>OGOP01001834.1_pt1 | contig 14069 bp, 10 predicted proteins | sample 1552591 | NCBI WGS metagenome assembly OGOP01 (sample SAMEA2580120, study PRJEB22360) | human gut metagenome | biome: human gut; feature: human-associated habitat; material: faeces | place: Denmark | collected 2008/2010 | reverse complement strand
TGGAGTCTTATCTGAAAAATTATCCGAAGGCGGTCGTTGTTGTTTCCCATGACCGTATGTTTCTGGATAATGTCGTAGATGTGGTATATGAAATTGAGTATGGCACAGCGACCCGTTATCCGGGAAATTATTCGAACTTCATGGAGCGTAAGAAGGAAAATTATAATAAGCTGATGAAGGACTATAATGCGCAGCAGAAAGAAATCGCGCGTCTGCAGCGCATCGTGGATCGTTTCAAGAACAAACCGACGAAGGTTTCGATGGCACATTCCAAGGAAAAGGCCATCGAGCATATGGTAAAAATAGAGGCGCCGGACCGATTTGATACCCGTACTTTCCATGCCAACTTTGAGCCGGAAAAAGAAACCGGAAACGATGTACTTTTGATTTCTGATTTACAGATCGGGTATGATCATCCGCTTTCTACCGTTAATCTGGACCTGAAAAAAGGCGACAAGCTTGGAATCCTCGGCGGAAATGGCCTGGGCAAGTCAACTCTGTTAAAGACGCTGGTCGGACAGCTTCCGGCATTATCCGGTGGATATCATTTCGGAACCAATGTGCAGATTGGATATTTTGATCAGCAGATGGCGATGTATTCCAGCCGGAAAACTGTGCTGGATGATTTCTGGGATGAATTTCCGAATCTTACGGAGACCGAGGCAAGAAATGCACTTGGTGCTTTCATGTTCACAGGGGAAGATGTGTTCAAGAACATTGATATGCTCTCCGGAGGGGAAAAGGTGCGTCTTGCGCTCTGCAAGATTTTAAAGCGTCGCCCGAATGTCCTGATTCTCGACGAGCCGACCAACCATATGGATATCGTTGGGAAAGAAACATTAGAGAGCATGTTAAAAGACTATTCGGGTACACTGATCTTTGTTTCCCACGATCGTTATTTTGTGCGTAAAGTAGCCAATCGTTTACTGGTATTTGAAGACGGTACGACAAACCTTTACCAGTTTGGATATGAAGAATACCAGCAGAAACTGGATCGGGAGGCTGAAGAGTCAGCCGGCAGCTATCGTAAGACCCCGGCTGCCTTGGGCGGAGCAATCAGCCAGAATGGTGCATCCATTGCCTCAGGCAAAGCTTCCGGCGCAGCGGAAGCCGGTAAAATGGACGGAGCCGGGAAGAAAGCATACTATAATCCGGGCAAGGAACGTTCCAAGATTGAGAAAAAAGTAAAGCGTGCCGAGGAAGAACTTGCAGTCAAAGAAGAAAAGTTGGAGGCTTTAAAGGCAGAACTTTTAAGACCGGAGTATCAGTCCAGTTATTCCAAACTGACCGAGATTCAGGCAGAAATCGACGCATTGGAGGAAGAAATTCTGGAAGACATGGAGAACTGGGAGGCACTTTCCCAGCAACTCGAAGAGTTGGAAGTTTAAATCGATGGGACATCAATTTGAAAATTCTATAAGCTGTTGAAATAGGGCTACCGCAATCCCACTGGCTTTAGACAATGGGGAGTTTACTATGGTTAGTGTCCAAGGGATGCTCTTTTGTTTTGCAGGTAAAAGGCAATTGCTTTTAATTCGTTTTATATATGATGTCTAAGAAAGTAGATATCATGAGAATATTAAATCATATACGAAAAGGCTTGTAAATGATTTTAAAAACATACTGGAAAAAAAAAAATTATGCTAAAAAGCAGGTCGCTTAACGACCTGCTTTTTTGGAGCTTTAGAGATTGAAAATCTCTTCAGATGCGTATTACTACTGCATCTGCTGCTCCTGCTTCATGATCATTTTCTTAACCATCTCGCCACCGATAGAACCGGCCTGCTTAGATGTTAAGTCACCGTTGTAACCATCCTTTAAAGGCACTCCGATTTCGCTAGCAACCTCTTCTTTGAAACGCTTCATTGCTTCCTTTGCCTCCGGTACGGCCATACGGTTTGAACCGGATGAACTGTTGTTTGCTGACATAAAAGCCACCTCCTGATAAATAGTTTTTTCGTATTGTTTGCCGGACAGATTTGCCGACCGCACACAGGTGTCACAGGTCGGCAAATCTGCTTGGGAAAACTGTAGATTACAATGTTCCGCAATGCTTTTTGTTCGACTCGTTTGTTCCTGTGTGCTTGAGAATATTGTGACCAGAAAAAAGCAAAATATGAAGAAAATACACTGACAATTAATGGAAGTTATCTGTGCAACGTGATATAATTTTATAAACTTGTTGTGCAAAAAAGGTACACAAATTTTTGTAGATATGTCATTGCTGTGGTGCTATCAAGAAAGATTTGAAGCTTTCAGATAGAATATACCGTTGTGATTGTGGCTATGTCGAGGATAGGGATTTTAATGCTGCTCTTAATCTAAGAAATGCTTTGACTTACGAAGTTGCACAATGAAAGCAAACGTAAGTATGTACTGCGGGCTATCGCAGGAATTTACGACTGTGGAGTGTACAAGAACTTGTGAGTAGCGTATTGTTTATAATCGCCAAAGCATACACATTGAAGCAGTAAGAAGTATCCGCAAGGACTTCAATTTCTCGATGTGTTTGAGTATATTTCAACACATTTTGAGTGGCAGGATGGTTATGATGCGTGAAGAAGTATTAAAATATGGCTTATCCTTTCCACTGACCTATCGGGAGGCGCCATTTCATGATCCGAACTGGCAGCTGGTCCGGGTGAAGGGAAGTAAAAAGGTTTTCTTATGGACATATGAAAGAGAAGGCTGCCTGAATATCAATGTAAAGCTTGATCCGCAGTGGAAGGATTTTTGGAGAAGTGCATATCCTGGAAGTGTTGTAGCCGGATATCATCAGAATAAGGAGCACTGGAATACACTGATTCTGGATGGAACCATTCCAGAGGGGGATGTGAAGCGCATGATTGCAGAGAGCTATGATCTGGTTACGGACAGTCCGACAAAGCGGATTTACGAGGCGGTTAAGAAAATTCCGAAAGGTCACGTAGCCACGTATGGACAGATTGCCGAGCTTGCCGGGGAGAAAAAGATGGCAAGAGCAGTGGGAAATGCCCTGCATAAAAATCCGGATCCGGAAAATATTCCCTGCTTTCGCGTGGTGAATTCGAAGGGAGAGCTATCAGGAGCATTTGCCTTTGGAGGAGAGGGTGAACAGGAAAGACGGCTGATGGAGGATGGGGTTACCGTGGAGCATGGCAAAGTGGACCTCAATCAGTTCGGAATCCAGATTGATCCGGTTACATTGGAAATCTGTGACGGAATGCAGTAATGGATCCGGCATCAAAGCTTGATGGAATTAACGTTGGAATGCTGTGTAATTTTATTTGGATGGGAATAGATGGAATAAAGGAAGTTGGAAAGAAAATACCAGATAGGAAGAAAGAGAGATACAACAGATGATAGGATTAGGCACCATAATCAATACTGCAGCCATTGTGATTGGTGGTCTTTTAGGATATTTCTTCGGCAGATTGTTAATAGAAAGAATACAGGATACCCTGAATATGGCATGTGGTGTCAGTGTCCTGTTTATTGGAATTGCAGGTGCAATGCAGTATATGCTTCCAGTTAGTGAAAAAAGTCTGTCAGGTGGTGGAACCATGTTGATGATTCTAATATTGACGCTGGGAGGCCTGATTGGTGAATGGATTGATATAGAGGCGAAATTTGAACGCTTCGGGGAGTGGCTTAAGAAAAAGACCGGCAATCAGAAGGACAATCAGTTTATCCACGGCTTCGTAACTTCTTCCCTGACAGTATGTATTGGTGCAATGGCGATTGTAGGATCTATACAGGATGGTGTATCCGGGGATTATACGATTCTCGCAGCCAAAAGCGTCCTTGACTTTATTATTGTTATGGTAATGACCTGTGCCATGGGGAAAGGCTGTATCTTCTCGGCGGTACCGGTGTTTCTTTTAGAGGGCGGAATTACGTTGCTGGCTTCTTTACTGAAACCGGTATTTACAGATCAGGCGTTGAATTACATCTCTTTTGTTGGATCGGTATTGATTTTCTGTGTGGGATTGAATCTTGTATGGGGAAAGAAGGTACGTGTTACCAACCTTCTTCCTGCCATTTTTCTTGCAATTGCGGCTGCCTATCTGCCGGTTACTTTTTAATGACTTCTCGGGATTCTTAATTATTACTTAATTTTTAGCATTCATGTATATATGTTCCGGAAAATAAGGTATAATAAACAACATCAAGCATCGTGAGCGCCTGAGAGTGGCGAATTGATTGTTAAATCCAGGCTTTTAAAGAGATAGCTTCTCATAGCTCCTTAAGTGGGAACATGTGATGGTATTTCTGTGAAAAGATGGCGATAATCTATGTGAACGGAAAATGAAAGGAAAGGCCGATAGGGATAGGAAATTGTTCGTATCATTCTTTTTTATTGCTTTTTTCGTGATTACATTAGGTTTATTTTACTTATTACCGGGAAAGTGGCGTGTGTCCTTTCTCTGTCTGATGAGTTGTTTTTGGTGCGCATATCTGGATATCCGGTCGTTGTTTATCTTAGTTGCAGGGATGTTGTATTGCTATCTGGGAGGAATCCTTCTGGAGTGGCATAGGGCTCTTAGGAAGGAGAGCTTCGTTAAAAATCAACCTGCAAATTCCAAAACCGATCAACCTTTGGAAAGTAGAAAATGGCTGTTGCTTCTGCTTGTGGGCTTCTGCGTTTTATGGATCACCGTTTATAAGCTTGGGACTTATTTTTGTACCCGTTTCTGCATCCAGGTGCCGGAATCCATTCTGACGCAGCTCGTGATGCCGATTGGATTTTCTTTTTATCTGTTTCAGATCATTTCTTATTTTGTGGATATTTATCGTGGAAATGCAAAGGCAGAACGGAACTTCTGGAATCTGGCTTTGTGGCTTTCCTTTTTTCCGAAGCTGGTCAGTGGACCGATTGAGCGGGAGCACGATTTTCTGCCACAATTACAAAATGTCCGTAAGGTGAAGTTCTGGCATACCGGTCGGTTATCCGTTTCCCTGTCGTATGTCTTATACGGATATTTTTTGAAGATTGTGATTGCAGACCGCTTGATGCCGATGGTGGATCGCATCTTCAATAATCCGGGAGGTTTTGACAGCTTTTTCCTGATTTTAGGAGCAGTTTTGTACACGTTTCAGATATACTGTGATTTCGCGGGATATTCTTATATTGCGGTCGGGCTGTCAGAACTGTTTGGAATTCATCTGACAATGAATTTCAAAGAGCCCTATACGGCACAGTCCATGACCGATTTCTGGCACAGATGGCATATCAGCTTAAGCTCCTGGCTGCGGGATTATTTATATATTCCGCTTGGAGGAAACCGAAAGGGAATTGTCCGTAAGGTCATGAACAATATGATCGTATTTCTGGTGTGCGGAATGTGGCATGGAGCGGGCTTAAACTATATTGCCTGGGGACTGATTCATGGCTTTTATACTTCGATGGAAGCGGTGAAAAAAGACCGGAATAAGAAAACAGGAAAGATGGTTCCCGGAAAGAAAGGAGAATGCGTTTTCTTCCTGCAGGCAGCGGGTGTGTTTTTGCTTGCGGCCTTTGCATGGATCTTTTTCCGGGCGGGAAGTGCCAGTGCTGCACTGCGGTATCTGTCCGGAATTATTCCTATGCATCTGCAGTTCGCGGATTGGAATGAAATGTTTCTCACTGTTTTTGACAAAGATATTGAATTCTGGCTGGCATTTCTTGGAATTATGATTGTCAGCATCGGGGACTGGGTGTCGTCCGGGAAAGGAGTACGTTTCCCTGAGCTTCTTCAGCAAAAAAGCTCAGGAGTACGTTATGTGTTCTTCGTTGTAATGATTCTGATCCTGTTTGTATTTGGAATTTATGGACCGGGATATGATACCGGACAGTTTATTTATATGCAGTTTTAGAATACGATTTTGTCTGAAAATGGTATTGTATCGTGAAGTCTGGAAGATAGTGCGATGGATGATGGAAGGAATTGTAGAGGAGAAGGGTATCTGGTATCAGATATAAATGGGAAATAAAATGAGCAGTTTTATTAAAAAATTTAAAGATAAAAAAATAGTGATCCGGGTTCTGGCGATATTCGCACTGATTTTGGGGATTTCTGTGTTGTCAGATATTTTACAGATCAAGTCGGATCATGGTATTAATCAGAACCGTGGATTGTATTTTCAGTCAGAAGACAGCATTGATGCAGTTTTTCTGGGAACCAGTCATATTCATTGTAATGTGAATACGGCCCTTTTGTGGGAAGAGTATGGTATTGCAGCATATGATTATAGTGGTGCGGAGCAGCCCTTATGGATGACCTATTATTATTTGAAGGAATTTTACAAGTATCAGGATCCGAAGGTTGTGGTGCTGGATCTGTATGCTCCCGCTCGGTTTAAAGAGGATTATCAGTATACCTGGATTTCAGAAAATATTTATGGAATGAAATTTTCCCTGAATAAACTTGCCATGCTCTGTGCCAGTGTAGAGCCGCAATATTTTCTTAATTATTTTCCTTCTTTTGCAGTATATCATGGAAGGTATGATGAACTGGAGGCTGAGGACTTCACGCAGCTTTTCTGGAATGAGAATCAGCTGCAGAGCTTTAAGGGGTATACTCCTTACTGGAAGCATATCAAAGCAGAAGAGGCAGCTGATCCTTCAGGAGTTCCGGGTGGCTTAACACCAAAGTCGGAAAAATATCTGCGGAAGATCATGGATTATATGCAGAAGAAGGATGCAAAACTGATTCTGATTGTGGCACCCTATGCAGTTGCTCCTGAAGACGAGGAAACGTATCAGCAAATCCGTATGGTGGCAGATGAGTATGGTGTTGAGCTGATCGATTATAATCAGAAAATGGAATTAAATGTGGAAGAAGATCTGAACGATGCTTCCCACCTCAATTATTGGGGAAGCTGTAAATTTACAGAAATTCTGGGAGACGATCTGAAGCAGCGGGTAGAGCTTCCGGATCATCGTGGAGATGAGGCATACCAGTCCTTTGAGGAGCATGCAGAACGGATCAATGAAGAAGTAGAATATGTAACTATTCAGAGCCATGCAAATTATGACAATATGGACGTCGAATGCTCGCATTCGTAAGGACATTTGGCATAATTTATATGGCGAAGTAACCACATGAGCAAAAGGAAAGCTGCGTAGCAGCGATTTTGCTCATGTGGTTCTGAATAGTTACTTATGATTTGGTAAATTAATATTCGTAATCAATGCAGGCGCGGCTTTCACGTAACGGAGTGATGAATGCGCCAAAGGCTTTGTGGGTAGGATGAATCTGATAAGCATTCAGGCCTTCGATATCATCAAAATCACAGATTAAAGCCAGTTCATAGTTGCTTTCGGCAGCTTTTTCATCATTGATGGCAACGACAAGCTTCTTTAAGGTAGGAATCTCGGCTTCAAAAACGGAAAGGCGCTTCTTAGCTTCCACGATGGTTTCCTGTTTCGTCTTTCCTTCGGCATTTTCTTTTAGCTTGAACATTACAATGTGTTTGATCATAGGTGTATTTCCTTTCTTTGTTGTTATATAGAAATTTATCGGGCAGGTACGACCGGATTTTTGACCTTTTGACCCTGATATCATCATATTATAAGATAATAAATGAAAATACAATACTGTTGCTGTTATAACATTTATTGAAAGTGTAAATTACTGGAACAAGGTACGATTGAACCGTAACAGTGTAAACCTACTTGCAAGGTTTCCGGTAACAGGATATGATGAAAAGGGTGTTATAGTTCATACAGCAGGCAGACACTTGCTATCAGGCTGCGTAAGAATATGATTTGAGTAGAGCACTTAGCGAGGTTATTTCGAGCTTAGTGCGAACTATACAAGTTCACTTGGCGAACCAAAGGTGAGTCTAGTGAAGCTTGTTCGGGAGTGAGCAGGCTCCTTTTGCGAAGCAAAACTTCAAATGGGCCTGCGAATAGTTGCTGGAACGAGGTACGAGTGAACAGTAACTAAAATAAGATGAGGTGACAGACATGGCAAAAACGGAAGAGGATATTTGTAAGGAATGTAAGGGAAACTGCTGCAGGTCCATGGGATGCTCTCTTTCTCCGGAGGATATGATCCGCAGAATCCGGGCATGGAAGGAAATATCCGGAGCAGAGTGGATGCAGCACAGAAGGACAGAAGAAGCAAAGGCAGAGGAAACCATGGCAGAAAAAGAGCCTGATACTGAAGAGATCGAGAACTGGCTGATGAACAGCAGTTGTGCGTTGGATTCCTTTGGGTATCCGGGAGGGAGTCTGCTTTATGTGCGGATGCGTCATAAGTGCTTTACCTTTATCGGAGTTGATGCCATGGGAGAATGTGCGGCATTGACGGATACAGGATGCCTGTTATCCTATGAGGATCGTCCCAAGGGAGGACGGATGCTGATTGCACGTGAGGATCATCGCTGCACCCAGGAATACACCAGGGAGATGATGGTGGAGGACTGGATGCCTTATCAGGAACAGCTTAAGCAGATCTGGAAAAAGTGGTATGAGAGGTTTATGCAGGATGGGACATTTGACCACTGTGAGGAAGAATATATGAAGCTTCAGAGAACACGCAGGGAGCAGATGATGGCTTCCATGCAGGGTTGATAGAGGATAGAGGAAAATGTATGCTCAAGGTTTCACATATTAAGAAAAAGTATGGAAAACGAACCATATTGGATGATATCTCACTGGAAGCTGAGTGCGGACAGTGCCTTGCACTTGCCGGAAAAAACGGCTGCGGTAAGACAACACTGATGCAGATTCTGGCAGGAGCCATCCGGCCTGATGCTGGAGAAATTTCCTTTTTCGGAAAGAATCCGCTGCAGAAGCGCACATACTTCCGGAAGTATGTGGGATATGTACCGCAGGAGCCACCGCTTATTGAGGAGCTTACCGTGAAGGATAATCTGAAGCTATGGGGTGTCTGGCAGTCGGAGCACCGGGAATTGCTGCTTTCCTCCTTTGAACTGGAGGAACTGCTGAAAACAGAAGTCCGGAAACTGTCGGGAGGAATGAAGCGACGATTATCGATTGCCTGTGCACTGGCACAGTGGCCGCCGATTCTGCTGTTGGATGAGCCGACAACAGCACTTGATTTATATTATAAGGATAACATTCAGCAATGGCTGATGCAGTATCGGAGCATGAATGGAATTGTGCTGCTGACTTCGCATGATGAAAACGAAATTCTTTCCTGTGACCGCTGTCTGATTATGAAGCAGGGGAAGCTCACAGAGCTTATGGGAGAAGATTTGACCATAGAGGAAATCAGAAAAGAAATCATAACACCGGATAAGTAAGGGTGAAGGGAGAAGAAAAATGCCGAAATTTAATCCAATGACAGGAGAACTTATTACAGAGGAAACAGACGGAAAAGGAACTGCATCTATATCAGAAAACCAGACAGATATTGGGCAGACAACAGAACAAACCGGAAAACAGTTTGTGCCAAGGTTTGATCCGATGACGGGACAGCCAATTCATATAGAACAATCGCAGCCACAGACTCAATCACAGTTCCAACGGCAGCTCCAGTCTGAATCACAGTCCCAATCGCAGCCGCAGTTTCAGCCACAGCCCCAGTTTCAGCCGCGGCCTCAATCTCAGGAACCGAAGAAGTCACACAAGATGGCAATCATCGTTTCGATTATTGCTGGAGTAGTGGTATTGCTTGGAATTCTTGCTTTTGTATTAGCAGCAGTGCTGCTTTCCAATCCGAGAACAGCTGTGGAAAAAGCATGTGCAAAGACCTTTTCAGAGGGCGGATATTTATATGATACATGCAGGGATTTTCAAGGATTTGAAAAAGATTACACGGTTACGTCCAACATCAAGATTGCGATGCAAAGTGAATATTCTGACGGCTCAATCATATTGTACACGCAGCTGGGAGTAGATGGAAAAGACAAACAGCTTGCCGGAACGATGGCATATAACAGCGCATGGATTAATATTCCTGAAATCGAATATAAGCTGCAGATTGATGCGAATGAGGTTCGTCTTCAGATCCCATCGGTAGACAGCCATGTGTTTACTTATAATTATACAGAGGAAAAGCATGGATATCTGACAGAAATAGCCTCTGCGGAGGATCTTCAGGCGATTGATGATGTTCTGAAAATGATTTATTCCAGTGAATCATCGGGCGATATCAAAAATACAGAGTCTGCTGTGAAGCTGATGAACTGGTACCGTTCCCTGAAGGTGGAAAAATCAGATGCAGGGCAGTTTGAAGTGGATGGAAATATCCGGAAGTGCAAGGGATATGCGATTTTGGTGACACGGGAGGATATGAACCGGTTCAGGGAGATTTATCAGGAATATGTCGAGACCGCGATGACAGATCGGCTGCATGCGCTTGGAATGTCCGCAGAGGAATACACGGAGCAGATATTTGCAGATATTCAGGATATGGAGGATGCAACGATCCGGTTTTATGTGTATCAAAAGGAACTGGCCTGCGTGGAGCTTGAAGCTGCAGGGGATATTTATCAGGTGATTTTCCATGGTGGGGACTATCGGACGCAGAACATGGAGATACTTGTGAACGGTGCTGTAGTATGCACGATCGAAGGAACGCTTGCAGGAGATGAGGAAAGCATTACAGTGGATCTTTCGGGAAACCATGTCGAGGTGACATACAACCGGAGTACAGAAGCTTATGACATTAAATCGGAAAATACTTATGAAAAGATTGAAATGAACGGAAACCTTTCCGTTGGAAGCAAGGAGATCAGACTGACTGTGGATCAGTTTGCCCTGGAGGGAGAGGCGGATTATACCCTAAGTGGGGATATTGCTGTAACTAAGGGGGCGGTCATTGACACAATGAAGGGGGAAGCCTTTGATATTGGAAATGCCAGTGAAGCGGAGTATGATGAGTTATTTGATGATCTGAATCAGTTGCTTTATGGATTATTGGGATACTAAAAGGAAACCGGATGAAAACGTGGATTGCTTTTTTCATAGTGGAATGTAAAAGAACATGGAAGACACTGTTAAAGTCCATAGGGAGCTTTTGTGCCTGCCTGCTTCTGACGGCGGTATTGGTAGCGGCATTCAGCGCGATCATGCAGAATGCACAGGTGTTTCAGAAGGTGAATATTGGCATTGCAATTCCGGAGGGAGAGAGTATCAGCCGTCTGGCAACACAGTATATTTCCTCTATGGACAGTGTCCGTTCGGTCTGTGATTTTTATTATCTGGATGAACAGGAGGCTGTTGAGCAGTTAAAGCAGGGAACCCTTCAGGCGGTGGTTGTGCTGCCTGAGGGCTTTTATCATGATGTGCAGGTAGGGATCAATCCGCCTGCACAGATTTATTTTCCGAAGGATGCTGCGCAGAACACACAGGTATTTGAAGAACTGGTGACTGCAGGAGTATCCTTTTTACAGACCGCAGAAGCGGGCGTTTATGCAACGCTGGACACGGCCTCTTATTATGGCATCGAATTACAGGGGGCAGGACTCGGTGATACGATCGCTTATCTGTTTGTGAATCAGATGTTGAAAAGAGACAGCATATATTCTGCCAGAATGCTCTCGTCCATGGGGAATCTATCGGTTGCGGAGTATTATTACGCAGCAGGCCTTGTGATTCTGCTTATGATGTGTGGGATCCAGTTTGGATTTTTATATGGAAAGCGGAACAGATCCGTGGAAGATAAACTGAAAATTCGTGGCGTAGGAAGTATACGACAGTCCGTCGTTAAGATTCTGGTAATGACAGAGTTTTTGTATGTGACAGGACTCCTGTATTACTTTGCGGGAATCGGCATTGCCGGTTGGACCAAAACGTATTTCGTATTTTATCAGGGGACAACATGGTATGCCCTGTTGCTCTTGTGTCTTGGAATAGCGATTTATTTTCATGTGTTGTATGAGCTTTCAGGCAGCAGCTCACAGGCGGCAGTATTTGTTTTTGCAGTAAATGTAATTACAATCAGTGGAGCCGGAGTGCTGATTCCGGAGGCTTATCTGGGAAAAGGGATTGCCGGAATCAGCCGTTTCCTACCCATGAAATACTGGAATGTATATGCAGCCGGAATGCTGGAAGGAGAGTTATCCAAAGAAGCGGTAACCGGAACGGTATTTTTCCTGTTTGTTGGAATGGTGGCAGGGATGCTTCTTTCCTGGGGGAATGGAAAGAACGGGCAGCAGTCACGTAGCCACTCTGAGCCTGAAATCTGTGAACAGTCACGTGATAATATCCGATCTTGTATGCATGCCCATACAGGTATATGCGAAAACATAAAAAAAGTCCCAATGGGATTTGTTTATTATAAGCTTCAACTGAAATTATGGCTGAAACACAGAATCTGCTGGCTTCAAATACTGTTTCTGGTACTGCTTCTTCTGGTGATTGGAGGTATCCATATCCCGGATACAAAAAACAGCAGTATCGGACTCGCAGGCGTGACATCCGGTATTACGCAGACCATCGCGGACCGTCTGATGCAAAAGAGGGATGTGTATCAATTTACCACTTATGAAGGCGCGGAAGAGCTGGAACAGGCGGTAGAGGCAGGAGAGCTGGAATGCGGATTTGTGTTTGACAAAGAATTTGCAAAGCAATACGAAGAAGGTTCATTTACAGACAGCATTACTTATGTCTATACTCCTTTTACAACGAAGGGGATGGCGGTACGAGAGACTGTATATGGAACTGTTCTGGAGCTTTATGGAGAAAAGCTTTTGCAGCAGAATCAGGAAACAATTGTCGGACAGAGCTCCGAAGAGATTTCAGCAATGCTGGCAGATCGGTATGAATATTATTTGAACAGTGATGCGATTTTCCATACAGAAGTGATTTATGTGGAAACGGATGCCGGAATGGAGAGTGACTTAAGAAGAGCAGAGCCCGGCTCCGACGGGCAGAATGGAGACGCAGACTGGCCGGAAAACGGGAAACCGAATCACAATCAAAACCACAATCAAAATAGTAATCAAAACCGCAATCAAAACAGAATTGCAGGTCAGCCGGCTGATATGGAAAAATTGATTCGTGGTGTGATTTCCTGCATGATTTTTCTGACGGTTTATCTGTCGGGAGCGTCCTGTAAGGAAGAGAAAAATCAGCATTTCCTGTCAATATTGGAGAAAGGAAAACGCCGCAGCTATGAGTGTGCCGGAATGCTGGCAGCAGCAACACCGATGATACTTGTCGGGACAGGCTTATCCTGCTTAACCATATTGCAGTCGGAGATGCTGGATGCGGCGAGTGGAGCAGGATTTGTAACCGCAACGGGAATTGGAATGGTAATTGTAACAGAAATTTTGCAGATGCTTCTGCTCATTGTGGTATCCATTTTATTTACTGCGTGTACGATGTGTATATGGAAAAAAGATATGGGAATGTTATCGGCACTTCCTGTACTTATACTGCTGCAGATCATCATCTGCCCGGTAATTATTGACATGGCAGTGTATCGGCCGTGAAATATATCCGGTATCTCTGCCCTATTGCTTATTATCTTTAAGTGCTTCCTAAAGTTTTCGCAAGCGAGCTCCTTATTTTTATAAGAACTTGATTTTGGACTATTTTTTCAAGTTTTGTTGCATTATGTCCATTTTCACTATAAGAATTAGCAACGTCTTTGCTGCAATGGTTGGATTTTGGACATTTATGCTTCATGCTGTATTCATATGTCCAATTTCGCTATAAGAATTAGTAATCTCTTTGCTGCAATGGTTAGATTTTGGACATTTATGCTTCTTACTGCAACCATATGTCCATTTTCGCTATCATGTTTTCAGTTCTTTTCATTACAGATAATGAATTTTGGACTATTTTCTTATGAATTGCTCCATTATGTCCATTTTGAAAAGTGCAGCTTGCAATTTTGAGAAAGATCCCTTATGATGAACTTAGACATGCGACTGACGGAAGCAGAGTGATCTGTGTAGGGGCACCTACAGGGAGCATGTGAATAAAGAAGAGCCGACCGTCTGGGCAAACACAGTATCGCATGTGTATGTCCAGATTTTTTATGTAGAGCACTTAGCGAAAGCAAGCCGAAGGCGCAGGTTGAGGTTAGTGCGAACGATACCTGGACACTTAATGAGAACAAGTCGAAGACGCAGTTCGAATTTAGTGAAGCAGGTATATGTAGAGCACTTAACGAAATCAAGCCAGA
>OGOP01001829.1_pt1 | contig 14101 bp, 10 predicted proteins | sample 1552591 | NCBI WGS metagenome assembly OGOP01 (sample SAMEA2580120, study PRJEB22360) | human gut metagenome | biome: human gut; feature: human-associated habitat; material: faeces | place: Denmark | collected 2008/2010 | reverse complement strand
TTTTCGCCGGGTGTGGGAGGGGCGGCCCAGAAAAAGCCGGTCTGGTCCACCAACGACGCCAATCGCGACTACCCGGGTTCCGCCGCCATCTACGACCAGGTCATCAACCTCCTGCGGAAAATGGATACGGTGGACGCCTCCAAAGTGGGCATCTACGCCACTTCCGAAAGCACATGGATCTCATCGTATCTGCTGCAGCGCGATCCGGACGTCGCTTTTCAGGTGCTGCTCAGTCCGATGGTCTACGAGCCGCGGTATTCGCTGGGCTTCCTCGCCGCACAGGACTTCGCGCTCGTCGGCGCGCATGACGGCTACCAGTCGATCGTCCGCCGCGTATTCAATATCGACGCGTCCCTGTTCGGACTCACCAACCTCGACATCGACACGTTGACGCCGAAAGCGTATGCCATTCCGACATTGGTGGCATATGGCACGAAAGACGTCATGACCGCGCAGGTGGAAGGCACGGAGAAAATCGTCGATCTGGCTCACCAGGCCGGCAACTGGGACGTCACCATACGCACGTACCCTATCGCCAACCATGTGCTGAGGCTCGGCGACGAAGCCAATTCCGGAACCCCGTTCGCCGACGCGTACGTGGACGATGTGGTCGACTGGGCCGTCGGCACCACGCACGGACTCAAACAGACCAGCGAACGCGTGGCCGGCACCAGAATGTACCAGTCAATCGCAGTGCCATTGGACCTCAAAGCCAATCGCGGCCTGACCATCTACCTGGTCGCGTTGCATGCCAGCATGCTGGTGCTGCTGCTTGCCGCAGGCGTGCTGTGGCTCGCCGTGCTGATGCGTAAGATCTGGGCGCGTGCCCACGGACGACGGTATCGGCTGGGGCTTGCGCAAGGGTTCAAAAACTCGCTGGTCACGTTGACTATCGCCACTATGGCCACGTTCGTGCTGTTCTGCGCCGGCCTTGGCGATGTGATCATGGGTGTGGTCAAACTGGCATGGGGCAGTGCCCCAGTGGAGAATCCGGGCGTGATGTATTGGAGCTGGCCGGTGATCCAGATCGTGTGCGTCGTCGTGGTGTGGGCATGGTCCCGCGTGTTTATGCGGCTGATCGAAGAGGCAACCCATCGAGGCATCGCGCAGTGGCCGCCACGTAAGGGTGCTATCGGCGAAATCGTCAGCGGACGGCAGCCGGTGCTGGCTTCCACGCGGTTCGGACGCGTGATGTTCTGGCTGACCGTGGCCGCCATGTTCTGCGTATTGCTGGTGTTCGCGTTCTGGGGGCTGTTCATCTACTGACGGGGCGAATGTATCTCGGAACGCGCACGTGCGGCGAGCGTATGCATAACAGGATGCGATGAACGGCAAGAAAAGGAGGTGCGATGCCGCTGTATCAAGACGAAGGCGTGGTGCTACGCACCGCCAAACTCGGCGAAGCCGACCGCATACTCACCTTGCTCACACGTGACCATGGCAAAGTACGCGCCGTCGCGAAAGGCGTGCGCCGTACCAAATCGCGTTTCGGAGGCCGACTCGAACCGTTCATGCGCGTGGCGCTGCTCATTGCGGAAGGTCGTTCACTCGACGTCGTGTCCCAAGCCGAATCGATCGCCGCGTATGCAGGGCCGATTTGCGCCGATTTTCAAGCGTATACGGCGGCGAACGTGATCTGCGAAACCGCCGACAATCTGGTCGCCACGGAAAAGGAGCCTGCGGTCGCACAATACCGGCTTGTATTGGGCGCGTTGAACGCGCTTGCCAAACATGCGCACGAGCCATCCACGATTGGCGATTCGTACGTGCTGCGCGCACTGGCGATCGCTGGTTGGACACCCCGTCTGCGCGTCTGCGTGGTGTGCGGCGAGCCGATTTCGTCCACGCTGTCCTGGTATTTTTCGATTCCCGCCGGCGGCCTGATGTGCGCCGCCGACCATACCCCCGAATCGGAAGCGGTGTCGTGGGATGCGATTTGCCGGCTTTCGGCGCTTGTCGATGGCGATTGGGGGGAGCTGGACGGTGTTCCGGCGGCCGCGTCGATTCAACGGGAAACCCACCAAATAGTGGAAGAATGGGGCGAATACTATTTGGAACGGCCGATTCGTTCCATGCGCTTGCTAGATTAGCGGGTATGGCTTTTGAGAACGTGGATTACAAATCCCTTGACATTCCGGCGGCACCATTTTCCGATCCGTCGATCATTCCCGATTTTCCCAAGAACAAGGTTCCGCGACATGTGGGCGTGATCATGGACGGCAACGGCCGTTGGGCACAGCAGCGCGGACTCATCCGCACCGACGGCCATCAGGCGGCCGAACCGGTGGTGTTCGATACCATCGCAGGTGCCATCGAAGCGGGCGTACGGTACCTGTCCCTATACACGTTCTCTACGGAGAATTGGAAGCGTTCACCGCAGGAGGTGCGTTTCCTTATGGGCTTCTCGCGTGACATCATCCACCGTCGCGTCGATCAGATGAACGAGTGGGGCGTGCGCGTGCGCTGGTCGGGCCGCCGGCCGAAGCTGTGGAAGTCCGTGATCGACGAGCTGGAAGTGGCACAGGAGAAGACGAAGAACAACAAGACCATCGATGTGGTGTTCTGCCTGAACTATGGTGGTCGCGCCGAAATCGCGGACGCGTGCGCAGCGATTGCACGCGAGGTTCGTGACGGCAAGATCTCTGGCGATCGCGTGACGGAGAAGATGATTGCTGAGCACCTGTACAACCCGGATATTCCCGACTGCGATCTGGTGATCCGCACGTCCGGCGAGCAGCGTACCTCCAACTTCCTGCCGTGGGAAGCCGCCTACGCGGAACTTGATTTCGTGCCGGAACTGTTCCCGGATTGCGGCCGTGAGGTGCTGTGGCGTTCTATCGACCACTACATCCACCGCGATCGTCGTTTCGGTGGCGTGAAGCGATAAGGAACAGCCCGGTGGGCTGTTCCAGCTTCACGCCCGAGCGGCTATGCCGCGAGGGTAATGTTGAGCCGGCCGTAGGCCGTCAATAATTGCAGGACGTGAAGAAATAAGAAAAAGACCCCCGCGGGGGTCTTTTTCTATTCTGCTCCTAAAACGGCTTTTAATCGCCTGCCAGTTGCGCGATTCGCCACGTGAAATCAGTTATGAAACGATCATGATCCACGGTGAGCGCCACGTGCACGCGTGGCGCCGACGGGTCAATCAGTCCGGCCGGATCGCCGATGGTGCGGCCGCGCGTGCCATGAAAATCGCCTGTCTCCGTTTCGACCTTCATCGGCAGATCGAAACATTCCACCAAACTCGGATCCGCCGCTACGGCCGCGGGGGTCGGGAAGTCCGAAACTTCCCCCCAGCCCCGGCCCCGCCGCTACGGCTGCGGCGAGCGGATCGTGCAATGGCATGCCCGTTGAGAAAAGGCGTGCGTCCGCCTGAATATTTGCGGCAATCGAAAAGTCGACGATATCGGCAAGAAACGTCCGCGCATCGGTACGCGGATCATGCGATTGCGATGCTGCCTGGCGCCACCGCATAGTCGCGTCGGAACCCAGCAGGCACTGGTGCGTCACGTCCAAGCCGACCATGGTCACGTCCGCGCCGGAATGGAATACACGGTCGGCAGCCTCCGGATCCTGGATGATATTCGTTTCGGCGGTCGTGTCCCAGCAATTGCCTTCCTGCGTGAGCGTTCCGCCCATCATCACCAATCGCAGTTTGCTTGCGATTTCCGGCGCCGCAGTAAGTGCCGCATCGACGTCAGTCAGTGGGCCGGTCGCCACTACCGTGACGTCGCTGCCGTATTTACGGACCATATCGACGATGAATCGCACACCTTCCGGTAACGCAGGGGAGTGGGCAGCGCCATCGCAGGTCGTGAACGAAAGTGAGAACGAATCGGCGGCAGGATTCGCGTGCGGGTCGTGTACGTCGTATCCGCCGACGGAAATCAGCCCGCGCCTCACTCGAGTGTCCGATTCTCCTGAATCGGACACATAAGTAGTGCTGAGGGTACCGGGAATGTCCGATTCACCCGAATCGGACACGCAAGCAACGGCAGGAGAGCCAACAGCCGGACCGAATCCGCCCAGCCCATCCGTACCATGGAACTGCGCGCAACCTGCGTCGGGAATGAACGAGGCCGCCCAGGAGGGACGTGTCGAACCACGTAATACCGGAACGTTCCGGAACCCCAACCGTTCCAGTACGTAAGCCGTGTTGTATACGGCAGTGTCGGCTGCAACGTTGCCGTAGGTGCCGATGACGCCCAGTATCTCGATGTTGTTGAACGAGGCGAGATATGCCAGTGCAAGCGCGTCGTCAATGCCGGTATCGACATCGAGAATTAGCTTGCGATTGCCGTTCGTGGTTTTCATAGGCACAGCCATAGTCACAACCTCCAACTGCGATTTTCCAGCACAAAAATGTACGGTACCATATGTGCCAACAGCGTCAGCACCTCAATAACCAATAGTGCCAAACATGCGCTTCGACCCGTGATTTCGGGCGCGTTTCACATGTTTGGCACTATGAAAGCTGAAGATGGAGCAGGCGACTGCTTACTTCAAGAACTCGTCGGTCGAGATGTCCTTGGCCACAGGCGCGGTGTGAATCACCTTATCGTGCGAGTCGGTGTAGGCGTTCTCTTCGGCGAGGAAGTCAAAGTACTTCTGCGCGCCGGCTGTGTCGTTGGTGCCGAACGTGAACGAGCCGTCCTTGATCTTGGCCGGATCGCCCCAATACTGGTCGTCCACGATGGTCTTCATGCTCTTCTTGACGAAAGCGAGCTTGAGATTCGCGTCGGGGGCTTCTTTGACGAGGATCGCGGCGGCATCATCGGGATGCGAGTAGGCGTATTCGTACCCTTTCTTGGTGGCTTGCACGAACTTCCTTACGAGGTCCGGATTGGAGGAGATGGTCTTGTCGTTGGTGATCACGCCGATGGTGTCGGCATTGCCGGGCACGCCATAGTCCGGCTCGGTGAAGCAGTTGAGCTTCGGGCCGTACATATCGGCCTGCACCCCTTCCCAAGTGGCGTAGAAGCCGCCAAAATCGGCTTTTTTGCTGGATAGCGTCTGGAAGGTGGACGTGCCGACGGTCACCTTGTCGAACGTGCCCTTGCCGCCGTCGGTCTGAATCATGCGGCGGATCACCGCGTCGGATTCGTTGGAGCCGAACGTGGCGAAGGTCTTGCCGTCGAAATCCTTCGGGGACTTGATGTCCTTGTTCGACGCGAGCGAACACCAGATGGCGCTCGGCTTCTGCTGCACCTGCATGACTTGTTTGATTTTCGCGCCCTTAAGCGTGTAAATGCCCACGTTGGTGAGGTTGGACAGCGCGAAATCCGCCATGCCGTTGTTCACGGCCTGCTCCGCGCCGGCCTGCGCCACCGCCACGATGTCCACGTCAAGACCGGCCTGCTTGAAATAGCCTTTGTTCTTCGCCACATACACGCCGATATGGTTGGTGTCGGGCGCCCACGAAAGCATGAACGTCACCTTGGTGAGGCCGTTGCCGTCCGCCGCGGTTTTCGTGGAGTCGTTGCTTTGCCCGCATGCGGCCACGCCGACGAGCATGGCGATCGAGCCGAGGATTGCGATTGCTTTGCTGAAGATGGTCTTCTTCATACCTTGCGATTTCCCTTGAATCTTGCTTCTCTACCGTTTTCTAGGGATGACGCTGCGGGCGGGGTTCGGGCAGAAAACGATACGAAGGGCTAAGGCCCCCGCTCGTCCAATGCCCCCGACGTTCCTTATGATGCCTGCCGCCGCCCGGTTGACCGTTTGACGCCGAAGCTGTGGAACATTGCCGGTTTGCCACACATTGGCTAAACAGCGAGTCCCATTATACGGGTGTGCATGACGATGATGAGGGCCGCAATGGTGATTGTTGCGTTTTCACTGGTCCGCGTCCGGATCGGCGTCCGCGTCGGCTGGGCCGAGCAGCAGGCGTTCGCTGAGATTCACGAGGCACATGAGCATGCCGGTGATGACGATGATGACCAGCGTGGCCGAGAAGATCAGCGGCGTGCGGAACGAATTGTAAGCCGCCTGCAGCCAGATGCCGAGGCCCTTGCGCGCACCCAGATACTCGGCAGTGGTGGCGGTGGCGAAGATGTATGCGGCGGATACGCGGATGCCGCCGTAAATCTGCCGTGCGGCGACGCGCAGCTTCACATGCCACAACGTCCACGCGCGGGTCGCGCCGCATGTCAGCGCCACATCCGAATAGAACTGCGGCACCGCTTCCAGACCACGGATCGTCTGCACGGCGATCGGGAACAGGCCGAATACGGCCACAATCACGATTTTGCCGGAAACTTCGAAACCGAACCAGATCAGAAACAGTGGCGCGATTGAAATCAACGGCATCGTCTGCGCGGCCGACAGCAGCGGGAACAACGCGGCATCGGCAATACGGGAGCAGTACAGCAGAATGCCGATCAGAATGCCGCATGTCACGGCGAACAGGAAGCCGACGGTGCCTTCCAACAGCGTGACTTCGGTCGCGGGCCACAGGGTCGGCCATGTTTCGACGGTCGCCTGCGCGATTTCGCTGGGGGCGGCGATCATCGTGGATGGCACGTGCCCCAATCGCACCCATGCCTCCCATACGACAAGCAGTGTGATGACGGCGATCAGCGTTGGAATACGACGCTTCGCCATACCGAGTAGTTTGTGTTGAACGTGCGCTTCCGCCATCGTTCACCTTGCTTTCTGCGTCAAAGTGGACGCGCACGTGACCGACTGCGGGAAATCAGTAAGGTGAGGAGCCTGCCCGCCAATCGGCCAGAAAAGATTGTTACCGGCTCGCCAGTATAGACGGTGGGGCGGAACGTAGGCAAACCCGCACAGCAAGTACGGCAGTAACGAGAGATAACGTGCGTTGGATACCATCCCAGATATCACTTTAGATATAGAGAGACAGATATAGAAAGGCCTCCGCACCCTTCCGATGCGGAGGCCTTCCCATATACCCCTTGCTACTGCCTTATGGTTGTTTGCCTGTCAACCATGACAGACGTCTATCATTCCAGTCCGATGGACTTCATGTGGTGAAGCACCAGGGACTTGACCTTGAGCGTGCCGGATTCGGCAACAAGCTTGATGGCGCGCGGGCCTTCGGACGCGTAGCTGTACGAGCTGAGCGCCTGACGGCCGTCGTTGACGTACACCTCCACGCAGCCACGGTCCACGTACACGCGCAGCTTGAGTTCGCCGGCGGCAAGTTCGGCTTCGGACAGCGGTGCCGTACGGTAGCCGCGATCGCCCTGAGCGTTGGCCTGACGGTCGACCACCACGCGGCCGATCTGATCGTCATACGCAACGGACGTGTAGGCGCCATCCTCGGTGGCGTGGACACGCAGGCCGGCACGCTCGGCGGTGGAGTTGGCCAGGTCGATGGTCATTTCGATTTCCACGGCTTCGGCATCGTCCACAATGGTCTTCTCGCCGCTGACGTCCAGATCGATCGCACCGAAATCGACGGTATCCTCGCGCAGGCCTTCCATTTCGGCCACCGGCGCGGTGTGCAGGTCGCCGTCGGCGCCCAGCGTGATCTCACGCGGCAGGGTGAGGTTGCCGCACCAGCCGTCGTCCTGCATCGGAATCGGCTCGACGAACGGGCTCATCCAACCGTAGACGATCTGACGCTTGCCGTCGTTGAACGACTGCGGCGCGTAGTAATTGTGGCCGCAATCCCACAGACGGAACTCGGTTTCCGGCTTGAACTGCTCGCCCGGAGTCCAAGTGCCGATCATGTAGCCGGCGTTGTTGACGTTGCGGTTCATGAAGCCGGACGGCTTGGCACCCATGGCGGAGAAGCCGATAACCCACTTCTCGTTGCCTTCGACGTCCTTGATCGGGAAGAAGTCCGGGCACTCGAGCATAAACACGTCCGGATCCGGATGCTCGAACAGCACCTGCTCATAGGTCCACTTGACCATGTCGTCGGAGGAGAACAGCCACATCTGGCCGCGCTTCTCGGCAGAGGAGACACCGAAGGTCATGTACCACTTGTCGCCGGTCTTCCAGACCTTCGGGTCGCGGTAGTGGTGGTTCACCTTGTCGGTCGGGCAATCAATGACCATACCGCGCTTAGTGGCGCTGGTCAGCTCATCGTTGTCTGGTTCGGCGAGCATCTGTACCTGCCAGTCGCCGCCGGTGTTGTCCTTGCCGTTGGCCCAACGGTGGCCGGTGTAGTAGAACTTGAGCTTGCCGTCATCGCCGACCACGGCGGAACCGGAGAACACGCCGTCCTTCTCCTCCTCCAGGGAAGGAGCGAACATGATTGGTTCGCGCTTCCAATTGACCATATCGGCGGAGGAGACGTGACCCCAATGCATCGGACCCCACTGGGTGCCATACGGGTGCAGCTGGTAGAAGACGTGCCAACGGCCCTTGTAGAAGCACAGGCCGTTCGGATCGTTGATCCAACCGCCATTGGATGCGATGTGGAACTTCGGATACCAGCGGTTGTTACGCTTGGCTGCGAAGGCCGCGACACCGGCCTCTGCCTTGGTGAGTTCCTCGCTGTGGTTCTTGATTTCGTGAAGGACAGGTGCGTCCGGAGTAAAGCCAGTCATCGTTGAATGCCTTTCTGAATCTGGGTTATGAATTGTTGGATAAAAAGCTTTTTGAAGATGGTGCCCAAAGCGGAAAAAGGGAAACGCTTCGGACACCACGATTGTTGTTATGATGCGTACGGTACCGATGATGATCGCGGGAGAAGGGATGTAGGTTGCGACCACCATCGACGCCGTACGCCGACTTAGTACGGGCTGAGACTCAGGCCTTCACTTCCGCATCAGCGGCCTTCATGGCCTTGAGCTGCTTGTCAGTGTAGAACGGATCGCCGCCGACTTCCTGATCATCCTTCTTGATGACGAAGAAGCCGTAGACCAGAGCCGCAAACACGATGGCAGAGATGGTGAAGAAGGTCGGACGGTCGCCCATGGCATCATGCAGAGCACCCATCGGGGTGGAGAAAATCACCTGGCCGACCTGGGAAGCGATCTGGAAACCAACCATGTACAGGGTGGCAGACAGCTTCGTGTCGAAGTGCAGGGTGAAGTAACGGAACGCCGGCAGGCAGAACAGCGGAACCTCGATGGAGTGGAACAGCTTGACGATGGAGACGGAGACCGGGTCATGGAACACGCCGCACAGACCGATACGGGCGAACATCACGGTGGCGCCGAGCAGCAGGGAGTTACGCACGCCGATCTTCTTCATGATGATCGGGACGACGCCCATCATGGCGGACTCAAGGAACACCTGGAAGGAGTTCAGGGTACCGTAGGTGGCGTTGCCGATTTCAGTGGTCGGGAACAGGGAGGCGTAGTAGTTCGGGAACATCTGCTGATCGAACACGGTGTAGAAGGTGTTGGTGAACAGCATGAAGACGATGAGCACCCACAGAGTCGGCATCTTCAGGACGGAGACCATTTCCTTGAAGGACGGGTTGGTCGGAGCCGCGTTCGGATCGGCCTCCTTCTTGAGTTCTTCCTTTTGCTCGGCCGGAACCCAGAAGGCGTAGACGCACAGCATGCCGAGGCCGCAGATGGAACCAACCCAGAAGTTCAGCAGCGGGTTGATGTTGAACAGGAAGCCTGCGCACAGTGCCACGACAGCGTAGCCGAAGGAGCCCCAAGCGCGGGACTGGCCGTATTCGAAGCCGAACTTACGGGAGTAACGTTCGGTGACGGCTTCGAACAGGGAGCAGCCGGCCATGAAACCTGCGGACAGCACGATGGAGCCGAGAAGCACGCCGATGAATCGGGTGGTGCCGCCGGCGGTCAGCATCGGCTGGTACACGAACTGGACGAACGGGCCAACGCATGCAGCGACCGCAGAGATGAAGATCACGAGCTTACGCTTGATGCCCAGCTGGTCCTGAATGGTGCCGTAAACGAACATGATGACCAGGGTGGCCAAGGAGTTGATGGAGTAGATCTGGCCCTGTTCCGCGGAGCTCATGCCCAGACCGTGGGTCGGGTCAGTGAGCCAGCGGGAGAAGAAGGACCACCAGATGCCCCAGGAGCAGAAGAACATGAAAATGCCGAAGGAGCTCTGCAGATAGGAAGGATTCTTCCATACAGAACGTGTTTTACTTGCCATTTTGATTCTCTTTTTCTCTTCACGGTGCCGCTGCCGCGCGGCAGCGATTGCTTCCGATGTTGTTTTGGCTTGCGTCTGCTCGGATTTCAGCTGCCGTGCCGAAAAGCGAACATGGCTTCAAGATAGCATGTTGCAACTGCTACGTCAAACGTTTGACGTCAATCGTTTGACGTCAAACGTTTGTAAGGATTTGCGGATAGTTGAAATTAAGCCTGAATCAACTGCTGGCGGACTGTTGGCACGATTGCTTTATTCGGCGTGTCGTGAACAAACGCACAATTTTCATGTATAGAAAATGGCTGTGCGAACAATCGTAAGCATTTGAATCGTTGTAAAAACAGAAAAATCAGGATATGACGGAATCTTTTTCCAACAATGCGCAGTGGATCTTCGCCGGAATCGGCGTATCAAGCGGCGGCAGGGAAGCTCTGGCGGATGGACATGAACTGGTATCCACATCCTTGCCTTCAATCATGGAAATCAGCTTGCAGGCTGACCAATAGCCCATTTCGTAATGTGGCAGTTCGACGGTGGTCAGCTGCGGTTCAAGTGTCTCTGCGAACACGCGGTGGTTGTCCACGCCGACCACGGAAATATCCTTGCCTACCGTAAGCCCTCTTCTTGCCGCGCATTCGTACACATACCAGGCGCGCGCATCATTGAAGCAGAAGAAGCCGTCCGGATGCTCGTCGTCGAACAACTTGTTCACGGCGCGTAAAGCTGGACCGTTGTGCACTACGTTGCATACCAGCGATGGGTTGAACGCACGTCCGGCCTCCTGCAACGCGGTGCGGTAGCCGGCAAGACGACCGTCCTGCGCGATCATGTTTTCCGCGCAACCCACGTATGCGATGCGTTTGCATCCGGCCTGGATCAGCCGATTCGTGGCGTCGTAGCCGATCATGAACTCGTCCGGCTCGATGCTGGGCACTTTGTTCTCGTGGTCGGTGGCGTCCACCATCACCACGGGGTATTCGTTCAACGATTCGGGAACATGTGCGATGCGGTTCGACATCTTCGAATAGAAGAATCCGTCCACGCCGTACCTTTTCAGTGTGGCGATCTCGTTTTCCTCGCTCGCCTTGCCGTCGGTGCTGACGGTGAACAGCATGTAGCCGTAGGCGCTGGCCGCGTCCTGCGCGCCCAGAATGATGCCGCCCGCGTACGGTGTGGTGGCGACTTCCTCGCTGATGAAGCCGAGGATTCGGGTTTTGTTGGTACGCAGGCTTCGCGCCAACGGATTGATTTTGTACCCGAGCTCGGTCGCTTTGTTGCGTACGAGTTTGGCGAGCGCGGGATTTACCCTGCCTTCGTCGCGTCCGTTGAGCACCAGGGATACAGTGGAGATGGATACCCCCGTTTGTTCGGCGATTTCCTTCATTGTCGTCATAATCGCAACACTATACCCAAATGAACACGAAAAGCGCGCCTTTTTCGAGAAAAAGCGTGCTTTTTTACATGGAATGGTTTCGTTTCACCACTGTAAAGGGGGTTATTTCGACAGAATCTCGTTTACCAGTTCCTGCTTGGCGTGGATCTGTCCTTCGAAACCGGGGCGGATGTCGAGACGGATCACCACGTCGGTGCGGTAGCCCTGTCCGGCGAGCTTCATGGTGGCGTCGCGGATCACCTTGAGCACATCGTCGATGTCGCCTTCGATGTTGGTGAACATGGCGTTCGTCTCGTTCGGCAGGCCGGATTCACGGATTACGTCCACGGCCTGCGCCACGTACGTGGACTTCTCCGGGCTGGCTCCGGCGGGGGAGATGGCTACTGCGGCAAGCGTGTTGATATACGGTTTGCCGGTTTCCGGATTGACGGGCACTTCCTGCTTTTCTGCGTTGCGATCGAGCGTCATGATTACCTTTCTCAGCGTTGTCTCGTGTGTTTTCGTGCGATTACTTGTTGTACTGTTCCAACGGCTGCCGTGGTTCGCGTGGTTTGCGTGGCTTGGTTCAACGCCACTTCCACGCGTGGTCCATCGGACCGGAACCATGTCCAAGATCGAGCTGCGCTTCCAAAGCGCCGGTCAGGTACAGCTTGGCATGGTCGACGGCCGTCGGCAGCGCCTCGCCAAGAGCCAAATGGCTGGCGATGGCGGAAGACAGCGTGCAGCCGGTGCCGTGCGTGTTCGGGTTGTTGATGCGACGGGAACGGAACCAGGTGATCTTGCCATCCGGCTCGACAAGCACGTCACTCGCGTCATGCGTGCCGTGGCCGCCCTTGACGAGCACCGCGCAGCCGAAATGGCCGGCGAGCAGATGACCTGCGGTCACCATGTCGTTCTCGGTGGAGATGGATTCGCCGTTCTCATAGTCGATTGCGCCCGCACCTTGCTCTACGGCCAAGTCGCACAGTACCTGGGTCTCCGGCATGTTCGGCGTGATCACGGTGGCCAGCGGGAACAGTTTGGACGTCAGCGCCGCGATGGCATCATCCTCGATGAGCTTCGCGCCGGACGTGGCCACCATCACCGGGTCGAGCACCACGTTCTTCGCGTTGTGCGCGGTCAGACGGTCGGCGATCACGGTGATGAGCTCGGCGCTGGACACCATGCCGATCTTCACCGCCACCGGCGGAATGTCTTCGAACACCGCGTCGATCTGCGCCGCAAGCATTTCCGGGGGAGTGTTGGTGACCATCGTCACGCCGGTGGTGTTCTGCGCGGTCAGCGCCGCGATCGCGGTCATGCCGAACACGCCGTTGGCGAGCATGGTCTTCAAATCCGCCTGAATGCCGGCACCGCCGGACGAATCCGATCCTGCGATGCTCAATACCGGTGGCAATGTGCTAGTCATGGTAACTCTCCTTATTAGGCTCACTGATTCATTGATTATCTTCACTGAGCTCACTGATACAGTGTAGAACCACCCTTGCGGAACTTCTCGCTCATCTCAGCGGGCTTGTCGATTTCCTGTACGACGGACTACTTCACACGCGGCGCATAGCCGTGCTTCGCGTCGCCGCGCACCGCCTTCCAGCGCGTCACCATTTCGCGGGTGGCCGCTTCCGGATCGTCGGCACCGGCGATCGCGGACACCACGAACCAGCCGGCCGCCTTCGAACGGGCCAGCATCTCCATATCGTCGGCATGTACGCCGCCGCCGACCACTACCGGGAACTCGCTCGCCGCGCAAATCGCGTTGATCCGTTCCTCGTCAAGCGTGTGCCCGGAACCGTCGTTGCCGCCCACGGAAGCCTCCGGCTTGGTGGTGGACACATGTAGCGGGCCGGCGCCGATGTAGTCGATGCAGCCGCTCGGCAGCTCGTTGATAAGCTTCACCAGACTTTCGGTCTCGGCGGACAGGCCCACGATGGCATCCTCGCCGAGCAGCGCGCGAGCCTCCTGCGGTTCCATATCGGTCTGGCCGATATGCACGCCATCCACCTTGATGCCCTTGTCGCGCGCCTGCCACACCACATCCACGCGGTCGTCGATCACAAACGCCACGGAATCGGACTTGCCGCTGTTCTTGATGACCTGCGCGATATCGCGGGCCATTTCGGTGATATCCTTCGCATCCGCGTTCTTGGCGCGCAATTGGATGAACGTCGCGCCCCCACGCAACGCGTCATCCACCACATCCGTCACCGGCCGGCCCTTGCAATCCTGCGGACCGACCACGAAATACGCGCTCATATCAAAGCAGTCGCGCATCGAGGCGAATGGATAATTATTCATTGGTTTCCCCTTTGTTGTCCTTTGGGCAAGTGCTCCAGAAGAAGTCTTGTTATTTTCCGTTTATTTTCCGTCGCACCGCACTGAACGTATATATTCCGTATATACGATTGCGATGGTGCGAAACCATCCACGGAACGTTGCGGTCAGTTGGTTTCGATGATGTCGGACGCGGCCACCTGGTCGGCGGTGACGTTCCGCAGCGCGTCGAGCAGCGCCACCTGGAACGAACCGGGGCCATCGGATTTGACTTCGGCGATTTCGGACGCACGATCATACAGCAGCGACGCGGCAAGGGCGGCGACCACGGCCGCAACGAGGGAGACGGGGTTGCCCCACACGAAGAACAGGCCGATCCAACCGAGC
>OGOP01001826.1_pt1 | contig 14113 bp, 13 predicted proteins | sample 1552591 | NCBI WGS metagenome assembly OGOP01 (sample SAMEA2580120, study PRJEB22360) | human gut metagenome | biome: human gut; feature: human-associated habitat; material: faeces | place: Denmark | collected 2008/2010 | reverse complement strand
CATATTGTTTGGCCGTGTCAGCTTCTGACTTTAAGTTTCAGGATTGAATGTGCCGGCAAGGACAGATTATCAGGATTCATTTCCTGCAGAATAAATTTGCTCCCCTGGAACAGGCATTTTCCTTCAAACAGAGATGCTTCGAGGATTTCATTTGAGCCGTCTAGCATGATCTGATAATCGTTATCATATGCTTTATTGATAATCGTGACGGTCACTTCATGACTGTCTTCATTGTAGGAAGCGAGACAGCGCAAATCGTCATTTTCAGTATTTAATCTGCACTCCATCATTGTCTGATCTGCATGACATTTCATGATCGCAAAGGCCTGTCCGTTGGCAGTCAGTTCAGATGTTTTTTCCAGAACTCTGATTGCTCCTTCGTTGATTGGCTGGAAATACAAGGCTACAGGCATATGCAGATCCAGATGATGTTTGCAGAAGATGTCCATCATCAATGCTGAATACAGACCTTCCATAACACCGGGATTGTGGAACCAGGCAAAATACAGATTCCATTCATCATATGAAATCATGACCTTGAACCACTGATTATCGTCCAGTTTTTTGCGCAGATCCGCGACATCTTTCAGGCATTGATCCGGAGCATCAATAATTGTGCTGTAAGTTTTACGGATGCCTTTTTCTGATGTAAAGTCAATACCGCCACAATCGCCTTCAAAAATTCTAGGCACATAGTTATGATAGGAGATAAAAGAAATATCATCCTGCAGCACCGGAATGCTTTTTTCTATCCATGGCGAATAATCAAATTCGGGGTTATATGAACCAGACGCGAATAAAATCAAACGGAGGTCTTTTTCCTTCATTTTCAAAGCACACTGATGGGCTTTTTCTGAATATGCTTCGGGGGTATTGGGTCCTTCCATATGACCTAAACCAAATTCATTGCCCAACGACCAGAATATCACGTTGTACGGATCTTCATTTCCGCGTTCAGCCCTTAGTTTTCCAAATTCTGTTGTTTTATCTCCGTTGCAGTATTCAACAAATTCGGCACAATCTTCGGGCGTATCCCAGGCGAGATTGATTGTTACATAGGGCTCCGCTCCTATTTCACGGCACAAGGCAATGAAGTCATCAACATTTATTTCATGAAAATCAAAACCATAGGAATAAGGATGTGTTTCCATCTCCCTGTAGGATTTCTGTGCTCCGCGCTGGTCTACGTCCAGCAGACCGTCTTTCCAGCGATATTCTCCTGCAAAATTGCCGCCGGGCCATCTCAGCATTGTCGGTCCGATTTCCCGGAGGCATTCGATAACATCCTTCCTCATTCCATGGAAATGATCTGTGGGCAGCATGGAAACAACACCGATTTTTACTTCTGCGCAATCCGTGAAATATATCTCCAGCCTGGCTTCATCGTCCTGTGCCACTGAGACAAAAGTAAATATGTATTTTGTCCAGTCACCAGGGGCGAGTATTTCTTCCTGCTTCCAGTATTCATTGGTTCCGCTACTGTCAGTGATGTGCATATACCATGTGACCGGTTTTTCTGCTCTGCTTTTCAATACGATCCGGATCTCATACTGCTTATCTTTGTCAAGGTACAAAAAATTCTGCCCAATACCGGCTTTTGCTCCTTCGACCGGGTTCATTAATGTCAGCGAATTGCATTCATTGCGTCTTTCACTGTGCTTATATCTCTCATAATGCCGCACATATGAATCAAAACGGTTCAGTGTGCAGTAAACGTTCTGATCGCCTATAAGATACCATCCCGGTGCGACACCTGTTTTGTTTGAACCTTTTCCGGCAAATTTTCGGTTGCGTATCATCTGCGCGTTAAGACCTTCATACATACAGGCACGCGTATGTTCGAGATTATGTCCGAAGAGATATTTATTGATGACGTCTTTTTTATTGCCAAGCGTAATGACTGCTTTTTCCATGGCTTTTCCCTCCGCCTTACTTCACATATTGTTTATAAAAAACTGATAGTATGGACAAGGTGATGGTTACATCTTTACAGATCCAAGCGAGATGCCTTCGATTACATTTTTGCTCAGAATAAAATAAATTAATAAAGTGGGTAAAACAGCAATTGTAATTGCGGCATAAACAGATCCCCAGTCCATCATGCCATATTCACCGGCAAAATCCTTCAGCATGATCGGCAATGTTTTCATGCTTTTTTCTGTCATAAATGTATTTGCGTAAGTAAACTCATTCCAGACATAGATGAACTTGTATGTCAGGATTGTAATCGTTGCGTTTTTGATCATAGGAACAACGATTTTGAAGAATGATTGGTATGAACTGGCTCCATCAATTTCTGCGGCTTCCAACAATGAATCGGGTATAAAATCCATAAAGCTTTTATACATATATGTTGACATGGGAATTCCGAATCCAAGCTGTGGAAGGACGAGTGAAAGGTAAGTATTGCGCAGACCGAGTATGTTATACATACGGAACATCGGGATGAGGCAGACAAATGTCGGTATCATCATTCCAGTAAGGACAAAGCCAAAAAGTCTGGGGCCGGACTTGAAATGGAGTTTCGTCAGGGCATAGGCAAATGGGCATGTCAGGATGACTTCGAGTGAGAGTTCCAGAACGGTAACAATAATACTGTTCCGGAAAGCATTTGGAATGGTAGGCATGCTGAATACACGTTGGTAATGACCTGTAAAAAAGCCTTGGGGCATTGCGTAAGAGGCTGACCTGACTAGTTCATCATTGGTTTTCAGACTTGAGCAGATAACCCAGAAGATCGGATAAATCTGAATCAAAGCGACAATCAGGAGAAAACAGTATAAGATGACTCTCACAGTTCGTGAGGAAATATTCCTTTTCACTTTTCGCTTCCTCCTTGTCAGATTGATTCATTGCCGGGCGTCAGTTTGCGCAGTACAGAAACAATAATCAGGCACTCAACCAGGAGAAAAACAGCAAGTGTACTGGAATAGCCATAATCCATTTTGGAAAATGCAGTTTTGTACATGTAAGTTGCCATCATTTCAGTTGATGTTCCCGGACCGCCGTTTGTCAGTACATATGGCATCTCAAAAGATTTCAGTGTACCGTTGATCAGCATAATAAGCACCATTCCGCAAACGCCTTTTATGATGGGGATTTTAATGCTGAAATACTGCCTGAACCATCCGCAGCCGTCAATAATGGATGCTTCCACGATATCATCCGGTACACCGACAAGAGCGGAGTACAGAATGATCATATAGATTCCGCAATACTTATAGGCATCAATAAGCGAAAGTGTATAGAGTGCGGTACTCGCGTTTCCCAAGAATGATACGGGAGTGATACCGACAGCCTTAAGTATTGAATTGACTACACCTATCGGTTCCAGGGCCAGCAACTTCATAAAAATCTGGCTTAAGGCAACCGTTGTTATGATGCATGGAACAAAATAGATGACCTTTAATATATTGCGGCCTTTATCGATGCTGTTGAGCAGCATGGCCATAAACAGACCTGCACAGAACTGATAAATGGTGCTGATCAGGCAGAATTTGTAATTGTTCAGCAAAGCCTGAATGAAGGTTTTGTCCGTAAATAGTTTGTTGTAGTTTTTTGTGCCTATATATTTCATAACGGATATACCATCCCATTTGTACAGGCTGAGAACCACATTCCAGACTACTGGAAAAACCACAACAAAGCTGAAAACAAGAAGCGCAGGTGCTGAAAAGACCCAGGGTACAAGTTTATTTTTTGCGCGCATGAATACATCACTCCTGTTAGCTTTCAGTACAAGAAATAAATCTTTACTGGATATTAATCTGTAAGGGGAGAAACCACAGTCTCTCCCCTTGTCTGTTAGATTAGCTGTTTACTCTGAAAGTACATTTTCAGCAATTGCTTCATCCATCCGTTCGCCGAATTCCTGGGGAGTGATTTCGCCAAGCGCCAGATTGACGATTTCAGCTTTTAGTGTTTCATTGGACGCTGAATCGATAACAACATCCCAGCACCATGCGTAGCGATCCGGAGAAACTTCGGAGAAGTCCTGATACATCTGTTTGACGAAACTGGACAAATCATCCATGTTGTTCGGCAGGATTCCGCAAATATAGTTGCATTGATACAAACCTATATCACCGAAGTTGTTAATGAAGAAGTCAATGAAACGTTTGATCTCTTCCGGATGGGCATTGAATGTTTTGGAATTGATCATGAAGCCTTTGCCAGAATTAGCAAAATAGTCCTTTTCAGTGGTTGCTGTATAACCATCAAGCAGGGGAAGTTTAAAGTATGCTATATCGTCGATCAGTTCATTGTCCGGTCCGGTAACCGCAGACTGGGCTGCGGACAGCGGCATATACCACATGGCTGCGCTTCCGGCGAGGAAATAGTCCCGGCATGCGGAGCTGTCCATCCCTGCCCAGCCATCAACGAAGTACTGAGAAATTTTCTGGAGGAATTCGCCCATTGCGATACCGGTTTCATCACCCCAAGATGTCTGGCCGGAAATGGTTTTCGAAATCCATTCGTTTCCTGTCATACGATATGGCATGAAGGCTGCATAACGAAGGATATACCAGGGATTTCCCATGACAGAGAGGGGTGTAATTCCTGCGGCCTTCAGTTTTTCACATACATCGAAAAACTCATCCCAGGTCTCCGGCTGTTTTTCAATGCCGGCTTTTTCAAACAGGGACGGATGATAGAAGAATACCTCGTTATTTGCACCTGTTGCCATGAGGTAAAGGCTTCCATCATCATATTGCTGATATTGATAGGTAATCGGCAGGAACTTGTCTCTCTGCCCAAGTTCGTCAATGATTTCGCCGATATTGGTAAGCAGGCCCTGATCTCTCAGCGTTTTCGTGAAGGTATCAGCGTCGCCCCAGAACATGTCAGGGGCTTCATTGCTACCGATCAGAATCTTCAGTTTCTGATAGTATGGTTCAGAGTCGGATATATATTCCGGATTATAAACAAGATTCGGATTTACTTCAGCCTGGTATTTTGCGACCACCTTGGCAATTGTCTGACAGATTGCGTGTTCTTCAGCATAGGGATACATCCAGTAAAGTGTCCATGCTTCCTCTTCGGCAAAGACTACTCTGATGCACATCAGCATGATCAGTACAAGGATTGTTGAAATCAGGCGTTTCATGTGTGTCTTCCTTTCTTTTGATATAATCAGGTCCTTGTTCAGCTGAATAACGATGAAGTCGACTTCAATTGATATCAGTATAAATTGGAACGGATGAAATGTAAAGCCTCATATTCTTTGTATTAATGTGCGTTATTGTTATTTTTCCCTATTCCGGCTGTATGGAAAATGTTATCAATTGTATTAGGATGAGGTTATTATTATTATTTGTCAGGTTTCTTTGGGTACGACTTCAGTCATTATCATATTTCCTTTCCGGCCAAACCGGTATTGTGATCATGACCTTTGTCCCTTTCCCAGGGTTGCTGATAATGTCTACACCGTAATTGTCCCCGTAGAACAGTTTAATGCGGTCAATCACATTCTGTATTCCGTAACCAGCTGCCAGCTTCGATAAATCCGTTATACCGACACCATCATCAATGATCTGTATATACAGTATTTCATCCCAGACGTTTGCAGTAAAGCGTATATGCCCCTGTCCGCTTTTGGGTTCTATTCCGTGAGTCACTGCATTTTCAATAAAAGGTTCTACTAGCAGCTTGAGCATAAAGCAGTTAAGCGCAGTTTCATCCGCTTCTGTCTCGAAATCGAATTTATTCTGATAACGCGATTCCTGTATCAGCATATAATTGCGAATATAAGCCAACTCATCTTTAAGCTGAAGATATTTCTTTCCATTGTTGAGGGAAATCTTAAATATATCGCTTAATGCTGCTGTCAGTTTTGCAATCTGATCCTGATCATTAATCATTGCAAGCATATAAATGGTGTCAAGGGTGTTATACAGGAAATGCGGATTAATCTGGGCCTGCAGAAGCAGGAGTTCTGCTTCTTTTTCCCTGATTTCCGTTTTTGTCAGTTTTTTATTCAGTTCTATATTCTCATTGACCGCGTCTTTCAAAGCATATCCTATTTTCCCGATTTCACTGTTGTCATATTCATCAGTAATGGGTTTGTGATTTTCTCTGAATATATCGATAGATAATCTGACCTGTTTTATAGGTTTGGAGATAACATATGTTGCAACTGCAGAAAAAGCAATGCCCGCAAGGATAACGATGGAAAGGGTTGTATACAGATAAGTCCTGATATAGTGCCCGGTTGCATTTAACTGGCTCTTGTCGGCAAAGCTTACCGCAATCCATTTGGATCTGGAAGCAACAGTGCTGAGGAATATGTATTTTGAATCTTCTGTATCTTTATCAGCCTGAACAGAATAATGGCTCAAGGGTTCTGAGAGATCAGAATTCTGATCCGTGGAGAAGACCGGTTCCTGACCATTGTAAGGATCCAACAGCATGATCGTATAATTATCATCAGTATCAGAGTCGTTCAGATTGCTCATCAGCATCTGTTTGCTTACAGTCAGGACCAGGATACCTATGTTTGAAAAATTTTCAGTTTCGCGGAGCAGTTTGATGACTGTATAATTGCTTTTGTCATTCGGCGAAAAAACATTATGACCAAAGAAGCATTCGAGTCCTTCATTCTCAAGCACTGTCGCGGTCAGTTCCGGTTGGGTGTCAAAAATGTCAAATGCGTAATCGCTTGTTAAAATCGAGCCATTAGTTGTCATCACTTTGTTTCCGTAATTGTCAAAATAAAAGACGCCGGTAATTGCAGGTTCCATCAACATCATATGGTTCATGATTTCTACGATGGCGGAATGATTTGCAAGTTTCAGCGAGAAGGGCTTGGAGGAACGATTCCTGGACGAGAAGCATTTAATGAATGATTCGGACATTATATCGGTACGAATATACTCCACCAGATGCTCCTGTTTCATATTTAACAGTTCGCAATATGTTGCTAGAGCACTTGTGTTAATCGTCAGATATGATTTTTCTATTATTGCCGAGGATTCTTTATACATTAGTTTGGCAACAACCAGCGATGAAATTACAAATGCTATGATCATTGCAAGCATAACTTTGGTACTGATTTTCTGGAAATACAGTTTCAGCATTCTCAAATTACTTTATCCTCATTTCTTTTCGTTAAAAAAATGGTTTGCGCTTCATTCAATCTTACTATCTCTGTATTCGCCTGGCGTGTGGCCTGTGATTTTCTTGAAAACATCACAGAAATATCGATAGCTGTTATATCCGACAGCCTGGCTGACGGTGTTTACTTTCAGTCCTGATGCCAGAAGCTTTTTCGCTTCTTCTATTCTTTTTTCCGTCAGATATCTTATAAAGCTGATACCTGCTTTTTTCTTGAAAAGAATGCTCAGGTAAGTCGGATTCATTTTTAATTCATCTGCAATTTCAGTAAGACTGATATCTTCGCGAAAATGGAGCTGGATATATTTTTTCATCAGATGGATCGGTTCTTCATAGTCAGGCGTTGACTCATGCAACAGGGTAATCACTTTTTCAAAGACCTTGTCCAGATAATCGATGATATCTTTTTCTTCTTCCAACTTGCTCAATTCCGTATAGGAAGGATAAAAATATTCGTAGGTATTGGATGATCTTTCATTGAATAGGATGGATGCGAGAATGCTTGAAATTTTGTAAACATGATTCTTTAGCTCCGAAATCGTGTGTATCTGACTTAAAATCCGAATCATTTCTTCTTTGTATACAATTATGCTTTCTGGGTTTTTCTCGATAATGGCCTCAGCAATGTGGTTAATCAATTCTCTATATTGATCATCAAAAACAGAGGTAGTGGTTTTCTTGTTGAGAAGTATAGCACACCGTTCAAGGATCCGTTGCAATTTCGGCAGTGTTATTGGCTTATCAATATAATCTATGACGCCCAGTGAAATTGCCTGTCTGGCGTATTCAAAATCCTGGTATCCGCTTATTACTACGAAAACACTATTGGGCAGATATTCGATCACTGATTCAATCATGCTCATACCGTCCATTTGTGGCATATATATATCTGTTATAATAATATCAGGTTTGGTTTCAAGAAGAAGGTCATATCCATCAATGCCGTTTGAAGCTGAACCGCACGGTATGATATCTAAATTGATCCGTTTGAGCATTGCCTGGATACCTGATATGACCAGTGGCTCATCGTCAATAATAGCAAGCTGCCACATAATGATCCCCCATTATAAAATGTTTGTCGGTCTTATATCTAATGTGCACCCCATGTCAAGGACAAATGAATTTGCAATGCTTGTCCAGCCGATCGAAATAGTATAAACTGTAGTTGCTTTACCGGGGTAACGGGAGGATAGGGTAACGCTGGGAAGCGACATGAGCGCCGTAGCGGGTTTGCGGGGGACGGTACCAATTGGTATCGCCTCTTTTAGTTGTGAAACGGTAACCATGGAAAGCTACGACAAGTCGCGGCTATCGGCAATGATACCAATGGTTTCCGTTCCCTACGGAAACAAAAGCGATAAATCCCGGGGGCGAAGCCCCCGCATTAAGTCTGCTGACCACCGGAGTTTGCTTGTACAGCAGCATTCTTGGGTGGCTTCATTCCGGAAATCGGATAGACGCCTGTGGTATAGTACTTATAGTACTCATCAGGAGATAGCCTTGCCAGATCCCAGATATAACGGTCCTTGTTGTAGTAACTCATCCAGTCTGTGATGATCATTTTAATTTCCTCGAAGGTGCTGCATTCCTTGATCTTGGTATCAATCTCGTCTTTCATGTGGCCAAAAAATGATTCCTGGGGCGCATTATCCCAGCAATTGGCTTTGCGGGACATGGATTGACGCAGATCCTTGTCCTTCAACAGCTCAATATACTTATAGCTGGTGTAGTGGCAGCCTTGGTCAGAATGGCACATGGTCGCCGAGGTGATCTCTTTACCGTGATCTCGAACGAGGATTTCCACTGTTTCAAGAACAAAGTCGACCTCCAGTGAATCGCTGAGAACCCAGGCAAGAATCTGCTTCGTGAAAGCATCCAGGATCGTGGACAGATAACATTTCCCGGAATCCTTGTACAGGATGTAGGTGATATCCGTCAGCAGTACCATTCTGGGCCCGTGAGTTTCGAACTGGCGTTCTACTAGGTTTGGCGCTACATTGGACGTCTTCAATGCTTTTACCATTCGGCGGTAAGGATTTGCCTTGCGGATCGGACAGAGCAGGCGATACTTTTTCATCAGGCGCCTGATCTTCTTCAGATTCATGTTCACCGGTGGATCCAGATGAAGCAACCGCATCTTGATCCCCTTGGCTCCTTTATCATATCCGCGGAACTGATACGCTTCTACAATAAGCAGAAAGTCTTTCCGATCAGCCTCCTCTCGCTCCTGCCATTTGGCTTCGTTCTGTAGATAGCTATAATACCCGGAGCGCGATACACAGGCTGTTTCGCAAAGCCAGGAGAGGTTCAGCCGGTTATTGTCTCGCATCGTCATCTCTCGGATAATAGCATACTTGGCGTTCGCTGGAATGCTCAAGAGCCCTTGTCTCCCCGGGTCAAAGACACAATTTTTTTAGAAACTCGATCTCCTGGTCTTTGTACTCGAGTTGTTGCTCCAAGTAAGCAATTCGCTGCTCTGCAGTCATGTTCTTGGCGTAAAACTCATTCGAAGTAGTAAGATCGCGGAACCCTCTTCCTTTCTTTATCTCGGCTTTCAGCATTCCTTTGAATCCATCCACACGGGTCTTTCCCAGCATGTCTGGGTCGATACCAGACTCTCGGAAGATGACTGCCGGCTCCATTCCAGACTGAAGCTTTCTCCAGAACAGCTCTTTAAATGCTACGTTGAAATGGATGATTGCTGGGGAAACATCCATTACATCCTGAATTTCCAGGATTTTTCCGACTCAATAGTCATCTTTAACCACTATTCCTGATCTGGGAATAGCTTTTTTCTTTTTTCGCTTTCGTCTGTTTTTTCCGAATTTAAGAACTCCAGTACCTCTTCATAGGTCTTATCGCTCTTCATAATTGCCTTCACAAGCTCATCTCTGCGTAATGCATCCCGCTTGTCGAGCAGATCACTTAATACCGCTATAGCTGCATCGTAGGCCTTCTTCGTTTTGCTGACCTGTTCCTGCGCTTTCTCTATTCTCTGCTCCAGCGCCTCCATAGATGCTATCCGTGCCATCTCTTCTCCCTCCTTCAAATTCCAGCCGTCAGCTTTCGGCTGATCTCTTCAGCCTTGTTCTTCACATATCCTTCAGTCATCCCGAAAGCATTTAAAATCGCTTTCTGTGTGGCCGTAATCGCATGATCAAATCGATACACTCCATCCAGCTGACGCGACATCTCTATCTTGTCCAGTTCCCTGATTGCTGCCGGAACAGACATATAGTTCGGTTTCTTCGCCAGCGTTTTCATCTCATCCTGCAGATTATTATACATGCGATTTCGGATAATCAGTGCAATGAACTCAATGAAGATCTTTGCTGCTGCCGACTCATCTGAATCGACACGCAGGCTTTGATTCCCAAGGAAAGTTTTATCTGACATGAACAGTTTCTCCGATGCGTCTCTTCCCTTGTAGATCTCCAAGGCTTGCTTCGCCGTCATATTCTCGGAGGTTATAATCACAAAGTATCCGCATAGCTTCAGTTCCAGATCTATCACGGACGCTTTCTCCTCAAAATACAAGAATTTCTTTGTGTTCGTTTTCTCCGCTTCCTCTCCTGGCTTCCCTTTCGCCTTCTCGTTTTCCTTCTTGTCTTCGTAATGAAGATAGAAATATTGCTCCATTCCCGGCCCAAATTCCTTGATGCGATTGATGTTCCTGTTCAAAAATTCGGTCAGCTGGTTGATCTTCTTCTCTACATCCATCCTCTCATTTGCTTCCTTGCTTACGCTATGATACAGATGAATGTATTTCGGCTTCTTGTCTGTCGCAAACAGTTTCTTCTCTATCGTTTTTCCATATACGCTGTAGGATGGAATATTATACCGCCGATCCGTCTCAAAGCTTCCCTTGTTCTCCAGTACCCACTTCTGTACAAGATCCGCTTTCCCTTTCAGCATCATAATATAGCTGTATCCGTTCGCTTCCAAGTAATCGATGTTTTCTTTGCTGAAATACCCCCGATCCAGAATAAATCCAATCTGCCGATACCCATATCCGATTGCTTTGTCTACCATACATTGAAGCTGGGATACGTCATTAATGCTTCCCGGATAAACCTCATAAAACAAAGGCTCACGGTTCTTTGTATCAAATGCTACTGACCAGTTGAAGATCGCTGTCTCGATGCCTTCTTTCGAATGCCCTTTCTCTACTTCATTCCCCAGAAGCGTTGAATATTTCCTAACAACTCAGACCAATAATTGATGCGCCAGTCATCGCTCACTGTTTCCATCAGCCCTTATCCAGCGTAAAAAGGTATTGTGCGACACTTGCAGATGCCTTGCTGCTTCTCTGGCAGTCATTGTGCCATTTTGCCACGCTATACAGCATTGTTCGTATTCATCCGGACGCTCCTTGGGTCTGGGACCAAACCGTACACCCCTTGCTTTTGCTGCCGCAATTCCTTCTGCCTGACGTCTCTTTATGAACTCTCGCTCAGTTTGGGCGACATAGGAGAGAAGCTGCAAAACAATATCAGCAATCAGTGTTCCGGTCAAATCACGTCCCTGACGGGTATCCAGCAGCGGCATGTCCAGCAGTACAATCGCCGCCTGCTTTTCCTTAGTGATGATTCGCCACTGTTCAATGATCTCGTCATAATTTCTTCCGAGCCGGTCGATACTCTTAATCACAAGGGTGTCACCGGCTTTTAGCTTGCGCAGAAGCCGCTTGTACTGTGGACGGTTGAAGTCTTTTCCAGATTGCTTTTCTACGAATATGTTTTGTTCATCGATACCAAACTCTTGCATAGCAATCAACTGACGCGCCTCGTTCTGATCCTTTGTGGACACACGAACATATCCGTACATGCTGTTTTTCATTTTGTTGCCTCCTGTAAATAGTCATCGTCGTTCTATTCTACAGAAAGCGCCTGAATGCATTATTCAGTTGTCGGAATGGTCTGTTTTCCTGTATATTGCCAATTACGAAACCATTCCAATTTACGTATCATATGCACTTCATATCATAACTCATATGATATTCATTTTGCAACCCTTATGATTTCTTTTTTGCCAATCAGATGTTCACTAAAATGTTATGGAAAGACGTGGCGGGGGTATCATCTGATGGACACTAAAAAACGAATTAAAGAACTCATGGATGAGCGCGGTTGGACGATATATGAGTTGTCCAAGCGTTCCGGGCTTGAACAGACCACAATTTCAAATATGTGGAAAAGAAACACGGAGCCCACTATTCCGTCGCTCCGTGCGCTATGCAACGGCTTCGGCATTACACTTGCTCAGTTCTTTACCGAAGGGGAAATGGTGGAACTGACACCAGAACAGAAAGCGTTCTTTACTCGTTGGGCAGCACTCTCTGCCGAGCAGAAAGAGATGCTGATGAATTTGGTAAGTTCGATGAAATGATTGTTTTTCGTTTCAAAAAGAAAAGGGCGTGAACACTATTCTATGCAGCGTTCACGCCCTGATTGATGCGTTCCATATGTTCATTGAACTACAGCAGCAACTATACTCGAATAGTAGAATCATCGTTCATATCGATCAGGTCTCTTTTGCTTGTTCTCCCTGATCACCTCACGTTTTACGACCTCCAACCTACGCACATCCTCCTTCTGTTCCTGCATCTGGTAGTCAAGCATAAAGCGTTCCTTGTTCAGATGCTCCAATGCAACCTTCCAACCCTTGCAGTCAATTTTCTCGCCATCTGACCGCCAACGGCGCAGGGCTGTGACGGCTTGCCGGTACTGACGAAGCTCATGCTCGTACCTTCGTTCAAAGCCGCTGCGTTTTGCCTCCGGCAGCTTCTCCCATGCACGGTAGTGCTTCTGATATTTCTTCCAGTCTTCGTAGCAGCCAATACGGGCGCTTAACTCAGCGGAAAGATCCTGATTCTCTCTCTTCCGGCTGCGCAGGGCGTAAAACTTGCTGTTAACAGACTTGACGGCTTCTGCGTAGGATGCAGCGTCCGTGATGTTATATTCCTGCATGATAGCAAGCAGTCCAGCACCTTCCTTAAGCCGGTTATCCTTACGCTTGGGTGGCACTGTGGAAGAGAATATGCGGGATGCCAGAACATAGCGCAGATTCGGCTCGGACACATCTTCTCCCTTGGCGATCAGCGCTTCGTCCATCTTCTTCTCAAACTGCGCCCATGCGTTCAGGCGGGTCAGGCGAGCTTCCAGCTGTTCGACCAGTTTGTTCTGCTGACGGATTTCTCGATTCTTTTCGCCGACTTCTGTGGGAATGCCGCGCTTCTCCATAGCGCGGGCATCCGGCTCTTCATGTACCATTGGGATGCGCTGCACACCCTGTTCGGCATAACTCCGGGGATCAACAAAGCCCTGCGTGAATCCAGCTTCACGCAGGGTACTATTGATGGTGTCAGCGGCGGCGACTCGCCAGCGTTCCACATTGCCGCGGTCATCCCAATCGGTTGTGTTTACCTTTCGTGTCTTCCAGCGGCCTTTCTGTCTGGCAGGAATGCGGTTGCCATTAGCGTCAAGGATGTATTCCAATCGGCTCTTGTCAGCCCATTTACCAGCTTCGGTCAAAGGACGCATGGTCAGCAGGATATGCATATGCGGATTGCCGTCGTTCTTGTCATGAAAAGCGACGTCGGCGCACATGCCCTTGTCCACAAAATTCTCTTGCACATATTTTCGGATGAGCGCAATGTTCTGTTCGTGGTTCAACTCAGCAGGCAACGATACTTCAATCGACCGGGCAAGCTGAGCATTGGCCTTGGTTTCGTTCCACTCAACGCTGTTCCAGAGCAGATAGCGGTCAGCGTATTCTGACGGAGCGTGAGCAGGTAACATGACCTCGGTGTAGATGATATGCCTCTTGCGGGTGTAGTCGTGGGTGACGCCATCCCATGTATTCTCCATTTTTGTTCCGCTAATGTAAGCAGCGGCAGCAACAGCGGAGCGGCCTTTGTTGCGCGATACGATTTTGGTATGGCTATGAAAAAAGTTCATTCGTTCCTCCTTGTGTAAGCTCCCTGTGGGAGCGTAGTTCC
>OGOP01001825.1_pt1 | contig 14121 bp, 16 predicted proteins | sample 1552591 | NCBI WGS metagenome assembly OGOP01 (sample SAMEA2580120, study PRJEB22360) | human gut metagenome | biome: human gut; feature: human-associated habitat; material: faeces | place: Denmark | collected 2008/2010 | reverse complement strand
CATGGAGGTGGAAAAAAGGCAGTGGAAGTATCTGGGGGAGCCGCTGAAAAACCTGCGTCTGCGCTTAAAGAAAAATATTCTGATCTCCTGCATCACACACCACGGCAACACGGTCATTCCGGACGGCGAATCGTACTATCAGCTCGGCGATACCGTCATCGTCGTTACCACGCGTGAGCAGCCGGTTTTGCAGTTCAACGACATTTTTGTGTAAAGGAGCGGCTGCACAATGAATGTTAAAAGTATCAGCCGCACCGTCGGTTTGATTTTGCTCATCACGGGCATTTTTCAGCTTTTCCCGCTGCTCATCGCCGTCATCGATCACGAGCCGAGAAATATACTCGCCTACATCGAGTCGCTGTGTCTCATTCTGCTCGTCGGCAGCGCGCTTTTGCTGTTCAGCCGCGGCGGCAACCGCATGTTTTCCGCGCAGGAAGGCTTTGCCGCAACGGGTCTTTCGTGGATTTTTATGTCCGCGTTCGGCGCACTGCCGTTCTTTTTAAGCGGTCAGATCCCGAGCTACGTCGATGCGTTTTTTGAGATGGTCTCCGGCTTTACAACGACCGGCGCGTCTATCCTGACGGATGTCGAAGCGCTCTCGCGCTGCAACCTTTTCTGGCGCAGCTTCAGCCATTGGCTCGGCGGTATGGGCGTGCTCGTGTTCCTCTTGGCAGTCGTGCCCGGCGCGCGCAAAAACGGCGGCACCGGCATCTATCTCATGCGTGCGGAAAGCCCCGGACCGAGCGTCGATAAATTAACGCCGCACCTGCGCCAAACCGCTATGATTTTATACGGAATCTACATTTTGCTTACCGCGCTGTGCATTGTGTGTCTTTTGCTCGGCGGCATGCCCGTGTTCGACAGCTTCTGCATCGCGTTCGGCACGGCCGGCACCGGCGGCTTTGCCATTAAAAACAGCAGCATGGGCGGGTACAGCTACTTCCTGCAAACCGTCGTCACCGTGTTCATGTTCCTCTTCGGCGTGAACTTCAGCCTTTATTACATGCTCTTGCTCCGCAAGTTCAAAGCGGTGTTCAAAAACGAGGAGCTTCGCCTGTATTTCGGCATCGCCGCAAGCTCCATCGTTCTCATCGCCATCAATATCAGCTGCATGTACAATACGGTCTATGAGGCCGTGCACCACGCGGCGTTTCAGGTCGTCAGCATCATGACCACAACGGGCTACGGCACGGTCGATTTCGAGCAGTGGCCGGCGTTTTCCAAAGCAATCCTGCTTTCGCTCATGTTCATCGGCGCCAGCGCAGGCAGCACGGGCGGCGGTCTCAAGGTCTCCCGTGTTTTGCTCCTGATGAAGAGCATTCGCCGCACCATCCGCAAGGCGCTCCACCCGCGCCGCGTGCAGCCCGTTTATATGGACGGCCGCGCCGTCAGCGAAGAGGTCTGCGACAACGTCAACGCCTATCTTGCCATTTACTGCGTCATCCTCGTGCTCAGCTTCGCCATCATCTCGGTGGACGGCTTTTCCATCGGTACCAATTTCTCCGCCGTCGCGTCCTGCTTCAACAACATCGGCCCAGGCTTTGAGCTTGTCGGCGCCACACAAAATTTCAGCATTTACAGCGATCTCTCGAAGATTATCCTTTCGCTCGATATGCTCCTCGGCAGACTCGAGATTTTCCCTCTCCTGCTCCTCCTCAGCCCCGACACCTGGAGCCGCAGAAGATAACTTTTTGCAATAAATTTGCACGGATAAATTGCATCAAACGCTAAAATGCGTTATAATCAAATCAGCTTGTAAAGATCTGCATTTAAAACAGATCGAACTCAGGGTTTTTAAGGATAGGTGAAAACAAATGCAATACAGAAAACGTATGATCCGAAAGGGTACGGCGCTGTTGCTTTCCGCGTTGCTGCTCGCTTCGGCAATGCCGTTTGCGGTCTCTGCGGAGGAGGTTTCCGCCAAAACGACGGAATATGTCAATTTCCGCACCGGCCCCGGTACAAATTACAGCTCTAAGGGCGTCATTCCGTCCGGCACCGGCATCACCGTAACCGATACGAGCAATTCCGAGTGGTACGCCGTGCGTCTCTCTGATGGCTCCACCGGCTACATTTACGCCGAGTACATTTCCGTTTCCGGCAGCAATAACGCCGAAGACGGGGAGGTAAATGCTAAAACCACTGCGGATGTGAACTTCCGCTCCGGCCCCGGCACGAATTATAATTCCAAAGCCGTTATCGGCTCCGGCACCGGCATCATCGTCACGGATACCGGCAATTCCCAGTGGTATGCCGTGCGCCTTACAAACGGCTCCACCGGCTATATCTATGCGGAGTATATCCGCATCACGGGCGATGTCGGCACGCCGTCCGCACCGGCAGAACCAACACCTGCACCTTCTAACCCCGAAGCGGAGCAGACTGCGAAAACGACGGAGTACGTCAATTTCCGCACCGGCCCCGGTATAAATTACAGCTCCAAGGGTGTCATTTCCCTCGGCACCACCGTCACCGTAACGGATACGAGCAATTCCCAGTGGTACGCCGTTCGCCTGTCTAACGGCTCCACCGGCTACATTTTCGCGCAGTATTTGAAGCTCACAGGCAATGCGTCCGCGCCTACGGCTACGCCCGCGCCGTCCGACCCGGCAAATGAAAAGACCGCCAAGACAACGGAGTACGTCAACTTCCGCACGGGCCCGGGCACAAATTACAGCTCTAAGGGCGTCATTCCGTCCGGCACTGCGATTACCGTAACGGATACAAGCAACTCCCAGTGGTACGCCGTCCGCCTTGCTGACGGCTCCACGGGCTACATTTACGCACAGTACATCAAGATTACTTCCGCTACCGCAACGCCCGCGCCTACCGAGGCCCCGGCAGACGGCACCGTCCGCGCCAAGACCACGGCAGACGTCAACCTGCGCAAGGGTGCAGGCACAAATTACGGCGTTATCCGCGTTGTCGGCAATAACACCGCTGTCACGGTCACGGAAGCCACCAACACCTGGTATAAAGTAAAACTTTCCGATGGCACAGAGGGTTACCTCTATGCCCAGTATGTCACCGTCACCTCCGGCGACATCAACAGCGTCAAGAAAGAGGAGACCACCGATCCCTCCACGCTCACCGAAGCCGAACAGAAAGCAAAAGCCGTCCTCGATACGATCGGCTGGGATCTGCGCGCGGCCTACAACTGGTCCGCACACGCACTTCCGTATTACACGCTCGGCCCGGAGGTCACCGGCAACAGCGTTCATTCCGAGTGGTACGCAAACTTCGGCTTTGACAATCACAAGGGCAACTGCTACGTCATGGCAGCCACATTCCAGAAAATGGCAAAACTGCTCGGCTATGATGCACACCTTGTTGAGGGCTACATCCGCACGTATAACGGCCGCGGCCGCCACGGCTGGGTTGAGATTGACATGAACGGCACCACCTACGTGTTCGACCCGAACTTCGAGTACGGCGGTTACGGCAACGGCTACCAGATCAACTACGGTATGTCCGGTACGTTCAAGTATATCGACTATGCCCGTGTAGATTAACGGCAAACCCTAAATCGGAAAGGAAATTTACCCCATGTACAATAAAATGAAAACGGGCGCGTTGGCGTTCGTCTGCGCGGCGCTCGTGCTTTGCGCCGGCTGCTCCGCTGCGGAGAACTCTTCTTCCGCAGAAGCCACACCGTCTCCCACCGCAGCCCCCACGGCTACGGCAGAGCCCACCGCCACACCTGTCCCGGAGCTGAAAGTCGTCGGCGAAAAGTCCGACAGCAAAGATACCTTCTGCGTCACACTTGAAAACGGTACAAAGCAGGAGATCACCGCCGTGTCCGTTAAGACCGGCAGCGAGGAAAAGTTCCCGGAGAGCATGATGAAAAAGGGCGAGACCCTCGCAAAGGACGAAAAGTTCGAGCTTTACTACACGCCCAAAACGGAAGAGGAATCCTCCGGTTCCGGCGACGATTATTTTGTCTCCCCGCGCTACGACGTGCAGCTCACCCTGAAGGACGGCAAGACCTACGTTTTGCACGGCTTCCCGTTTGAAGACATCAAAGAAGGCACTGTTCTTTTAGAGGATGACATTGCCTACATCACATACATCTCTGTTTCCACGAAGGAAAAAATCGATACCAAAGAAGCGGAGCGCGCCACAAAGGAAGCGGAAAACGGCGAAATTTCCGTACAGACTGAAGAAAAGCCCGCATCTGCGGCAGAGGTCGTTACGGAAGAGCCCACCTACGAAGAACCGTCGTATGAAGAGCCCTCTTATGAGGAGCCTTCCTACGAGGAACCGAGCTATGAAGAACCCGCTGCCCCGGAAAACCCGGATAACGGCGGGCAGGAAGGCTGCGTGAACGGCGCGCTGTTCAACTGATGAGCCGCCACATGAGAGCGGAAGCAGGGACTTCCGCAAACACCTTTCGCGTCCATTCGTTCTCTTATCTGCGCGCTGCGGCGTGCCTTGCCATCGTGCTTCTGCACACGGTGTTCTGTGCCGTGTCCCTTTTCCCGGAGGAAGCATCTGCCACGCAAGCCCTCCTCTCCAACATCGTCGTCAACAACATGATGTGGGCGGTGCCGTGCTTTTTAATGGTTTCGGGTGCGCTGCTTTTAAACCCGGAGCGCCCCGTCACGGTGAAAAAATGCCTTACAAAGTACATTCCGCGCATGCTCATCGCGCTCGTCGTGTTCTGTCTTCTGTTCCGCGCATTGGAGATCCTCGTCAATCACGAGCCCGTCAATGCCGAAACGCTGCTTTCGGGCTTTTATGAGATTTTCTCCGGCACCTCGTGGTCGCACGTCTGGTATCTCTACCTCATGATCGGCATCTATCTTCTTTTGCCGTTCTACCACAAAATCGCGTCGAACAGCACGGCAGGGGAGCTGCGCTACCTCATGATTGTCTACGTCATCTTCCTGTCGCTTGTGCCCGTTTTAAAAACGTTCGGCATCTCCGTCGGGTTTTATATCTGCGTTTCCGCCATTTACCCGTTCTACCTCTTCTGCGGCTACGCATTGCGGCAGGGCGTGTGGCGCGTGAATCGCGGGCTTGGCCTGCTGTTTCTCCTCATCGGCACAGCGGCGGTCGTCCTGTTCACCGTGCTGAAAGAAAACGGCACCATAAAGGCCGCAGGCGTGTTCTACGGCTATTCTTCCATTTTTGTCATTCTCCAGTCCATCGGCGTGTTCACGCTGTTTGGCTGCGCGGCAGGCAAAACCGGCGCACCGCGAAAAGAAAAATCTCCCGGCGTTTTCGGCAAGTTCGTTTTGGAGATTGATAAATGCTCGTTTGGTATCTATCTTATCCATATGATTTTCGTGCGCGGCATCTTAAAGCACACGAAGATCCACCCCTACGGCGCAGGCAGTCCGTTTATTTTGATCGGCCTGACCCTCGGCATCTTCCTTGTCTCGTTCATCCTAACGTGGATTCTGAAGAAGATCCCCGGGGTTAAGAAAATCCTGTAAACGAATTTGGAGGCACACTTTCTTGTGAAGTGTGCCTCCATTATCCTATCGGTTGAAGACGGCTATATTCATTTCCCCCAAAATAGAAATATCATGCCGCATACATACGCGGTATATCACAGTTTCACCCTAAAAAGGAAGAAACTGCAAAAGAATACGCGCTTTTTGCTTGACATTTTTGTGCTTTTTCCGCTACAATCAAAGAAAAAGGGGAGGCGCTGCCATGTTCATCAAGTCCCGTATTCTGACTGTCCTCGATTGCATACCCGTCGCCCTCGCCGATATCGAAACCGAGCGCGAGCTCATGGAGCTTGCTGCCGAAAAACACCGAAAGGAACCTTGATATGTCCGCACTCCACATGGAAAAGATCACGGAGCACTCTAAAGATTTTCACCGCACCGAAAGCCTCTACGTCCGCGCGTTCCCCGCAAACGAGCGCACGCCCATCTGCGGTCTCATGCGGCACGACGGCCACGATTTTGTCGGCTTCTACGACAAAGACGAAAACTTCTGCGGCTTTGCAAGCCTGCTCACCTACGGCGGCATCACGCACATTCTGTATTTCGCCATTGATGAGCAGTATCGCGAGCACGGCTACGGCAGCGAAGCGCTAAAGCTCATGCATACGCTGTACCCGAAAAACCGCTTCATCGCCGACTTGGAGCTCGACATCCCTACCGCCGAAAACGAGCCCCAGCGCCACCTGCGCCGCGCATTCTACCTGCGCAACGGCTACACCCCGTCCGAGGTACGTTACGACTGGCAGGGCGAGCAGTACGAAATTTTAGTCAGCAGCGGCACCATCACAAACACAGAATTTGAAAACTTTTGGGATCACTTTCCAAATGATGAAGATCGGTGATCTTCATCATTTGTGATCACGGACAACTGATAAAAACATACAGACTTCAACAAAACGGTCCGGATCGTTTTTGATGCAGACCGATAAAAAGGAGCCAGACATGACCCAAAGAACCCCCGAAGAAATGATGAATCTCATCCTCTCCCGTGCCGAAAACGACGTGCATATCCGCGTCGTCGGCATGGAAGGCTCGCGCACAAATCAAAACATCCCGAAAGACCGTTTTCAGGATTTCGATGTCACCTATTTTGTCGATGACCCCGCGCTCTACACCAAAGACGACACATGGGTAAATGTCTTCGGCGAGCGCCTCATCATGCAAAAGCCCGAGGACATGGAACTTTTCCCCGCCGTCGAGGAGGGGTACAGCTTCTTGATGTTCTTCACGGATTACAACAAGATCGACCTCACGATTTTGCCCCTCACCGCGCTTGAAGACTATTTAAACGGCGACGGCCTGCGCGAGATTTTGCTCGATAAAGACGGTCGCGTCGAAGAAAAGCCCACCCCTACAGACAAAGAATATCACATTCAAAAGCCTAGCGCCCGCAGCTTTGACGACTGCTGCAACGAGTTCTGGAACATCACGCCCTATGTTGTCAAGGGCCTCTGTCGCCGCGAATTGTTATTCGCCATTGACTTGCTTGCGATGATGCGCAATGAACTTCTTCGCATGCTCTCGTGGCAGGTCGGCAGCGCATACGGCTTCACGTTCAGCGTCGGCAAAAACTATAAATTCATCGATCAATATCTCCCCGCAGAGCAGTGGCAAGCGCTTCTTTCCACGTATCGCACGGATTCTGTGGAAAACACATGGCGGTCGCTTTTCACCTGCCACGAACTCTTTCGAGATGCCGCTAAAAATTTCGCTGCAAAATACGGCTACACCTATCCCGATTACGACGAAAACGTCTCCCGCTACGTCCGCGATATGTACGCGGAATACGAAGCAAAATAACGCCTCTCCCCAAAAGAGTCTGCAAAATTCCCCGAAAATCGCCCGCCGCAACTCAAAATTGCGGAAATTCCAAGTTGACATGGTGGCTTTTCCCACGGTTTTCGTATAAAATGAGCCCAGCAAAAGGAGGTCTTCCGTATGACCATAGGAACCAAAATCGCCGCTTGCCGCAAACGCGCCGGCATGTCGCAGGAAAAGCTCGCAAACGAACTCAACATCTCGCGCCAGGCGGTCTCCCGCTGGGAAACGGGTGAAGCCGTGCCGGATACCGAAAAGGTTATTCAGCTAAGCCGCATTTTCCATGTCACGACCGATTATTTATTATTGGATATTGACGAAGCCCCGCAAAGCGCAGCCCCCGCCGAAAACAACAGAGAAACGGAACAGCGCGCCGCAGAAAAGCAAATGAAGCGCCAAAGCATGCGCATGCATTTCGGTTGGTTCCTGCTCATTTTCGGCGTCATCTCGCTCAGTGCAACGCTCGTCGGCGCGGGTCTTTACGCGCAGACGCTCACGGAATGGTGGACAAATCTCGGCCGCTACGGCACCGCGCTGTTCGATTCCTGGATCTTAGCACTGTTCATCGTCAGTGCCGCCCTCACCCTCTGCGGCATCCTCATCCTTATCCGCGAATACATCTTTATCGGCAAAGAGTAATAGTTAGGGCAAAATAAAAGCACGCAGGCTTAAATTCCTGCGTGCTTTTTCATTTTGTCACTACGGAGAAAGCCCGCTAAGCCGCAGCAAAGCCTGCCACGTCAGCGGTCCTACGATGCCATTCACGTCTAACCCTTCGTGCGCCTGCACGGCCTTCACGGCATTCTCCGTTGCCTCGCCGAAGATCCCGTCCTCCGCGACCTGCGGGATAAATGCGTTTTGTGCCGCTGCGCGGTTAATGAGCGATTGCAAATCTTCCACATCCGCGCCTGTGCGTCCCCTGAGGATTGCCCGCCCGGGGTAGATAAGACGGCTTACGGATTTCCCGTTTTCCGTCGCCATCGCCCGCGTGTCGCGGTAAACGGAAAGCAGCATATTCGCGCTTTGCCGGTTGAGTACGCCCGTCGGCTCCAGTCCGTACTGCGTTTGGAAGGCCGTGAGCGAATTTTTCGTCCGTGCGTCAAATACGCCGTTCATCGCGGGCAGGGGGATGGAATTGTCAAAATACGCAATGATCGTCAGTAAGTTCTGCATCTGTTCTACCGCCTTGCCGCTGTCTCCCTCTTTCAGCTCCGGCGGGTAGAATCGCTCGGCATCCTCGGGCGTGATGCCCTCGCTCATCAGCTCGTTTAATTGCTTGATGCCGCTGTATATGAGTTTGATTTTGTACCATGTCGCCTTACCAACCACGCCGTCGGGCGTTAAATTGAAAATTTTCTGGAACGCTCGCACCGCATTTTCGGTCGGCAGGTCGTAATACACGCTGATCTGCGGAATGCGCGGAATCGCCGGGTAATTGTCGCCGATGCGGTTTAGCTCCCTTTGCAGCACGCGCACACTTTCGACGATGCTCCCAAGTCTTAACGCCACACCGGGGTATGATTCCTCGTTGTCCCCAACAGGTGCGTTGAACACAATGTTGATGTCATCGCCGTAGAAATGCTGTAAAATCTCATACGGCACAAGCCCCTGCCGCGCTAATCCCACCGTGCCCCACTGCGAAAGCCCCGGGCATGTCGAGGTCGTGCCGTTGCAGTACTGCGTAAAATACGGCTGCACCGTGCCTTGCTTTACGACGTAATCGTTGAAAATATGATCGACGATCTGCGAGATGTTTTCAAAAATATCGCGGTTCAAAATAAACTTCTGATCGTACTGCGTTGTCGAGGTGATGTCAAAGTCATACCCGCGGCTGCGGTAATACTCCGTGTAAATGCGGTTCATTGCGTAAGAAATCTGCGCCAGAATATTCGCATGTATCGCGCTTTCCGGCCAGTTCGGGTAGATCTCGCTCGAAGCAACGTTTTTAATGTACGCCACAAACGGTACGCGCACATTCTCGGCCGGTTGGTCCGGCAGCCCAAGGTGCACTGTGATGTATTCCGGCACAACGGGCGTGTCTATATTGTTCGGCATAGCATCACCCCTCACCGACCGCCAAAAACTGCACCGGCTGTATCGACGTCACACCGGGGAAAACAGGCACCGCGCGGTAAATTTCCGTGCGGCATCCCGGGTGGCTCACGCGTATATCGTAAAGCGCATACGGCATCTCGCCCGTCGGCGACTGCGCCAACGCGTTATTCGGCGCGGGCAGCAAAATGTCGCCGAAAACACCGCTCTCGTCCGTCACCCCGGCAGAAAACCGCCGCGTGCCGTCCGCAAAGTCGTGCGTCACAAGTACCGAAGCGCCGGGGACGGGGAATGTCCGCTGTCCCGCATACGCCTGCACGCGCAGCGTGCCCGTTTTAGAATTTAGCTGTTGAAACACCTCAAACGTGCACGCCTCTGGTGAGAGATCCTGCAAAGGATCGCGCCCCGCGCCGCCCTCCGGCGGATTTTCAATCGGCGCGTTCTCCGCTATGTTCTGCTTGACGTCTCTGTCCATAAAGTCCCTCCTTTTACCTAACCCCAGTATAAGCGGCAGAGGGGAAAAGAGTGCCCACTTTCGTTCGAGTAAATCTGCCATTGCAGCGCATAACGTCACATTTGAAATGTATAATTTGTGCGCTGTAACTGTAATAAGTTTAAGCCTTCTTCACCCAGTCGAGTGCGACCCAGCCGCCGGCCTTTAGTCTGCCCCAGCCTTTATCGGAGCCGGGGCCGCTGCGCTCTTCAACGATTGTGTAGCGCAGCGTATCTTTGATCTGCCCTAAAATGCCGTAGTTCGTGCTCGGACCCTTGCGGATGTTGAGCGCATCGCGGCAATTTTTGCGGATGAGATAGGGGGTAAACTTGCTCGCGACGGGCGCTTTTGCCGGCTCCATATAGCGTTTTACCATGCTCAAAAAGCGCTGCCAGCCGCGGTCGAGCGTCCTGTGCGGGCAGTACTTGCCGTCATAGTCCCGGTGCTTTGTCACCTTATCGATGCCCCAGCCGTACTTTTTGAGCAAACTCGCGGTGAACTCGGCCGCGTTCTGCTCGGCCTTATCAAACTTTTTACCGCCCGATTTGGAATAACAAATTTCAATATGGATGCCCTCCATGTTGCCCTTGCCGTGCCCGTCGCCGCTTGCCCACGCGTTGCGGTTTTCCGGGATGCCCTGCACAATGTTTACATCGTCCACCGCGTAGTGAAACGAGATCTCAAGGTCGTTATACCGCATGTAGGAGATCTCATTTGCGGCGGGCGCATCGTTTGCCGTGTTGTGGATGACAACGCGCGTCGGTGTGCGGGTGTACGGGCATTTAATGGCATATTTGTCCTTTGGCACAAGATTTTCTCTGATCGGTACCATAGCTCCTCCTTATGCTTTTACGCCCCGGATTTTGACCTTGCTGCCCTTTGTGCCAAGGCTCAAAGGGGCCTCGATATTATAGGCATTGCAGTTTTTCAATCTCATTTCATGTGTCATGTTCGTCTTCCTTTTCGTTCACGGTGCTTTTCAGGCGAGAAAGTAATCGATTGAGGCGAGGAAAGCCCGGTACACCGATGGCGGCTAAGTTTTCCAGCACCGAGATGAGCTCGTTGATGATGAGCCAAACGGTGACGAGCAGGCCGCAGAAAAGCTCGATATGCAGGTCGATGCCTGCCTGCTTCAGTGCGCCGTGCAGCAGGTAATCCACCGCCGCGCCTACGGCGACCATGGCCATATAGCAAAGCTTTTTGAGAATACCCTTCACGCCGATGCGCGAGCTGAGCTGTGAGAAAATATAGGCTTTTGTCATGCCGGTGAGGTAATCGAGTACCATGGCAAAAAACAACACCAAAAGCGGCTGCGTCAGCATACCAAAGTACGAGGAAAGCCCTGCCAATACCACGGTAAAAGCGGTTTTTAACATAGTCGGTTTCATAAATTCCAAATAAACTCCTTTTCAAAGTCTCCGTTTTCACCGCGGTGCGGCACGGCAAAACGGGCGGCGTCTGCCGTGCGGAGCAGATGCCGAAATTCAGGAAAAGAAAAGAGACCCCACGACTTTGCCGCGGCAGTCTCAAATTCTTTTGACAAGGGGAAGTGCACGCGGGGAGGATCCCCGCTTTTTAAAGGGCGAAACGGCGGAAAGCGAAACGCTTTCAATCGCCTTTCGGTGCAGCCGCCGCATGTGGCGGTCCGAGTAGTGCATGCGCTCTGCAATCTCCTTGAGGTCGAGCGCGCAGATGTAGTGCTGTGTCAAAATCTCACGCAAAGCGGCACTTTCCACCGTGTCTATGGCGGCTTCAATTTCTGCCTGCCTTGTGCAAAGCACGCGTATGGCGTCTTTTGCTGCGCATATCGCGTGCTCTAAGTGAAAAAGAAGGTCGGTATTTCCTTCCAAAATCAGCGCTTCTTTGCGCGCTGTCAGCCGGGTGAGTTCTGCCCTGCGTACACGGAGGTCGAGCTCCGTGTAGCGGTAGGCGGATAAAAACGCCTTCACGGCGTTAAATTCTGTATCGGTCAAGACTGCACGACCTCTCGCAGGCGGTCTGCAAACTGGTCTGAAAGGGAATATATGTTCTTCACTTCTTCACGGTTCGGCAGCCCCGTAAAATTCTGCACACTGCGGCGCACGGAGGTGCTTTTCGCGCGGTGCGCAGATTTCGCTACAAGAGAGATCAAGAAAACCGCACCCTGTGCAAGCGCGATTAACAGGCAGGAAACGGCAATACTAAAGAGAAACAGAATCATAAAAATACCCCCATCCGAGGTTCGCTTGTGCGTTGATGCATGGTACAGACGGTTCTGTGCGGCATATCAGCGCTTCACGAACATTCGTTTCTTTGCTGTCTCGTATTATAAACAAACGTTCGCGATTTGTCAATCGAACATGCAAAGATTTTTTCGGAAAACGAGGTTTTAAAGGGCAGGTGTCTGCTTTTTGCGACACCTCAAGGAGATTTGAAAAGATGTCCTTGACAAGGGGAAAAGGGCTGAAACAGCACGATCTTACCCCATTTTTCCGTATCCCGATTACAGTAATACGCGTGGATGCTGTCCTTTTGCGGGACGTCAAAGGCTGTTGCTGTAATGCGGGCGGTATCGGGCAGGGCGGCACGCAGATTTTCGCTGTCGCCGACGGCTGTAATGTGGATGGGCGCAAGTGCCAAAAGCTGGGGCAGCTCGCTGCGCACGATTTTGCACCGGCGCTCAAACACGACGGAAAGGCGGCTGTGTGCGACGGCGTTTTTGAGAAGCGCCACATCCGCGGAGGGGCGCAGTGTGCCGAGCGGCTGGGTGAATTCTTTTTCCGCGCTCATCTCCAAAAACACGTTGACGGCGCGGTTTTGACCTTCCCGAAGCTGACGGGAAAGCGCTTCTCTCTGTGCGGCAAGTGTGGTATAAACCGTGGCGGTTTCCGGGCAAAGCCGCAGCAGCGGGTGGCTTTCCACGCAGAAAACATGCAGCGAAAGCCCTTCCTGTTCCGCAAACCGCACGGCGCTGCACAGCACAGAGACCGGCACGCGCAGGTCGCTGCCCGTGCACAGAATGTGCGTGCCGTTCGGTGTAAGCGAGACAAAGCCGTCGTCTTTTAAGCTATCCGCATCGGAAGCGGCGCGGTCCTTATGCAGGCATACGGAGTCGCCGAAGGTGACTTCGCCGTGCGGGAGTGCGCTCGGTGCAGCACGGGAGGCGGCGTTATACCGCAGCCACGCGGTTTCGCCCGTGCCGTTTACGCGTGGCAGCAGGCTGCACATGCGCCCGATGAGGTCATCCCCGGCGTAAAAGCATTGCGCGGAGACGGTGGCGCGCTCGGTTTGGCCCGCTTCGTCGTTTAAAAGCGCGTGGCCGGTTTTCAGCAGCACGGCAGCCGCAATGCCGGTGTTTTCGCGCCCGCCTTTGGTGAACAGCTTGAACTTGCCATCCACCCGCTTGATGTCCGCCGAAAGCACCACGCACTGATTGCCGTAACGCTGGGCAGCGGCGGAAATAATGGCCGGGTTCTTGATGGCACCGGAGTTGACACTTACTTTGTCGGCACCGCATTTCAGCACCCGGTCAAAATCTTCCAGGCTGCCGATGCCGCCGCCGACCGTCAGCGGGATAAAAATTTCGCTGGCAACGCGGCGCAGAATATCGGTAAAAATCGTGCGGCCCTCCACGCTGGCGGTGATGTCATAAAACACCAGCTCATCAGCCCCGGCCGCGTTGTAATAGCGGGCCATCTCGACCGGGTCGGCCATATCCTGTAATCCGGCAAAGTTGACACCCTTGACCACACGGCCGTCTTTTACATCCAAGCACGGGATAATGCGTTTGGTAATCATGCGCCCAGCCCCCTTATTCCTGATACAGTGCCACAGCCTGTTTGAGGTTGATGGCGCCGGTGTAGATGGATTTGCCCAAAATTGCGGCGTGGCAGCCCATGGCCTGCAGCTCCGCCAGCTCTTCCATGCGGGCAATGCCGCCGGATGCCGTGATCTCCAGGCCGGAAATCTGCAACAGCTCACGGTACAGGTCCATGTTGGTGCCCTGCATTGTGCCGTCGCGGGAAATATCGGTGGCGATGATCGCCTGCACGCCAGCTTCGGCACAGCGGCGGCAGAAAGCAACGCCCGGTTCGGGGGTGACTTCTTTCCAGCCGTTCACAGCCACAAGGCCATCGCGCATGTCCACGCCAACGGCAATTTTGGGGCCGTATTTCTGCGCCATGCGGGCGGTAAAATCAAAATCCTTTACGGCAATGGTGCCCAGGATGCAGCGCCCCACGCCGAGGGAAAGATATTTTTCAATGCGCTCCTCGGTGCGGATGCCGCCGCCCACCTCGATGTACAAGCCGCCCTGCTTTG
>OGOP01001819.1_pt1 | contig 14157 bp, 11 predicted proteins | sample 1552591 | NCBI WGS metagenome assembly OGOP01 (sample SAMEA2580120, study PRJEB22360) | human gut metagenome | biome: human gut; feature: human-associated habitat; material: faeces | place: Denmark | collected 2008/2010 | reverse complement strand
AAGAGGCCCTGCGTTCTACGGGCGCCCCAGCCGGTCTGCCGCCGCCAGCAGGGCGGGGAAGCGCAGGTCGGAGGAGACAGCCTCCTCGGCCAGCTGGCTCGCCAGCTCGGAGGCGTTCAGGGTGATGCACTGGATGCCGAGGGCCTTGGCGGCCTCCTTTGCGGCGGCAGCGGTGTCGTCCTCGGCGGAAAGGCGGACCACTGCGCCCGCGACGGCGAACCCCTGCTGCTGCAAAATGCGGACCGCTGCCCGGCAGCCTCTGCCGCTGCCGAGGCCCACCAAGACTTTATCCTGCTCTTCGTAGGTATCGAACCCGTTTCCGGGCAAAAATGTGTCGCTCATCGTCCTTGTCTCCCTCCGTGTGCTTGGCTCTGGGCCACGGCCAGTTGGTCGCAGCGCTCATTCTCCGGGTGGCCGGCGTGGCCCTTGACCCAGACGTAGGTGATCTTGTGGCGGGCTTCCTGCTCCAGCGCCTGTTCCCACAGGTCGGGGTTCAGGGCAGGGGAGCCGTCGGATTTTTTCCAGCCCCGGCGCTTCCACCCTTTCGCCCAGCCCTTCTCCAGCCCGTTGATGACATACTGGCTGTCCGAGCAAAGGCGGACTTCGCAGGGCTCCTTGAGCTGGCGCAGCGCTTCGATGAAGGCCGTCAGCTCCATGCGGTTGTTGGTGGTGGAATCATCCCCGCCGGAAAGCTCCTTTTCGTAGACCTTGCCGTTAAAGCGGTAGCGCAGCACCGCGCCCCAGCCGCCGGGGCCGGGGTTGCCGCTGCATGCGCCGTCGGTGTAAACTTCAACTTGTTTCATGGGCTTCTCCTGAATGTGTGATACCTCTATTTAGAACTGTTTTTCCGTTTCTGTCAAGAGGGACACGCATAATTCGGCCCGGCACAGCCCAACCTTGGAATTGACAAAAAGGGTGAGAAATACTATACTGTTTGTAACAAAATGCGTATAGGGGCGCGCCGGAGGGGTGCGCTCAGGTGGCTGCACAGCCGCGCCGCGGTCGCATCGAACAGATGGACTGACTGGCTGCACAAGGCTTTGCAGCACCGACCCGGCAGTGTGAAAAACACGCTGGAATGCTGAATTCTATACGATGGTTTCGATGGAGGCGGCTGAGCTAGCCCGCTTCTTCAACAGGACAGGCCGCCCGGAAAAATGGGCGTGCCTGCGTTTTGTGATTGATTTTTTGGAGGTACGAATGGCACAGGCAAAAGAACAGAGTCAGGCAATGGCTCAGAGCAGAAACAACAACGCGAGCGAATCCACCGGCGAAAAGCGGCCCCGCACCCGCCGGCCTTATTATCAGCGGCGTCCCCGCCGCCCTCAGCAGCCCAAGGAGGCCGCTGTGCCCATCCACATCTACCCGCTGGGCGGCCTCGGTGAAGTGGGCAAGAACATGACCGTTTACGAGTGCTGCGGCGATATGATCATCGTGGACTGCGGCCTTGTCTTCCCGGACAGCGACATGTACGGCGTGGATCTGGTCATCCCGGACTTCGCCTTCGTGGTGCAGAATAAGGATAAGATCAAGGGTCTGCTCATCACCCACGGCCATGAGGACCACATCGGCAGCATCCCCTACCTGCTGCAGAAGTTCGACCTGCCCATCTACGGCACCCGCCTGACCTGCGGCCTGATCCGGAACAAGCTGGAAGAGTTCGGCCTTGCGGGCAAGACCAAGTTCGTGGAGATCACCCCGAAGCAGAAGATCAAGCTGGGCTGCTTCACCGTGGAACCCATCCATGTGAACCACTCCATCCCGGATTCGGTGGCCTTTGCCATCGACAGCCCCGCCGGTACCATCATCCAGACCGGCGACTTCAAGATCGATTATACCCCGCTGGCCTGCGGCGTCACCGACCTGACCACCCTTTCCGAGTACGGCCAGAAGGGCGTGCTGGCCCTGCTGAGCGACTCCACCAACGCGGAGCGCCCCGGCTTTACCGCCACCGAGCAGAAGGTGGCCGCCGGTGTGCGGAACCTGTTTGCCCGCGCCCGGAACAAGCGGATCATCATCGCGACCTTTGCGTCCAACATCTACCGCGTCCAGCAGATCATTGATCTGGCGGTGGAAGATGGCCGCAAGGTGGCCTTCAGCGGCCGCAGCATGGTCAACAACACGGCCATGGCGCAGGAGCTGGGCTATATGCACATCCCGGAGGGCACCCTCATCAGCGTGGAGGAACTGAACCAGTACCCGCCGGAGCAGGTGGTCCTCATCACCACCGGCAGTCAGGGCGAGCCGCTGAGCGCCCTCTCCCGCATGGCATCCTGCAGCCACCGTCAGGTCCGCGTGGGCCCCGGCGACTTCATCATCATCTCCGCCAACCCCATCCCCGGCAACGAGAAGAGCGTGACCAAGATCGTCAACGGTCTGCTGCTGCTGGGCGCGGAAGTCATCTACGAGAGCATGTACGACGTCCACGTTTCGGGCCACGCCTGTCAGGAAGAGCAGAAGCTGATGCTCACCCTGACCAGACCCAAGTATTTCCTGCCGGTGCACGGCGAGTACAAGCAGCTGAAAAAGCACGCTTTGACCGCCGCCAGCCTCGGCATCCCCACCAGCAACATCCTCATTGCGGAGAACGGCTCCAACGTCATCCTGACCAAGGATGAGATCAAGCTGGGCGAGCCGGTCACCGCCGGTGCCGTCATGGTGGACGGCCTCGGTGTCGGCGACGTGGGCAATGTGGTCCTGCGGGACCGCAAGCACCTGTCCGAGGATGGTCTGGTCATCATCGTCGCCACCGTGGACAGCAAAACCGGCAAGGTGCTGGCAGGGCCGGATCTCGTCAGCCGCGGCTTCGTTTATGTGCGGGAGAACGAGAGCCTGATGGACGGTGCCCAGAGCATCGTCGAAAACGCGCTGGACCGCTGCGTGGAGGAACACGTCCGCGACTGGAACAGCGTCAAGACCCGTGTGCGCGAGGCGCTGAGCAGCTATATCTACCGCCGCACCAAGCGCAGCCCGATGATCCTCCCCATCCTGATGGAGGTCTGACAAAGGCCGCCGGAGCGCGGCGGCAGATCAGGAGGCAGAAAATTTGATGAAACAAAAACCGAGATGGACCCTTGAGATGCTGACCGGTGCACTGGCCGTCCTCTGCGCCTTGCTGACCTTGGTGCTGCTGGTTTACCGCCCGGCATACTGGCCGGTGCTGGCTGTGCTGGTGGTGCTGTGGGGCATTGGCATGTGGGTGTTCCGCTGCCGGCTGCGCAACTGGCTGGCACGCTGGGTGGCGGGCGGAAGCTTCGAGAACTCCAAGACCCAATACAGCCTTGAATCCCTGTCCCAGCCGGCGGCGATGCTCTCCGGCGAGACGGTGCTGTGGTACAACGCCGAATTCCGCCAGCGGCTGCTGGGCGGCGAGGACCGCTTGGCCAGCCGGGTGCAGAAGCTGCTGCCGGGGCTGGACCTTCAGCTCTGCCGGGAAAAGACCGGCCAGCAGCTCAACTTGGCGGACGGGGTGTGGAGCGTCCACAGCTCCACCGTGCCGGGCCAAAGCGAGAGCGTGACCCTGCTGGTCTTCAACGAGGAGACCGCGCTGCGCCGGGTGGAGGCTGAATACAAGGCCAGCCGCCCCGGCTACATGGTCTTCCTCGTGGACGGCTACGACGATGTTTTCAGCGATATGCTGGACAGCGAGCGTGCCCGCCTTTTGGAGGGCATCAACCGGGTGCTGGAAGAGATGATCGGCCGGGGCAGCGGCTTTCTGCGCCGAGTGGCCAGCGGCCGGTATATCGCCGTGGTGGAAGAGCGCCATCTGGAGCAGTATGCCAAGCGCGGCTACGATGTGCTGGATAAGATCCGTGCCCTCGACCCCAGCGTGAACCTCTCCATCTCCATCGGCATCGGCCGCGGGGCAAAGACCCTGCGGGAAGCGCAGGACATGGCCGTTCAGGCGCTGGATATGGCGCAGGGGCGCGGCGGCGACCAAGCCGCCGAGATGACCCCGGACGGCTTTACCTTCTACGGCGGCGTCAGCCACGGCGTTGAAAAGCGGAGCAAGGTCCGCAGCCGCATCGTGGCCGATCAACTGGTCAAACTCATCAAGGAGGCCGACCATGTGGTCATCATGGGCCACCGGATGAGCGACCTCGACGCCATCGGCGCGGCGGAGGGCGTGCTGCGCATCTGCAAGATCTGTGATGTCCCCGCCGTCATCGCGGTCCGCCGGGATGCGACGCTGGCGGGCAGCCTCATCGATGCCCTTGTGAAAGCGGGGCAGGAGGATGACTTCATCGACCCCAAGGGCGCTCTGCCCATCATCTCGAAAAAGACGCTCTGCATCGTGGTCGATACATACCAGACCGGCCTTGTGGAGAGCAAGGAGATCTTAGAAAAATGCGGCAAGATCGCCGTCATCGACCACCACCGCAAGGGCGTGGGCTATATTGAGGACGCGGCGCTGGTCTGCCACGAGCCCTATTCCTCCTCGGCCAGTGAGCTGGTCACGGAGCTGCTGCAATACGTCGGCACCCGCGACGACAAGCCCAACCGGGTGGAGGCCGAGGGCCTTCTCTCCGGCATCATGCTGGACACCCGCGACTTCACCCTGCACACCGGTGTGCGCACCTTTGAAGCCGCGGCGGCCCTCCGCCGCTACGGCGCGGAGACCGAGCGGGTCCGCCAGCTCTTCGATGTGACCATGGTGGAGTACAACACCAAGGCCGCGCTGGTGGAAGCTGCCCAGATGTACAAGAGCTGCGCCATCTCGGTGAGCGGCGAAGTTGCCCCCGAAGCCCGCGTGGCCGTGGCACAGGCCGCCAACGACCTGCTGACCATTCAGGGCGTGGATGCCAGCTTCGTGGCCGTTCAGGTGGGCGGCGGCGTGAACATCTCGGCCCGCAGTCTGGGGGCTGTGAATGTGCAGGTCATTATGGAATCCTTGGGCGGCGGCGGCCATCAGACCATGGCGGCGGCCCAGCTCAAGCACATCACCCCGGAGGCGGCGCGGGCACGCATCCAGACCGCCATCGACCAATACCGTGCGGCGCAGAAAAAGAGTGTGCCGGATACGGAAACCAAAAAATAAAAAGCGAGGAACGCTGATATGAAACAGTATGATTACCTGATCGTCGGTGCCGGTCTGTACGGCGCAGTGTTTGCCCACGAGGCCAAGAAGGCGGGCAAGCGCTGCCTCGTCATCGATAAGCGAGATCACATCGCGGGTAACATCTACACGGAGCCGGTGGAGGGCATCAACGTCCACCGCTACGGTGCCCACATCTTCCACACCAACAACAAGGCGGTGTGGCAGTATGTGAACCAGTTCGCGGAGTTCAACCGCTACACCAACAGCCCGGTGGCCAACTACCACGGCGAGATCTACAACATGCCCTTCAACATGAACACCTTCAACAAGATGTGGGGCGTGGTCACCCCGGCCGAAGCCAAGGCAAAGATCGAGCAGCAGAAGGCCGAAGCCGGCATCACGGAGCCGAAAAACCTCGAAGAACAGGCCATCAGCCTTGTGGGCACCGACATCTACGAGAAGCTGGTCAAGGGCTACACCGGCAAGCAGTGGGGCCGCCCCTGCACCGAGCTGCCCGCCTTCATCATCAAGCGTCTGCCCGTCCGCTTTACCTACGACAACAACTACTTCAACGCCCTCTATCAGGGCATCCCCAACGGCGGCTACACCGCCATGGTGGAAAAGATGCTGGACGGCGTGGAAGTCCGCCTGAATGTGGACTATCTGGCCGAGAAAGCGCAGCTGGACAAACTGGCCGACAAGGTTGTTTACACCGGCCCGGTGGACGCCTATTTCGGTTACAAGCTGGGGGCTTTGCAGTACCGCAGCGTCCGGTTCGAGACGGAAGTCCTCGACACCGACAACTATCAGGGCAACGCCGTCGTGAACTACACCGACGCCGAGACCCCCTACACCCGCATCATCGAGCACAAGCACTTCGAGTTCGGCACCCAGCCCAAGACGGTCATCAGCCGGGAGTACAGCGCCGAGTGGAAGAAGGGCGACGAGCCGTATTATCCCGTCAATGACGAGAAGAACGGTGCCCTCTACGCCGAGTACAAGAAGCTGGCCGACGCCGAACCGGGGGTTATCTTCGGCGGCCGTCTGGGCGAGTACAAGTACTACGACATGGATAAGGTCATCGAGGTGGCTCTGTCCGTGGCGGAAAAGGAACTGGCGTAAGTTGACGGAAGCGCTTAATTGCTGTATACTAAAACCATAAACTGCACCGGATCTCCGGTGAGAAGTGAGGGATACTATCATGAAAGTGATTCTGAAGCAGGACGTCAAGGGCATTGGCAAGAAGGACGAGATCCACGAGGTCTCCGACGGCTACGCCCGCAACTTTCTGTTCCCGCGCAAGCTGGCCGCTGTGGCCGACGCCAGCGCGGTGAATATCGCACGCGGCAAGGAGGCTGCTGCGGATTTCCATGAGGCCGAGAATGTGGCTGCTGCGCAGGCGCTGGCCGCAAAGATCAACGGCAAGACCGTGACCATCAAGGCCAAGGGCGGCGCATCCGGCCGTCTGCACGGCAAGGTCACCGGCAAGGAAGTCGCCGAGGCGCTGGCTCAGCTGGCCGGTGCTCCCATCGACAAGAAGAAGATCGAGCTGGAGACCAAGGACATCAAGGACGCGGGCGTGTTCAACGCCAAGGTGCGTCTGCATGTCGGCGTCGTGGCTTCCTTCAAGATCATGGTGGAAGTCGAACAGGCCTGATTCTGGCTGCCTGTCAGCGCCCCCTCAAGGCAGGGGGCGCTTTTTGGGTTTTAAGAGGAAAACGATATCATGCCGAACGAACGACATTACAACGAACTGAATCTCGAAAGTGTGGGCATCAACCTGCCCTACAACATGCAGGCGGAGCAGAGCGTTCTGGGCGCGGTGCTGCTCAAGCCCGACGTCCTGACCGATCTGGTGGAGATCATCCGCCCGGAAATGTTCTACACCCGCCAGAACGCGCAGATCTACTCCGAAATGCTGCGCCTGTTCACCAGCGACCAGACCATCGACTTCGTCACCCTGCTGGACGCCGTCATCTCCGACGGCGTCTTCCCCAGCGCGGACGAGGCCAAGGTCTACCTGACCGGCCTTGCCGAGACGGTGCCCAGCATCTCCAACGTCAAGGCCTACGCCCAGATCGTGAACGAAAAATATCTGGTGCGGCAGCTCATGGGGGTAGCAAAGGATATTTTGCAGGACGCGGGGGACGAACCGGACGCAGACCTTTTGCTGGAAAACGCTGAGCAGCGCATTTATGAGATCCGCTCCGGCCGGGATTCCAGCGCTCTGACGCCCCTTTCTTCCAGCATGGTGGAAACGCTGACCAATTTGCAGAAGATCAGCGGCCCCGACGCCGACAAGTACAAGGGCATCCCCACCGGGTTCCGGCTGCTGGACACCGTCCTCACCGGCCTTGGCCGCGGCGACCTCATCATTCTGGCCGCCCGCCCCGGCATGGGCAAAACCAGCTTTGCACTGAACATCGCCACCCGCGTGGCCATGCAGCAGAAGGTGCCTGTGGCGATCTTCAGCCTCGAAATGACCAAGGAGCAGTTGACCAACCGCATTCTGTCCGCTGAGGCGGGCATCGACAGCCAAGCGTTCCGCACCGGTGCCCTCCGCGCTGAGGACTGGGAGTATCTGGCCCTCGCCACCGAGAAGCTCCACGATGCGCCCATCTATATGGACGACACTTCCGGTATCACCATCACCGAGATGAAGGCGAAGATCCGCCGGGTCAATCAGGACCCCACCCGCCCGAATGTGGGCCTCATCGTCATCGACTACTTGCAGTTGATGACCACCGGCCAGCGCAGCGAGAACCGCGTGCAGGAGATCAGCTCCATCACCCGAAACCTCAAGATCATGGCCAAGGAAATGAATGTGCCCATCATCGCCCTTTCCCAGCTCTCCCGTGCCGTGGAAAAGCAGGGCAACAACTCCTCCCACCGGCCCCAGTTGTCCGACCTGCGTGACTCCGGCTCCATCGAGCAGGACGCCGACTGCGTCCTGTTCCTCTACCGCGATTCCTACTACGCCAGCCAGAACCCCGACGGCGGCGAGGTGGACGCTGACACCGCCGAGTGCATCGTGGCGAAGAACCGCCACGGCGAGACCAGCACGGTGCCGCTGGGCTGGGATGGCGCGCATACCCGCTTCATGGATGTGGATTTCAAACGCTGATGAAACAAATTTTGAAAAAAGTGCGCACCTTTGCGCAGGAAAACGAGCTGTTTGATCCGGGGCAGAAGCTCTGCGCCGCCGTCTCCGGCGGGGCCGACAGCATGGCGCTGCTGCGCATTTTGCTGGAATTGCAGCCGGAGTTCGGTTATCAGCTGACGGCGTGCCATGTGAACCACGGGCTGCGGGGCGCATCCGCCGACCGGGACGAAGCCTTCGTCCGGGGGGAGTGCGGGCGGCTGGGCGTGCCGCTGCGGGTGTTTCACCCGGCGGACGTCGGCTTTGCCGTGCCGCCCCGCGCCGGGGAGGACTGGGCCCGGAAACTGCGCTGCGCCTGTTTTGACGCCCTGCACGCCGAAGGGATAACCACCGTTGCTGCCGCCCATACTGCTACTGACCAAGCGGAAACGCTGCTGTTCCGGCTGGCGCGGGGCACCGGGCTCCACGGTGCGGCGGGCATCCGGCCAAAGCGGGAGGGGTTCTGCCACCCGCTGCTGTGCCTGACCCGCGGGGAGACGGAACGCTTCTGCACCGGCTGCGGCCAGCGCTGGGTGGAGGACGAGACCAACGACTCCGACGCCTACGCCCGGAACCGGCTGCGCCATGGGGCCCTCCCGGCGCTGCGGAGCGCCAACGCCGCCGCCGAGGAAAATCTTGCCCGCTTCTGCGAAAAGGCCGCCCGTGCGGACGCCTACTTCGCCCAAAAGGCGGAGGTCCTGCTGGAGGACGCCGAGGTCCTGCTGCCCCAACGGCTCCCGGCGGGGGCAGTGTACGCAATGCAAAAAGAAGAACCTGTCTGGGCGCTGGAACCCCTCCAAGAGGCGGACCCGCTGCTCTTGGAAACGGCGCTGCACCGCTTGGTGAGCCCGGTGCGGGACGCCGAGGAAAAGTATGTCCGGCTGCTCTGCACCCTTGTAGAGCAGGGGAGCGGGGCCGTCCAACTGACCGAAGCGGTCCGCTTCTGGGCGGGCGGCGGCGTGCTCTGGGTGGAGGAAGCAGTGGAAAAAGACCCTCTGCCGGAGGCCGGTGTGACCGCGCTGCCCCTTCCGTTTTCGCCTGAAAAAGCGCTGGAACTCCGGCTTCCGGGCGGCTGGATGCTGGAAACCCGGCCGATTCCGGGCGGTTTTCCAGAAAAAACACAGGGTGTTCATAAAAAAGACTTAAAAAATCAGGCGGATTATGCTAAAATAACAATGTTATATTCTGCGCTCGTATTGCGGCACCGCAGGCCGGGGGATACCTTCTGCCCGGCGGGGCGGGGCGTGCGCAAGGAGCTGCGCAAATGGATGAATGAAACGGGCATCCCGCCCGAAGAACGGGATCGTCTGCCGCTGCTTGCGGCGGGGAGCGAGGTCGTGTGGGTCTGCGGTGCAGGGTTCGCCGACGGGCTGGCTCCCACGGCGGACAGCGAAGTTGTCTTGCAGATGGAAGCGCAAAAAATGGAGGAAGAACAATGAGCATGCACGATGATATCGAGAAGGTTCTGGTCAGCGAGGAACAGCTGAAGGCCAAGGTGGCCGAGCTGGGTGCCCAGATCAGCAAAGACTATGAGGGCAGGAACCTCGTCCTCGTTTCCATCCTGAAGGGTTCGGTGGTCTTTATGGCCGACCTGATGCGTGCCGTGAGCATTCCGTGCAGCATCGACTTCATGGTGGTGTCCAGCTACGGCGGCAGCAACACCACCTCCAGCGGCCTCGTCAAGATCATCAAGGACCTCGACGGCGACCTCACCGGCAAAGATGTGCTGATCGTGGAGGACATCCTCGATACCGGCATCACCCTGTCCAATCTGGTGCCGATGCTTAAGATGCGCAACCCGAACTCCGTCAAGATCTGCACCATCCTCGACAAGCCCAGCCGCCGCAAGGCCGACATCCAGCCCGATTACGAGGGCTTCCAAGTGCCGGACGAGTTCGTGGTGGGCTATGGTCTGGACTACGACGAAAAATACCGCAATCTGCCTTATGTCGGCGTGCTCAAGCCCGCTGTCTACGAAAAATAAGTAAGAAACAGAACTGGAGTTGATCCCTTTTGCAACCGAAACGACCTCGCTTTAACCCCCTGATCCTCGCGCTGGCCCTTGCGGCGGTGCTGATGATCTGGTCGGTGCTGGGCACCAGTGACAGCAGCACCAGCGGCTCGACCATGAGCTACTCCACTGTGGTGCACTACTTCGAACACAATCAGGTCACGGACTTCACCCTTGACCGGAATACCAGCATCATCACCCTGACGCTGAAAGAGGGCGACCTCGCCCTGCCGGATACCTCGGCGGCCAGCGCCGCACAGGCCACCGGCGGCTTGCTCAGCGGTATGTTCTCCACTTCCTCGTCGGCCTCGGTCGGCGCGGTGAAGAACGACGACGGCACCGTGACCGTCCGTTATAAGCTGCCCTACGCCTACGTCTTCATCGAGAACGTGGATCAGTATATCGCGTCCTACGACGCGGCCAACCCCGACGCCCCGATGACCTACGACTACACCACCCTCAAGGAATCGATCCCTTGGATGGAGATCCTGTTCTACCTCGGTATGCTGGGGTGCACCGGCTTTTTGCTCTTCTCCATGATGCGGGGCGGTGCCGGTGGCGGCGGCATCATGAATGTCGGCAAAGCCAAGGTCAAGGACGAGCACGAGAACAAGAAGACCGCCACCTTCGCCGATGTGGCCGGTGAGGACGAGGAGAAGGAAGAGCTGAAGGAAGTCGTCGAGTTCCTCAAGAGCCCGGACAAGTTCAACTCCCTCGGTGCCCGCATCCCCCACGGCGTTCTGCTGGTGGGCCCTCCGGGTACCGGCAAGACCCTGCTGGCCCGCGCCTGTGCCGGTGAGGCGGGCGTGCCCTTCTACTCCATCTCCGGTTCGGACTTCGTGGAAATGTACGTCGGCGTCGGCGCCTCCCGTGTGCGCGACCTCTTCGACAAAGCCAAGAAGACCATGCCCTGCATCATCTTCATCGATGAGATCGACGCGGTCGGCCGCCAGCGCGGTGCCGGCCTCGGCGGCGGCCACGATGAACGGGAGCAGACCCTGAACCAGCTCCTCGTTGAGATGGACGGCTTTGAGGCCAACGACGGCGTCATCGTCATGGCGGCCACCAACCGTGCCGACATCCTCGATAAGGCCCTGCTCCGCCCCGGCCGCTTCGACCGTCAGGTCTATGTCGGTCTGCCGGACGTCAAGGGCCGCGAGGAGATCCTGAAGGTCCACACCAAGAACAAGCCCCTCGCCCCGGATGTGTCGCTGAAGGTCATTGCCCAGCGCACCGCCGGTTTTGCGGGTGCAGACCTTGAAAACCTTGTGAACGAGGCCGCCCTGCTGGCTGCCCGCCGCAGCCGCAAGGCCATCACGATGGAGGACATCGAGGAAGCATCCATGAAGGTCATGGCCGGCCCCGAAAAGAAGAGCCGTGTGGTGACCCCCGAAGAGAAAAAGCTCACGGCCTACCACGAGGCCGGTCACGCCGTGGCGGGCTTCTACTGCAAGCACCACCCCCGCGTGCATGAGATCACCATCATCCCCCGCGGTCAGGCGGGCGGCTACACCATGTATCTGCCGGAAAAAGATCGCAGCTATGTGACCAAGGGCGAGATGTTCGAGGACATCGTGTCCAGCTTGGGCGGCCGTGTGGCCGAGCAACTGATCTTGGAGGATATCTCCACCGGCGCCTCCAACGACCTGCAGCAAGCCACCAACATCGCCCGCCAGATGATCACCAAGTACGGCTTCTCCGAGCGGCTGGGCCCCGTGGTCTACGGCACCTCGCAGGAGGAGACCTTCCTTGGCCGCGATCTCGGTCAGGGCAAGGGCTACAGCGAGACCACCGCTGCCGAGATCGACAGCGAGATGCGGGATATCATCGACGAGGCGTACGAGACCTGCCGCCGCACCCTGACGGAGCACATCGACCAGCTGCATGCGCTGGCCAAGGCTCTGATGGAGCGCGAAAAGCTCAACGAGCAGGAGTTCAATACCGTGATGGCGGGCGGCACTCTGCCCCCGCGTGACGGCGACGAGCAGCCCAAGGCCGAGCCCGCAGCCCCGGTGGAAACGGCAGAACCCGCAGAACAGGCGGAAGCTGCGGAAAAGGCCGAGGATGCGACGCTGGGCGAAGTGTTTCAGCCGGAGCAGGACGCTCCGGAGAACCCAGAAGGCAATGAATAACCACGAAGGGAGCGAGTGTTGTGGAGGAAAATTTTGATCCGGTCGCCCGGACGCGGGCGAATTACTACACTCCCGGCAGCCCGGTGCAGTTCGTCTGCGTGGAGCTGCTCAAGGGCGAGGTCAGCGGCGACCACGCGGTCTGCCTGACCTTCAAGAACATTTCCCGCGTGACCCTGACCGCACTGGAGATCCACTTCAAGTGCAAGGGCGTGGATGGCATCATCCTCTGTGAGGATCAGTTCGAGTACCGAGATATCGAGGTCAAGCCCGGCGAAAGCTTCGGCATGGACGATGCGGTGTTCGTGACCCAGAAGGCCATCACCAGCGTGGATGTGACCTTGAAAAACGTATACAGCGGCAAAAAGGTCGTGCATCTGGACGCCATCAAGCGGGTCCGGCTGCCCGCCCCGCGCCGCCTGAGTCCCGAACTGCAGAAGGCGCTGGAAGCCCGGATGAACCGGCAGGGCATGAAGTATATGCCGCAGGTCTTCGAGAACGGCTGGTACTGCGCCTGTGGCTCCTTCCACCCCAAGGAGGAGGACACCGTTTACTGCAGCGAGTGCGGCTGCGACCGCATCCTGCTGCAGAACGCGCTGAACACCCTGCTGCAGCCGGAAAAGAAGGAACCCGCCCCGGCGGCAGAACCGGTGTACCCGGCCCAGAGCGAACTGGACGAGCGCACCCGTGTCATCGGGGCAGCCCCGGTGCCGCCCGCCGCGCCCGTGCGGCCCGCTGCCCCCGTGCAGGACGAGCCGACCCGCGTGGTCAACAGCTTCAAGGCCGAGCCGGAAGCGGAGGCTACCCGTGTGATGCCCACCCCGAAGCTGGAAAAGCCCGCCTCCTTTGAGCCGGTGTTGGATCGCGCAGCCGACGACGAGGGCACCCGCGTCATCCCCTCCACCCGGAAGGAGCCGGTGCGCCCCGCCGAACCGGAGGACTACGGGGAGGATGAACCCAACGACACCCGCGACAGCGTGGCCGAAACGCTTATCCGCTGGGTCCCGCCGCTGACGGCCATCGTCTGCGCCGCCATCGCACTGTGGGGCTTTGTGTACTATCAGTTTATGATGTAAGGGAAACCCGCTAAAGAGCATCTGCAACATGTAAGTGCAGATGCTTTTTTGATAAAGGAGTAAAAAGAATGCCAGACGAAACCTTGCAAGCGGCCTTTGAGATCAAAACGACCTGCGATGAGATCAGCCGCAAGCTGCTGCGCTGGCACTGGGAGAAAAAGCCCGGTGCCCACAGCCTGAATGCGCTGCTGGAGCATATCGCCCAGCGCCAGCAGGAGAGCCCGGAATATTACGAGCGGATGCCTGACCTTTCGGGCAAAACAAGCTGGTCCCAGCTGGACACTACCCTCTGTATGCGGGTGCTGTTGGACCCGGAAAAGGACGCCGCCCGCCCGCTGGACCTGCTGGGCAGCACCGAGCACCCCGGCGCGGCCCGCCGCGCGTGCAACGCCGTGCGCACGGCCCGCAACGAGGCCGCTCACGCCTCGGACCGCACCGCCGGGACACAGGCGGCCATCCTCTTCAACGAGGCCGTGGAGGCCTTGGAAGAGGGCTACGCGGGCACAGCTCTGCGCACCACGGAGCTGGAGCAGTATTATCGGATGGCCGAAGACTTTCTGGACCGCTGCGGCGCGAAAAAGCCCCTTGCAAGCGCAGCACCGGAAGAGCAGAAGGCTGCCCCGCGCAGCGCGAGACCCCGCAGCGAGGGGCAGCGCAAAGCTTCTGGTTCCGGCAGCAGGAGCCGGAGCCGCAGTGCTTCGAATGGACGGCGGAACACCGGCGGCGCGGGCCGCAAGGACGCGAACAGACGCCGCAACGGGAGC
>OGOP01001815.1_pt1 | contig 14180 bp, 10 predicted proteins | sample 1552591 | NCBI WGS metagenome assembly OGOP01 (sample SAMEA2580120, study PRJEB22360) | human gut metagenome | biome: human gut; feature: human-associated habitat; material: faeces | place: Denmark | collected 2008/2010 | reverse complement strand
GCCAGCACTGGCGCCGCCGGAGGGGCGCGGGGACCCGCCGATGCCGCCATGCAGCGCATCAGCGCACAGGTCAACCCGAAGATCGTTCTGTCTGTGCTGGCCGCAAAATTCAGAAGCTTCTGAACAAGAAAAGCAGCCGCAAATGCGGCTGCTTTTCTCGTTATCATGCTGAAAATATCTTATCTTCTCCGGGTGCGGTGCTTACGGTTCAGGTTCAGCGAACCGCCGCTGGCGACCATGGTGACGAAGCTGAGGATCGCAAGAATGAGCACCAGAGCCGCCATGAGGAGCAGGGTGCTCTTGAGGTCGGTGCGAAAGTCGGAGACGTATTCCTGATGGGTCACGAGGCTGACCTTGCCCACCTCGTAGCCGTCCAGATAGACGGTGGCCTCGCCGAGGACGGCGCCGCTCTTGACGGTGGCGGAGACGCTCTCCGGCAGCTCGAAGCTGTAGGTCACCTTGTCGTCGGCGTGGCCGTAGCCGCTGAGGGGTTCGGCGGCATAGAGCTCCACGGCTTCCTCGCTGCGGCACTTGGTCAGCGGGACCGTGGTCAGCGGCGTTTCGGTATCCACGAGCTGACGGTCTGCAAAGCTGGCGAAAGCCCAGTCCAACAGCTCGGAAGCTTCCTTGTAGATGTTGTCGAGGTCGGAGCCGAGGATGACCAGCCCGTAGGTGTGGCCGCCTTTCTGGGCAAAGGTGACGTAGCAGCGGCCCGCCAGCGTGGTGAAGCCGGTCTTCATGCCGCGGATGTAGTCGCGGTAGTAGGGGTACTCCGGGTTCAGCATCAGGTTGGTGGAGGTGATGGTCCGCTCGTTCTGGTGCAGGTTGGTGGCCGGGAGGGTGTAGCTCAGGGTGTTGGCGGCCTTCATGTAGGTCTCGTTGGCGGCACAGGCCGACGCGATGAGGGCGAGGTCATGGGCCGAGGAGACGTTGCCGTAGTCATACAGGCCGTGCACGCAGGTAAAGCTGGTGGAGGTGCAGCCCAGCTCCTGCGCCTTCTGGTTCATCATGGCCACAAAGTTGGGCAGACTGCCGTCCGCCACGTCGCTGGCGATGACGCTGGCGGCGTCGTTGGCGCTGGCGACCAGAAGCCCGTACAGCAGGTCGATGCGGCGCACCGTCTCGCCGATGCGGAGGTTCATGGTGCTGCCATTGGCGTTCTGGATGTCCTTGAACTCCTGCGTCAGGCTGGTGGGGATGGTGATCTCCGCGTTCAGATCCTTGCCGCTTTCGAGGAAGAGCAGGGCCGTCATCATCTTGGTCAGGCTGGCGATGTAGCGCTGCTGGTCGATGTTTTGCTCCAAGATGGGCTTGTCGATGTCCGCGTTGAACAGGTAGACCGATTCGCCCTCATTGGCGGTCTGGATGGGCATCTCGTACACGGACAGACCCGGCAGTGCAGCCGAGACGGCCAGCACAGCCGTCAGCAGCAGGGCAGCGGCCCGGCGGAAGAAGGTGTTTTTTTGCATGAGCATATCCTCCCAAAAGATTCAGATCATCCCAGCAGTTTCTGCCAGAACGAGAACAACGTGTACTTTTCGGGTGCCGGGGCAGTTTCCGCCGGTGCCGGATGGAGTTCCGGGCTGGTGAAGGCCCAGTCGAACAGCTCGGCGGCCTCGCGGAAGATGTTCTGGCTGTTGGAACCCAAGATCACAAGGCCGTAGGTGTGGCCGTCCTGCTGGGCAAAGGTGACGAAGCACCGCCCCGCTTGGGTGGTGAAACCGGTCTTCATCCCGTGGGCGTAGCGGCGGTAATAGGCGCTGGCGGGCTGCAGGAGCTTGTTGGTGGTGGTCACGGTCCGGGCGGGATGCACATTGGTGGCGGGCAGCTCGTAAGCCGTGGCGTCGGCGATCCGCCGATAAGCAGGGTTCGCGTAGCATGCCAGCGCGATCTTGGCCATATCGCGGGCCGTGGAGTAGTTGCCGGTGTCGTAGAGGCCGTGGGCGCAGGTGAACTGGGTGGAGGTGCAGCCCAGCTGAGCCGCGCGGGCATTCATTCGGGCTGCAAAGGCCGCAAGGTCGCCCCCGGCATCGTCGCTGGCGAGGACGCTGGCCGCATCGTTGGCGCTGGGCAGCAGCATGGCGTAGAGCATGTCGATGCGGCGGACGGTCTCCCCCGCCTGTAGGCCGATGGTGTGGCCCCGATCTGCCTTGATGGCTGCAAACTCCGGCGTCAGGCTGTCCGAGATGGTGATCTCCGCGTTCAGGTCATTTCCGCGCTCGATCACCAGCAGGGCTGTCATCATCTTGGTCAGGCTGGCAACGCAGCGGGGCAGGTCGGGGTTCTGCTCCACAAGGACTTCCCCGGTGTCGGCGTCGAAGAGATAGATCGACTCCTGCGGGTAAGCGGTCTGGATGGGCATGGCGTAAACGGCAAAGCCGGGCAGCGCGGCCGCCGCCGCGATGGCGGCGGTCAGCACCAGCGCCAGCACCCGGCGCGCAAAGGAATGGATGTACATGGTCAAAAGCTCCTTCGGAAGTTCCCGGCTTCCACGATGGGGGTTGAAAAAGAACTATTAAAAGAATACCATAAAAGAAGCAAAAGAGAAAGGTGGTTTTTCAACAATGATCGTTTCCTTTGGTGGAAAAACGCCCCAAGACAACGGCGCGGCCTTTGTGGCCCCCAATGCCACGGTACTGGGCGATGTGATTCTGGAAGCCGGTTCGAGCGTCTGGTACGGGGCGGTGCTGCGCGGGGACGACGGCACCCTGACCCTTGGCGAGAATACCAACGTGCAGGATAACGCGGTGCTCCACTGCGACCCCGGCGGGGCCGTGTCGCTGGGCAAAAATGTCACGGTGGGCCACAGCGCCCTTGTCCACGGCTGCACCGTTGGGGACGGCAGCCTCATCGGGATGCACGCCACCCTGCTGAACCACTGCGTCATCGGGAAAAACTGCATCATCGGGGCCGGGGCGCTGGTGCCGGAAGGGATGGTCATCCCGGACGGTTCTGTGGCCGTCGGCGTCCCGGCGCGGGTCATCAAGACCATCTCCGCCGAACAGGCTGCACACAACGTCGAAAATGCGCAGCACTATGTCACGGACGCGAAAAATCACGATGCTGTCATAAAAGTTTCACAAGAATTTACAAGAATGTAATGACTTTTGTTCCGAAATCGGGTATACTATAGAGCACAAGGGAGCGGGGCCGCAACCGTCTCCCTTGCACATGATTCCTCCTCACACCAAAGCAATACCCCAAAAAGCAGGAACCCCCTCCGGTGTACCGCAAGCGCCGGAGGGGGTTCTTGTTTTTCTTGATAAAGGATTCCGAATAAACCTCGCCCTTCGGGAGAGGTGGCATCGCGCAGCGATGACGGAGAGGGTGATGCCGCTTACACCGCCCCGTAAATGCCGTGGACGGAGACTTCGCCGGTAAAGACGTGCTCTTCGCCGCTGTCCGTGCGGACGACGAGGCGGCCCTCTTCGTCCACGTCGATGGCTTCGCCCGCGCCCTGCCTGCCGCCCGGCAGGTCAAAGGTCACGCGGCGGCCGATGTTGACACAGGCGGCCTTGTATTCCTCCCGGAAGGGGGCAAACCCCTCCCGCGCGAAGACGTACATCGGGCGGTCGAAGCCGAAATCGGTCAGGCCCTCGGCCAGCCACTGCGGATCGGCGGCGAGATCAACGGCTGCTCCCTGCAACACCAGCGAGGTGCCGTGGGGCAGGTTCGCTGCGTCAAAATAGCTCTGGGGCTGGGCCAGATTGATGCCGATGCCGCACAGAATGCCCCGGCCCTGCTGCTCGTAGCCGTAGGAGACGGATTCGCACAGGATGCCGACGATCTTCTTGCCGTTCAGCAAAAGGTCGTTGGGCCACTTGATCTGGCAGTCCACACCGTAGCGCAGCTTGAGCTGGCTGCGCACGGCAAGGCTTGCCAGCAGCGGCAGGGTGGCGGGCTGCGCCAGCGGCTCCCGGATGGCGACGGTGTAGTACAGCGCCTTGCCCTCCGCGTTGACCCAGCTGCGGCCCAGCCGCCCCCGGCCGGCGGTCTGGTTGGTGGTGTAGACCGCGCCCACCGGGCCGAACTCCTCGAAATGCTCTTTCACATAGGCGTTGGTGCTGCCGCATTCGGGCAGATAACGCACCTCGTTGATGCTCATGAATGTGGTACCTCTTTGTGTTCGTGGGAGATGATCTTCCCTTGGTCCAGCGTCAGCACACCGTAGGTGTTGGGGCCGGTATAACACCGACCGCAGGAGCCGGGGTTGAACAAAAACACCTTGCCGCGCTGCTCGGCCACCGGGATATGGGTGTGGCCGAACAGGGCTACCTCGGCCCCGCGGGCGGCGGCGGCATCGGTGAGCGTATCCAGATCGTATTTTACGCCATACATATGGCCGTGGGTATAGAAGACGACGACCTGATCGAAGGCGGCCAGACCGTCCAGCGGCTCCAGCGCGCCAAAATCGCAGTTTCCGGCCACCGCATAGACCTTCATCTTCGGGTAGAGCGTCAGGGCCTCTTCCAGATCGCGCAGACCGTCGCCGAGAAAGATCACGGCGGTCGCGTCGCTTTCCGCATGGAGAATGCGCTCGACAGCTCCGGTGCTGTTGTGGCTGTCACTCAGGATCAAAAGTTTCGTCACGGGACAACGTCCTCCTAAAATTTAGTTATTCTGCATGGCCAGCATCTGCTTGTAGACCTCGCTCTTGGAATACGGGGTCCCCTGCGCGGCGGCTTTGGCGGCGGCGGTGGGGCCGTAACCCTCGCTTGTCAGGTCTAAGGCGCGCTGGGCGGCCTGTTCCAGCGTCAGGCTCTCTTCGGTCTCGGCGGCGGGTGCCCCGGCCATGACCAGCACATACTCGCCGCGGGGCTCATTTTCGGCGTAGTGGGTCTGTGCCTCGCCGAGGGTGGTCTTCCAGATCTCCTCGTGGAGCTTGGTCAGCTCGCGGCAGAGGGTGATGCTCCGCTCAGTGCCGAAGGCCGTCACCAGATCGTCCAGCGTGGTGCGCAGTTTGTGCGGCGCTTCGTAGAAAATGACCGTCCGCTTCTCGCCCTGCAATTCGGCCAAGCGCTCCCGCTTCTGCTTTTTGTTCACGGGCAGGAAGCCCTCGAACACCCAGCGGGAGGTGTCCTGCCCCGAAACCGCCAGCGCCGTGACACAGGCCGAGGCGGCGGGCACCGGCACGACCTTGATGCCGCGGGCCAGCGCATCCCGGACGATGACCTCGCCGGGGTCGGAGACGCAGGGCATTCCGGCGTCTGAGCAAAGGGCGCAGTTCTCCCCCGCCTCGATGCGGCGCAGGATGCCTTCGCCTTTTTGCAAAGCGTGCTCGTAGTAGCTGACCATCGGCTTTTTCAGGCCGAGGAAGTTCAGCAGCTTCATGGTCACGCGGGTGTCCTCGGCGGCGATGAAGTCCGCCGCACCAAAGGTCGCCGCCACCCGCGGCGGCATGTCGTCCAAGTTGCCGATGGGCGTTGCGACGATATATAACGTACCAGCCATACAGACCTCCCAATTTCAGTTGTTCCCGTACAGGGCCGCCCCCGCCGAGATGAGCACATCCGGTTGGATGCGCAGCCCGGTCTTGCGGTTTTTCTGCGCCTCCACCAAAAAGAGCCACGGGGCCGCGTCGGGCTTGTTCTTCACAAAGGCGAGGCGCTTGGGCTCCAAGCGGTTGGCCCGCAGCACGGCCAGCACCTCGGCCAGCCGTTCGGGCCGGTGGCAGAGCGCGAGCCGCCCGCCGTCCTTGAGCAGCCGGAAGCCGCAGCGGCAGACATCCTCCAGCGTGCAGTCGGTCTCGTGCCGCGCTGCGGCGCGGGCGGGGTCGCTGCTCTGGAACCCGGCAGTAAAGTAGGGCGGGTTGCAGGCGCAGACATCGAAGCTGCCCTCCCCCGCCCGGTAGGTGCGCAGGTCGGCGCAGACGGGGGTGATGTGGTCGATGCCCTGTGCGGCCAGTGCCTCACGCAGGAGGCTGCTTGCCTCCGGCTGGAGCTCCACGGCGGCGCATTCGCCCCGGTGGCCCCGGTCGTGCCACTCCAAGCTGACGATGCCGCAGCCGGAGCACAGGTCCACGGCCTTCTGGCTGCGCTTTGGCTCCGTGAACCGGGCCAGCAGCAGCGCGTCCGACCCGAAGCGGTGGGCCGCCGAACAAAAGACTTCTGTTTTATTATACAAAATCTCGGTGGAATGTTCCATATCTGTGCCGTGAATCCTTTACCAAAATATCGGGCCGGAATCTCCGGGAAAATTGTGCAGGGCGGAAAACCGCCCGCAAACAAAAAGCAGCAGACCCGCTTTGAACAGGTCTGCTGCTTTTGATGCGTTTTTACGGATATCGCCGTGAAATTATTCAGCGGTGATAGCACCGGTGGGGCAAGCGCCCTCGCAAGCGCCGCAATCGATGCAAGCGTCTGCGTTCACAACTGCAACACCGTTCTCAACGGTGACAGCACCAACGGGGCAAGCGCCCTCGCAAGCGCCGCAGCCAACACATGCGTCAGAAACCTTGTGTGCCATAATAAAACTCTCCTTTATTTCCCGTGCCAATGTTTAGGAGGAGCCTGCCCTCGCACGGTGCCAGCAAGCTGCTCCGGAATTCATCCTTGTCTGCATTCTAACAAACCAAAAATGAAAAGGCAAGACTAACCGTACCGCCGTAAAGGGCTTTTTTTATTTTTTGTTGGGTTGCACAAAAGCAACGGCTAACTTTACGGGAAAATTGAGGGAGATTTTTAGCGAAAATCACGAAGCGCGGTTAGTTTTATGATACTAACCACTGTGATTTCCCACCATTTTTCTGGGAATTATTTCGCCTTTTTGGGGCAGTTTCCACAGCCGGCGGGGTTACCGTCGGCGTCCGCTGCAGCCACCACAGGGGCGGGGTTGCGCACGCCGGAATAGTCGTCGTCCGGGTCGGGGCGGCGGGGGGCGCGCTTGCCGCCGCTGACATACTCGCACACGCCGACCTTGTAGTACCGGGGGGTCAGGGCTTCGGAGCCGCAGCGCACCCGCAGGTAGCCGGAAACGGGGTTCACTTCCAGTACGGTGCCGAGACCGTCCGGGGTGCGGACGGTGCTGCCCACCATGGGCATGATGCTGTTGAGGTACTCGTAGGCGCTCTCCTCATAGGCGAGGCAGCACATCAGGCGGCCGCACGCGCCGCTGATCTTGGTGGGGTTCAGGGAGAGGCCCTGCTCCTTGGCCATCTTGATGGAAACGGGCTGGAAGTCCTTCAAAAAGCGGGAGCAGCAGAAGGGCTGGCCGCAGATGCCGAGGCCGCCGATCATCTTGCTCTCGTCGCGCACGCCGATCTGGCGCAGCTCGATGCGGGTGTGGAAGATGCCGGCCAGATCCTTGACCAGCTCGCGGAAGTCCACGCGGCCGTCGGCGGTGAAGTAGAACATGATCTTGGAGCGGTCAAGGGTATATTCGGCCTCCACCAGCTTCATTTCCAGCCCGTGCCGGGCGATGCACTCCTGACAGGTGTGGTAAGCCCGCTTTTCATCCTCGCGGTTCTGGCGCATCCGGCGCACATCCACGCTGTCGGCTATCCGGGTGATGGGCTTGAGGGCCTTGGGCACGGCGGCATCCGTCACTTCCTTGACGCCCTGCACCACCTCGCCGCACTCGATGCCGCGGGCAGTCTCGACGATGACGTGATCGCCGGTTTTGATCTCGGCCCCAGCGGGGTCGAAGTAATAGCTTTTTCCGTTTTCCTTGAAACGGACAGAGATCACTTTTTTCATAGTTTTCCTCGTACTATTCCGATAAACACTCAAAAATTTGAGCCTATAAATCCATTCTATCAAATAGTATAACATAATCCCGAAAATATTTCCACGGAATTGCAACAATCTTCGGCCCTGAACCGTATCTCCGGTGAAAACTGACTAAATTTTGCAAAAGATTCACCCGGCGCTCTTGCAACCCCTCTGACCTCGTGTATAATAGGAATCATGGAAGACTCGCCCTTTTGAGGGCGCTTGCCGTGGAGCGCACGGCAAAAAGTAAGGAAATGGTAGGATATAATGGGAAAATTCAGTGTCAAAAAACCGTTCACGGTTCTGGTGGCTGTCATCATGGTGCTGATGCTGGGCTTCGTGTCCATCAGCAACATGCAGACCAACCTCTTACCGGACGTGAACACGCCGTACCTGATGGTGGTCACGGTGTATCCCGGTGCGAGCCCGGAGCGCGTGGAGAGCGAAGTCTCTGACGTCATGGAAAACGCGCTGGGCACCGTGGCGGGTGTGGAATCCATCACGGCCACCTCTGCGGAGAACTACAGCCTTCTGCTGATGCACTTCGCCGAGGGTACGGATATGAACAGCGCCTTGGTCAAGGTGTCGAACAAGGTGGATCAAACTACCTCCAGTCTGCCCAGCAGCTGTCTGTCGCCTTCGATCATTGAATACAGCCTGAACATGAACGCCTTTATGACCGTGGCCGTCAGCCGCGAGGGCAGCGATGTGTACGACCTGTCGGATTTCGTCAGCGATACCCTCGTGCCTTATGTGGAGCGCAAGGGCGGCGTGTCCAGCGTGTCCGCCAACGGCCTGATCGAGAAGATGGTGCAGGTCCAGCTCAGTCAGGAGAAGGTAGACGCCATCAACGAACGGCTGCTGGAAGTCATCGACGCCCAACTGGCCGATGCGCGGGCTCAGCTCGACGCCGCTGAGGCCCAGATCGAAGCCGGCCGTGCGGAGTACAACCGCCAGTTCAAGAACTTCAATAAGACCGTTTCCAACACCGTGATGCAGCAGTACAGCGGCGAGGTCGGCAATGCGGTGGAGACCGTCCGCAAACAGGCACAGGCCCTGCTGGACAGCGTCAACCAGCTCATCGCCGTGGTGCAGGAGCCGGAGATCCAACAGGCCCTGATCGACGTCCGGGACGGCTTGCAGCGCGTCATGGACAAGTTCAACGAGACGGGCATGAAGGACATCGACTCCCTGATCGAGATCGTGGCTGAGCTGCGCGAGATCACCGATAAGCTGACCACCGCCTTGCAGCAATTGCAGGAGCGCCTGAACACGGAGACCGGCACCGAGGGCAGCACCGCCACCGATCTGGTCGATGATCTGCAGGTGCAGCAGAGCCTGAGCACCGTTTACAACACCCTGAACGATGTCATCAAGGCTATGGACGATGTCCCCGGCCTGATGGGCACCTTCTCGGACGCCTTGGGCACCTATTCCCAGCAGCAGCTGGAAGCCTATATGCAGTTCACCGAGGCCCGCGAGATGCTGAACGAGTACGAAAAGCAGCTCGAAACCGCAAAGCAGACCTATGAGGACGCCAAGGAAAAGGCCATGGCCAGCTCCGACGTCTCCAAGATGTTGGACATCGACACGCTGGCGCAGCTCATCTACGCCCAGAACTTCTCGATGCCCGCCGGTTACGTCAAGGATTCCAGCGGCAAATCGTGGCTGCTGAAGGTTGGCGAGGAGTACGACAGCATCGACGATATCTCCGGTGCCCTGTTGCTCCATGTGGACGGCTTCGGCGATGTCCGCCTGTCGGACGTGGCCGATGTGGAGGTCATCGATAACGCCGAGGCCAGCTTCACCCGCCTGAACGGCGAGCGCGCGGCCGTGCTGAAAATCTACAAAGGCTCCAGCTCCAGCGCCAGCACCGTCTCGGACAACTGCCTGTCCGCGTTCAAGGAGCTGGAAGCTCAGTACGACGGCCTCCATGTAGTCGTCCTGTCCAACCAAGGCAACTATATCACCATCATCGTCAAGAGCATCCTCAGCAGCATGATCATCGGCGCAGCATTGGCCATCATTGTGCTGGCTCTCTTCCTGCGGGACATCAAGCCCACCCTCGTGGTCGGCTTCAGCATTCCGCTGTCGGTCCTGTTCGCTGTGGTGCTGATGTACTTCACCGGCATGGACCTGAACGTCATGACGCTGGCCGGCCTGTCGCTGGGCATCGGTATGCTGGTGGATAACTCCATCGTCGTCATTGAAAACATCTACCGTCTGCGCAGCCGCGGCGTGCCCGCCGCCCGCGCGGCCGTGCAGGGCACAAAGCAGGTGGGCATGTCCATCGTGGCATCCACCCTCACTTCGGTCTGCGTCTTCCTGCCGGTCGTCTTCTCGTCCAGCCTCGTCAAGAGCCTGATGCAGCCCATGTCCCTGTGCATCGGCTACTGCCTGATGGCCTCTCTCCTCGTGGCCGTCACCGTTGTCCCGGCGGCTGCCTCCACCGTTCTGAAAAAGGCGGAGCCGAAGCAGCTCAAGTGGTTCGACAAGATCCAGAACAAGTACGCCAAGAGCTTGGAGTGGTGTTTTCAGCACCGCGCTTTGCCGCTGGTGGCAGCAGTGGCTTTGCTGGTCTTCTGCGGCTGGCGGGTCGTCTCCATGGGTGTGGAGCTGCTGCCCACCATCACCAGCAATGAGGCCATCGTCACCCTGACCACCACCAAGGACCTCAGCAAGGAGGACTCCTACGCCATTGCCGAAAAGGCCATCGACGCCATGCTGAGCGTGGACAACGTGGAGGAAGTGGGCATCACCACCGACACCCGTGTGGCTGGCATGGATGTGGGCCAGTTGGGTCTGCCCAGCGCCATCACCGACCTGCTGAACGCCGCCAACAGCTACGGCACCTATCAGGTCAACGTCATGCTGGACGAGTCCCTCTCTTCCACCCAGATCGAAGCGGCCCGTCAGGCGCTGGAAGATGCCCTCTCCGGCATTGAGGACTGCACCGCCACCGTCGAGATCAGCGGGATGCAGGAGCTGACCAGCCAGTTGGCCAGCGGCCTGAGCGTCAAGATCTACGGTGCGGATTCCGATACCTTGACCCAGCTCTCCGAGAAGGTCGTGGAGATCGTCAACGACACCGAGGGCTTTGCCAACGCCACCAACGGTCTGGGCAGCGGCGATGCCACCATCAATCTGCAGATCGACCGCGACAAGGTCCGCTCCTACGGCCTGACCGTTGCGCAGGTCTACCAGCAGATCGCCGCCAAGCTGGCCACCACCACCACGGCGCAGACCCCGGTCTCCGTGGACGGCAGAACCATGAGCGTGGAGATCAGCGACAACCTCGATCCCGTGACTAAGGAAAACATGATGGATATCACCTTTGAGACCTCTGTCATGTCCGCCGACGGCACCACCACCACCGGCACCTGTAAGCTGAGCGACATCGCAACGTGGGTCACCGGCAGCGCACCCAACTCCATCACCAGCCAGAACCAGACCCAGTACGTCACCGTTACAGCCAACACGCTGGACGGCTACAACACCACGGTTCAGGCCCGTGAGCTGGAAAAGAAGCTGGATGCCTTCGCCCTCTCCGACGAGATGCCGGAGGGCTGCTCCTTCTCCATGGGCGGCGAGTCCGACAGCGTCAACTACATGGTCAAGGAGATGGTGCAGTGGATGGGGCTGGCTCTGCCCTTCGTCTACCTCGTCATGGTGGCCCAGTTCCAGAGTCTGCTCTCCCCCTTCATCGTCCTGTTTACCGTGCCGCTGGCCTTCACTGGCGGTCTGCTGGGTCTGCTCCTCACCGGCCAGCAGCTGACCATGATCTCCCTGATGGGCTTCATCGTCCTGATGGGCACCGTCGTCAACAACGGCATCGTCTTCGTGGACTACACCAACCAGCTCCGAATGGGCGGCATGGAGCGCCGCGCGGCCCTCATCGCCACTGGCAAGACCCGTATGCGCCCCATCCTGATGACCACACTGACCACCGTTCTGGCCATGCTGCAGCTCGTCTTCAGCAACGATATGGCCAGCCAGCTCATGAGCGGCATGGCCATCGTCATCATCTGCGGCCTGACCTATGCGACCATCATGACGCTGTATGTCGTGCCGCTGCTGTATGATCTGCTGTTCAAGAAGCCGCCGCTGAACATCGACGTGGGCAGCGATGACCTCGACGATATCCCCGACGATGCCGCCGAGTATATCGCCCAGTCCCACGCACAGCCGGAAGCATAATTCTCAGACAACAAAGCCGTCCACTTTGGAAGTGGGCGGTTTTTTGTTTCAACCTCTCAGTCTCGCTGACGCTCGCCAGCTCCCCTAATAAGGGGAGCCCTTGGCAAAACCGGAAACTCTACCTATACGCCAGAGCCTCCCCTACTAGGGGAGGTGGCATTGCGGAGCAATGACGGAGAGGTTGTACAGAGAAAAAAACTGCCCTGCGCAAGCAAGGCGTGTTTTTACGTTGCAAAATGCCCAAAAAATATCTCGAAATATTGGCTGATAAATCTAAAAAGATGTCCACACAGGAGACGTAAACTGTGATATAATCATAATTATAAAGGATATAACCGAGAGTGTGGTATCCAATCATTTCGAAAAAGGAGGCGAAGCCCTATGGCACAGTTTCGCTCCAAGCCCTTTGGTGTGACCAAGAATGGCGAAAAGGTCAACGAGTACATCATGTCGAACCCCGGCGGGCTGGCGGTCAGTGTGCTGAATTATGGCTGCGTGATCAAAAACATCTTTGTTCCCACAAAACATGGGCCGGTGGATGTCGTGGTGGGCCACGACACCTTTGCCGACTACGAAAATGACTTCAATTCCTCCAGCAGTACCTGCTGCGGCGCATTTGTGGGGCGGTACGCCAACCGCATCGAGAACGCCGAGTTCAGCGTGGGCGGCAAAAAGTACCAGCTGGAACCGAACAACGGCAAAAACCACTTGCACGGCACCTTCCCTCGCAAAATTTACGACGTCAAGGCCTTCGGCGATACCCTGCTGCTGGAGACCGAGAGCCCGGCGGGCGAGGATGGTTTCCCCGGAAATCTAAAGATCTCGGTGCGCTACATCCTCACCGAGGACAACGCCCTGCGGATGGATTACCGCGTCTCCTCCGACGCCGACACCATCCTGAACCTGACGAATCACACCTACTTCAACCTCGACGGCGGCGGCGATGTGCTGAACCAGAAGCTGCGCATCTACGCTTCCCGCTATCTGGAGGGCAACAATGAGACCTGCCCCACCGGCAACATCCTGCCCGTGGACAACACGCCGATGGATTTCCGGGCGGGCAAGGTCATCGGGCGGGACATCGACACCGGCTTTGCCCAGACCACCATGGTGGGCGGCGGCTATGACCACTGCTTCGTCATCGACCGGGGCCGCGGTGCCAGCCAGAGCCTCTGCGCGTGGGCGTCCAGCGATAAGACCGGCATCAGCATGAAGGTCTACACCACCCAGCCCGGCGTCCAGCTCTACACCGCCAACTTTTTGCAGGACTGCCCCTCTCCCGGCAAGGGCGGCGTCCCGATGCAGAAATATGGCGGCTTTGCGTTGGAGACCCAGCACTTCCCCTGCAGCCCTTCCCACCCGGAGTTCCCCTCCACGGTGCTGCGGGCCGGTAAGGTCTTCCGCGCCAACACCACCCTGCGCTTCTTCACGGGCAAGCAGTGCGGGAAATTATGAGCTTTGAGGGAGCTGCCGCTGCGGCTCCCTTTCCCTTTTCTCCCATTTGCACAAAGGGCCGCTTCTCTCCATGTAGAATCGGAGAAAAATCTTCTTAAATCAAAAAGTTGAATTTCGAAAAGCAACAAAAATCCATCTTAATAAAATTCCAGATACTTGATTCTGCATCCAAAACGCGGTATTCTTTAGGCAGAGTGCGGGGCACGCCCGCATCGGTATTTTGGTGATAAGCGAGGTACTTTGCTATGGCAATTCTGGTTTCCGGCGGTGCCGGTTATATTGGCAGCCACACCTGCATCGAGCTGCTGAATGCGGGCTACGATGTCGTGGTGGCAGATAACTATTACAATGCTTCTCCGGTGGTGCTTGACCGTGTCAAGCAGATCACCGGCAAGGACTTCCGCTTCTACAACGCGGACATGACCAAGCATGAGGACGTGGAGAAGATCTTCACCGAGTGCCCGGACATCGACGCCGTCATCCAGTTCGCTGCCTATAAGGCTGTGGGCGAGAGCGTCTCCAAGCCCATCGAGTACTATTACAATAACCTGAACTGCACCCTCGTCATTCTGGATGTGATGCGCCGCCACAACTGCCACAACTTCGTGTTCAGCTCCTCGGCCACCGTCTACGGCGACCCGGCCTCCGTGCCCATCACCGAGGACTTCCCCGTGGGCAAGACCACCAACCCTTACGGCACCACCAAGGCCTTCACCGAGCGCATTCTGGAGGATGTCTGCAAGGCGGACCCGGAGCTGAACGTCGCCCTGCTGCGCTACTTCAACCCCATCGGTGCCCACAAGTCCGGCCTCATCGGCG
>OGOP01001811.1_pt1 | contig 14198 bp, 10 predicted proteins | sample 1552591 | NCBI WGS metagenome assembly OGOP01 (sample SAMEA2580120, study PRJEB22360) | human gut metagenome | biome: human gut; feature: human-associated habitat; material: faeces | place: Denmark | collected 2008/2010 | reverse complement strand
TTTCCTTGATCTGAGAAATCCGAAGGTCATGAGCAACATGATTTTCCGTTCCAATGTCATTGCTTTTCTTCGTCAGAAGATGACCGAGCTTGGCTTCATGGAAGTACAGACCCCGATTCTGTGTGCATCTTCTCCGGAGGGCGCAAGAGACTATATCGTTCCGTCCAGACATTACAAGGGTAAGTTTTACGCACTTCCACAGGCACCCCAGCAGTATAAGCAGCTTCTGATGGTATCCGGCGTAGATAAATATTTCCAGATTGCACCCTGTTTTCGAGATGAGGATGCAAGAGCAGACCGTTCTCCCGGTGAGTTCTATCAGCTCGACTTTGAAATGAGCTTCGCAACACAGGAGGATGTGTTCAAGGTTGGTGAAGAAGTGCTGACCGCCACATTTGAGAAGTTTGCACCGGAAGGCTATGAAGTGACGAAGGCGCCTTACCCGATCATCAGCTATAAGCAGGCCATGTTAGAGTTTGGTTCCGATAAGCCAGATTTGAGAAATCCGCTTCGTATTATTGATTTATCGGAGTTCTTTAATAAATGTACCTTTAAGCCGTTTCAGAATAAGACCGTCCGTGCCATTAAGATCGAAGGACATCAGTCCAAGGGCTTCCATGAGAAGATGCTTAAGTTTGCAACTGAAATTGGAATGGGCGGACTTGGTTATCTGGAGGTTCAGGAAGATCTTTCCTACAAGGGACCGATCGACAAGTTTATACCGGACGATCTGAAAGCAGAATTAAGAGAGCTTGCAGGACTTAAGGCGAACGATACCATCTTCTTTATCGCAGATAAGGAAGCACGTGCAGCATCCTTTGCCGGACAGATCCGGAATGAGCTTGGTGCGCGCCTTGATTTGCTTGAGAAGAAGGCATACCGCTTCTGTTATATTAACGACTTCCCGATGTTCGAGCTGGATGAGGAAACAAAGAAGATTGGCTTTACCCATAACCCGTTCTCTATGCCGCAGGGCGGCCTGGAAGCGCTGAATACCATGGATCCGCTGGATATTCTGGCTTACCAGTATGATATTGTATGTAATGGTGTGGAATTATCCTCAGGGGCTGTCCGTAACCACAGCATTGACATCATGGTTAAGGCCTTTGAAATTGCAGGATATGATGAAGAAGTCCTCAAAGAGAAGTTCGGTGCCTTATACAATGCGTTCCAGTTCGGAGCACCCCCTCATGCAGGAATGGCTCCCGGTGTGGATCGTATGATCATGCTTCTTAAAAATGAAGACAGCATTCGTGAGATCATTCCGTTCCCGATGAGCGGAACCGCACAGGATCTGATGTGCGGAGCACCGAATGAAGTAACCGAGCAGCAGCTTCGTGAGGTTCATATCAAGGTACGTCAGTAAAGGTGTGTGAACAGTAATCGGTTGTCACCGGTATGAAAAGCTAAGCAGCAATTCCTATTGCGAAGTAACTGCAGGAGGAATACAATAACGAATGATTGAAAGAGGGGAGTTTGCAGAAGCGGATTTCCCTCTTGATGTCACATGGGAAACGTGATATTTCTTCTTTATAAGAAATTCCGCCGGAATTTCCTATAGAGCAAAAAGCTCCGCAGGGATGCGCAGCTCGCGGAGAAGAAATTAGTTGCTTTGCAACACCGCTCGCACGCAAAGAGTTCGCAGGCGAACTCCTTAGTTATAAATCATATAGATTTTGGAGGAATGGAATTAAGATGAATCATCGGGAAGGAAAGAAAACCTTTATTGTCGGTGGTGGTGATATTGGACAGAATCTGGCAAAGCAGCTCGCCCATGCCGGACATCAGGTGACACTGATTGACCAGTCTGAGGATGTGGTGGACACCCTGGGAAACAGCATTGATGCCATCTGCTTTCAGGGAAATGGAGCTTCTTATACAACGCTGCAGGATCTGAATGCGGGATCTGCTGATTTATTTATCGGAGTTACACAGTCCGATGAACTGAATATTTTGAGCTGCTTTACGGCACATATGCTGGGAGCCAAGCACACGATTGCGCGAATCCGTGATACGGATTATGCAAGCCAGAATCATTTTTATAAGGATAAGCTGGGAATTTCCATGGTTATTAATCCGGAGCTGGCAACGGCAATGGAGATTTCACGTACGCTTCGTTTCCCGGTAGCAACCCGTGTGGAAACATTTGCGGGCGGCCGTGCCGAGCTTGTAGAGATGACGGTTAAGGAAGAGTGGCCGCTTGTGGATAAGACCCTTATGGAAATCAACCGGAATCTGGGAATTGATCTTCTGTTCTGTGCAATTGTGCGGAACGGACAGGCCTTTGTACCGAAAGGAGATACGAAGATCCAGGCAGGTGATGTGATTTATTTAACCGGTGCTGCCGAGAAGTTCCGGTCCTCATTCCGGAAGCTTCATTTGTTTAAAAAGCCGCTGCAATCTGTGATTATAGCCGGAGGAGGAAGAGTTTCCCATTATCTTACGGGAATCCTGCTGAAACAGGGGCTTAAGGTGACGGTTGTAGACCCCAGACCTCATGTGGCAGAGCGTCTTGCAAGAGAGTGTCCGGGAGCGGCTGTGATGCAGGATGATGTGATGCGGTATTTCGACTCCATGTTGGAAACAGACTTTGCACATACTGATGCGTTTATTGCAATTACGTCTAATGATGAATATAATCTGGTAGCTTCCATGTATGCGGAATCCCAGGGAATTTCCAAGGTAGTAACCCGTATCAATGCGAAGTCCCGCCTGAAGGTATTGCCAAAGACAAGCAAGATCTGTACGATATCCAGAAATGATGTTGCAGCAGACCGTATTTTTGCCTATAGCCGTTCCCTGATGAATGCATCCGGAGATGACAAGGTGGAATCCCTGTATCGTCTAATGGATGGCAAGATTGAGTTTATTGAACTTAATATAGATGATAAGGATAAGAATCTGAATATCCCGCTGAAGAACCTGAAGCTTAAGCGGAATGTGCTGGTAGCGTTTATCATCCGAGATACACAGACGATTATTCCCCGTGGTGATGATGAAATTCACGATGGTGATACCGTTCTGATCGGTTCCATTAACCATCATATTGCAGAGCTTAAGGATATCTTTGCAGATTAAGTAAAAATCCGGATCTGTTTGGAGGTTCTTATGAATACTGGAAAAATTATGAATATTATTGGAAGGATTCTTTTTGTAGAAGTCCTTCTGATGCTGCCATCCCTGTTTGTTTCCCTGATTTACCGGGATGGTGATACGAAGGCGTTTGTTTATACCATGATTCCGGCTGCGATTGTTTCAGTTCTTCTGATGCTGGTCCGTCAGCAGCAGAAGCGGATGAGCAGCAGGGATGGTTATTTCATTGTAGCAATGGCATGGATTATCATTTCCATAGTAGGCGCATTTCCTTTATATCTGGCAGGGGGCTTTGCTTCCTATTGGGGGGCATTGTTTGAAATTGTGTCCGGTTTCACAACGACAGGAGCATCGGTTCTTGCAGAACCCGGTACACTGGGACACGGAGTGGCATTCTGGAGGTGCTTTACCCATTGGGTTGGCGGTATGGGAGTGCTTGTCTTTGTACTGATGGTCATTCCAATGGAGAATGACAATTCCATGCATCTGGTACGTGCAGAAGTGCCGGGGCCGACAGCCGGTAAGCTGGTGCCGCGTATGCGGACGACATCCATGATTCTTTATGGAATTTATGCAGTAATGACATTGATTTTAGTTGTAATTTTGAAATGCCTTGGTATGAAGGTGTTTGATGCTTTCTGTATTGGATTTGCAACGGCAGGTACCGGTGGCTTTGCACTGAACAGTGCCGGAATTGCCGGATATGGAAGCCCGGCGATTGAAATTGTGCTTGGGATTTTCATGATTCTGTTTGGGATCAATTTCAATACCTATTTTTTATTGTTGTTACGGAAGTTCAAGGAAGCACTTACTTCGGAAGAGACTGCGGTTTATTTTGGTGTCATTGGAGTGTCGGTTGTTGCCATTTCCATCAATATCCTATCCTGCTTCTCTAATACAGGGGAAGCGGTACGGAGTGCTTTTTTTCAGGTGGCAAGTATCATTACCACGACAGGATTTGCAACGGTAGATTTCAATCTTTGGCCGGAGTTTTCCAAGCACCTGATTGTGTTGCTTATGATTATTGGTGCATGTGCAGGATCAACCGGTGGCGGTCTGAAGATTTCCCGCGTGATCATTCTGTTTAAGTCATTTATTGCTGAGATCAAGCAGATTCTGAACCCGAAGGAAGTTGTCAGTATCCGTCTGAATGGGAAGAATGTAGATAAGAAAACCCTGAATTCCACGAGAATTTATTTTGGGGCTTATGTGATTCTGATTTGTATTTTCACCTTGATTATTTCGCTGGACGGGTTGGATCTGACCACGAATCTGACCGCGGTATTGTCGTGCTTTAATAATATCGGACCGGGACTGAATCTGGTAGGACCGATGGAGAACTTTGGGTTATATTCCGACTGGGTGAAGGTCGTACTTTCCCTGGCAATGCTGACAGGACGTCTCGAGATTTTCCCGATGTTCCTGCTTTTTGCCAAGTCGGCACATGACCGCTAAAGACAGAGTGTTTCAATTACAAAAGAGTAAGCATAAGAAAACCTCAGCGTATGTGAGCTGCTTTTTTAAAGAAAGCATCGTCATCAGCGCTGAGGTTTTTTGCTCCTGAATTCTGTTCTGACCGTCCTGGCAGTAAGCGCATCATCCGGCACGGGACAGCAACTGTCAGACAACGACAACCTGATTTTATCAGATGCGTGGCAGCATATGCTCTACCAGTCTGGCAGAATGCAGGGCAGCTGCCTTTTCGAAGACAGGGTAATCTATTTGGGCGCTGTCATCGGCTTTGTCTGAAATCGCACGGATAATGACAAAGGGGATCTCATTTAAGAAAGCACCCTGGGCAATGGAAGCTCCCTCCATTTCAGTGCAGTCTCCATGGAATTCCTGAATCAGATGTTCCTTTACTGCTTTACTGGAAATGAACTGGTCACCGCTTAACACACGTCCGGTAGAGGCATGAATGTCCGGATTGACCTCTTCACAAGCAGCAACAGCAAGCTCTGCAAGGTGGGCATCTGCAACAAATTCACGGCAGCCAAGCTGTGGTACTTCCCCTGGCTGATAGCCGAAGAGGGTAGCATCTACATCATGGTGAAGCGCATCAGTGGATACCAGAATGTCTCCGATATTGAGCTTTGCATTCAGGGAACCTGCAACACCGGTGTTGATGACAGCAGTTACATGAAAGAGATCAGCCAGAATCTGAACGCAGAGGGCAGCATTTACCTTGCCGACACCGCTGCGGACAATAACAACGTCTGCGCCGTTTAAGGTTCCTTCGTAGAACTCCATGTTTGCTTTCTTTGTAATGTTCGCGGCAGACATATGTTCCTTGAGGGTTTCCACCTCTAATTCCATAGCACCGATAATTCCTATTTTCTTCATGAGTTTAAACCTTTCGTTTTTTGCTTTTTGTAACTAAAACAGTCCAGCCATCGGTGGATAGCTGGACCATTATCATTCTTATTCCGGATAAACCAGCCGGCTGTCATCTATGGAGTACAATACCTGCTCCAGATAACGTTTGGCTAAGTAATTCGCCATTCCCAGATTCATGTCCAGATAATTGCCGCAGTCCCTGGGAGAAGCACCGGGTACTTCTCCTTCGTAATCACGGATAAATTCAAACATTTCAATCATCAGAGGAACAATGTCCTTAGAACTTAAGTCACCTGCTAACAGGAGATAAAAGCCGGTACGGCAGCCCATTGGTCCGAAGTAAACTGTTTTGTCCTTATAGACCGGATGATTACGCAGGAAGGTTGCAGCGAGATGTTCAATGGTGTGAACCTCTGCCGTATTCATCACCGGTTCCTCATTGGGACTGGTCATACGCAGGTCAAAGGTGGTAATGACCTCGGTACCGATGTGATCCTTACGGGAAACATAGACACCGGGCTGTAATTTAATATGGTCAATCGTAAAGCTTGCAATTTTTTCCATAGGATACCTCGTTACCTAGTAAACACATGCCTGTTCTTCGCCATTCAGAACACGTAAAGCGCCCTGAGCCAGAGCAAGCAGCTCATCTTCGCCGGGATATACGGTGATCGGAGCGATGAAGCCGATTCTTTCTTTCAGGCCGTCTGTCACGCTCTTGTTGTAGGCAATACCGCCGGTCATGATGATCTGGTCAACCTTTCCGTTTAATACAGCAGCCATGGAACCGATGTCCTTTGCTACCTGCATGATAAATGCTTCACGAACCTCCTTCGCATGGTCATCACCGTCATTTACCATCTTTTCGACATTACGCATATCGTTGGTGCCAAGGTATGCATTGAAGCCGCCGTTACCAACAATCTTCTTATAAACTTCCTTCTCGGTATACTTGCCGGAAAAGCACATTCTGATTAAAGCTCCGGAAGGAACGGCACCTGCACGTTCAGGAGAGAAAGCACCATCGCCGTCTAATGCGTTAAATACGTCAACAACACGTCCGTTTTCGTGTGCACCGACGGAAACACCGCCACCCATATGAACCACGATCAGGCGAAGGGAATCATACGCAACCTGGTTTTCCTTTGCATAACGCTTGGCAACAGCCTTCTGGTTTAATGCATGGAACACACTGGTACGGGGAAGCTCCGGCACACCAGAGTATCTTGCGATCGGCATTAATTCATCTACAACGACAGGGTCTACAATATAGGAGGGAACACCGATGGAATCACCGATTTCTCTTGCCAGAATACCACCTAAGTTGGAGGCATGCTGACCCTGACGGCCAACCTTTAAATCCTCTAACAGGTCATCGGTTACGGCATAGGTGCCGCCCGGGATCGGCTTTAACATACCGCCGCGTCCGACAATAACCTGAAGGGAATGAATATCAAAATCCTTTTCTGCAAGAAGATCCATGATGATTTTCTTACGGAAGTCCTTCTGGTCTACGATGGAAGCGTACTGGGCGATTTCCTCGGTAGAATGACGAAGGGTTTCTTCGAATAACAGGGTTTCATCCTCAAAAACACCAATCTTGGTGGAGGTGGAACCGGGATTGATAATTAAGCTTTTAATGGACATTTGTTAATCCTCCTCAATTGATTTGTGAATAGTTACCTCATAGGAAAATTTACTTCTGCTGTAAGGAATGGGCAACGACAGCACCTAAAGCCAGGGAATTTACCTTAACCTCTACCGAATCGGAACGGGAGGTTAAGATGACAGGAGCCTTGGTTCCGGTAAGGATATTTCCGTTAACGACCTTGGCGGTATGTACCATTGCCTTGTAAACGAGGTTTCCGGCATGGATGTCAGGGAACAGAAGAATATCTGCATCCCCCTGGATTGCACGGTCGGTTGCACCTTTATGCTTTGCAGCTTCAGGATCAATGGCAAGGTCTAAGGATAAAGGTCCGTCTACGATACATCCGGTGATCTGTCCTTCCCGGTTCATCCGGGTTAACTCGGCAGCTTCTACAGTAACCGGCATCTTCGGGTTTACTACTTCAACAGCAGCTAAAGGAGCAACCTTCGGATTCTCGATACCGCAGGCTTTGGTAATTTCAAGGGTATTTTTGATGATGTTTACCTTGTCCTCCAGTGTCGGATAAGGGATGAAAGCAACGTCTGTCAGGAATAACAGATGATCGATGCCTTCTACATCGAATACACATACGTGGGATAACGGCTTACCGGTACGCAGACCAACTTCCTTATCCAGAACGCTCTTTAAGAAGCCCTTGGTATCGATCAGACCCTTCATATACATATCTGCCTTGCCTTCATGAACGAGCTTGACAGCAGTTCTGGCAGCTTCGGTAACATCCTCTACATGAACAATTTCAAAATCGTTTAAATCAATATTTAAAGAAGCAGCAATTTCACGGATCTTTGCTTCATCACCAACTAAGATGGCATCGGCAATTCTTCTTTCTTTCGCAACTTTGACAGCTTCCAATACGGCAGAGTCCTGAGCAACTGCTACAGCAACTTTCTTGGTGCCGCATTCATTGACTTTTGCAATTAAGTCAGCAAATGTTTTACTCATTTTGGTATCCTCTTTTCTGAACAAATAATATCGTGTAGGTGTAAAACTACATCGTTAAAATAATAACACTAATGACAGGAAATTGCAATGCTGATTCAGGAAGTTAGCGGTTGAATCCAAAGGGTAAATCTGTTACAATAAGATTTGCGGTTTTCTGTTTTGCCGAATTCCTGTTTCGCGTATTCCCGAAAGAGGCAGCATGACAGTCCCGGGATCAAACAGTCATATCGCAGGAAAGGTATAGGTACTTCATATGAATGTGATTCAAAAAGTATTCGGTACACATAGTGAAAGAGAGTTAAAGCGTATAGAGCCTCTGGTGAAAAGGATCGAGGAGCTGCGTCCATCCATGCAGCAGCTTTCGGATGCAGAGCTGAAGGCAAAGACTGAGGAGTTTAAAAAGCGTCTGTCCGAAGGAGAGACTCTGGATGATCTTCTTCCGGAAGCGTTTGCGGTTGTCCGTGAGGCAGGTAAGCGTGTTCTGAATATGGAGCATTTCCGCGTACAGCTGATTGGTGGCATCATTCTTCACCAGGGCCGTATCGCTGAAATGAAGACCGGTGAAGGAAAGACCCTCGTTTCTACTCTGCCGGCATATTTAAATGCATTAGAGGGAAAGGGCGTCCACATCGTCACCGTTAATGATTATCTGGCAAAGCGTGATGCGGAGTGGATGGGACAGATCCATGAATTTTTAGGACTGACGGTCGGTGTTGTACTGAATGACTTGACACCTGAAGAGCGAAGGGCAGCATATGCCTGTGACATTACTTATGTGACGAACAATGAGCTCGGGTTTGATTATCTTCGTGATAATATGGTCATTTATAAGGAACAGCTGGTTCTTCGTGATCTGTACTATGCCATCATCGATGAGGTCGACTCGGTATTGATTGATGAAGCCAGAACACCGCTTATTATTTCCGGACAGAGCGGCAAGTCCACGAAGCTTTATGAAATCTGTGATATTCTTGCCAGACAGATGCAGCGTGGTGAGGATATGGAAGACTTAAGCAAGATGGATGCCATCATGGGTGTGGAAAGAGAAGAGACCGGAGACTTCATTGTCAATGAGAAGGACAAGATCGTAAATCTGACCGCGCAGGGTGTCGAGAAGGTCGAAAAGTTCTTCCAGATCGATAATCTGGCAGACCCTGAAAATATTGAAATCCAGCATAACATCATTTTGGCGCTGCGTGCGCACAACCTGATGTTCCGTGATCAGGATTATGTGGTAAAGGATGACGAGGTATTAATCGTCGATGAATTTACCGGACGTATTATGCCGGGACGCCGTTATTCCGATGGACTTCATCAGGCGATTGAAGCCAAGGAACACGTGAAGGTGAAAAGAGAGAGTAAGACGCTTGCAACCATCACCTTCCAGAACTTCTTTAACAAGTTTGATAAGAAAGCCGGTATGACCGGTACGGCACTTACCGAAGAAAAGGAATTCCGTGATATTTACGGTATGGACGTTATCGAGATCCCAACGAACCGTCCGATTGCCCGTAAGGATTTACAGGATGCCGTATATAAAACCCGAAAAGAAAAGCTCCATGCCATTGTGGAAGCCGTAAAGGAAGCCCATGCAAAGCAGCAGCCGGTACTGGTTGGTACAATTACGATTGAGGCATCTGAGGAGCTTTCCCGTATGCTTTCGAAGCAGGGCATTCCGCATAAGGTATTGAATGCCAAGTTCCATGAGCTGGAAGCAGAAATTGTTGCCGATGCCGGTGTACATGGTGCAGTTACCATTGCAACCAACATGGCAGGCCGTGGTACGGATATTAAGCTTGATGATGTGGCAAGAGAAGCCGGTGGCCTGAAGATCATCGGTACAGAGCGTCATGAATCCAGACGTATTGATAATCAGCTGAGAGGCCGTTCCGGCCGTCAGGGAGATCCGGGCGAATCCAAGTTCTATATTTCCCTTGAGGATGACCTGATGCGTCTGTTTGGATCGGAGCGTCTCATCAGCATGTTTAATACTCTCGGCATTCCTGAAAATCAGGAAATCGAGCATAAGATGCTGACAAATGCGATTGAATCTGCACAGAAGAAGATTGAGAGCAACAACTTTGGTATCCGTAAGAACCTGCTCGAATACGATCAGGTAATGAACGAACAGAGAGAAATCATTTATAAGGAACGTCGTCAGGTACTCGATGGAGAGAGCATGCGTGATGCAATCTACAAGATGATTACCGATATCACGGAGAGTAAGGTCGATATGGTGATCGGTGACGATACCGATTACGATGACTGGGATCTGGAAGAACTGAACTCCCTGCTTCTTCCGATTATTCCGCTTGCTCCTGTCAAGAGAGGACGGATCAACAAACCGAAGAAAAATGCCTTAAAGCAGCAGCTTAAGGAAGAGGCTGTGAAGCTTTATGAAGCAAAAGAAGCAGAGTTCCCGGAACCGGAAGCAATCCGTGAGTTGGAGCGTGTCATCCTGCTCAAGGTCATTGACCGTAAATGGATGGACCATATTGATGATATGGAGCAGCTCCGCCAGGGTGCCGGATTACAGGCTTACGGTCAGAGAGATCCGTTAGTGGAATACAAGATGAACGGTTATGAGATGTTCGATGAAATGACGGAGAACATCAAGGAAGATACGGTTCGTGCCCTGCTCCATGTCCGCGTGGAACAGAAGGTAGAGCGTGAGCAGGTTGCGAAGGTAACCGGAACGAATAAGGATGAATCTGCCGTCAAGGCACCGGTGAAGCGTATGGATGCCAAGATTTATCCCAATGATCCCTGTCCATGTGGCAGTGGTAAGAAATATAAGCAGTGCTGTGGACGCAAGGCTTAAATTAAGGAAAGAGGTGACGTGAAGTGGTTCTTTTGGATCAGATGAAGACTGAATTATTATCCTACAAGTCCCCCTTAGCGGAAGTGAGGGATTCACTTTGACTTAGCAAACAAGTCAAAGAGGATAGAAGAACTGGAAATGGAAATGGAGGCTCCCGGTTTCTGGGATAATCCGGAGATATCCAACCAGAAGATGAAGGAGTTAAAGAACCTTCAGGACAGTGTCAAAGCAATGCATGACCTGGAAACACAATATGAAGATATTGAAACGCTGATTGAAATGGGCAATGAAGCAAACGACGAGGAAATGGCAGAAGAGATCCGTGAGGAGCTGGACAGCTTTATCGAGACCTTTGAGGAAATCCGGATCGGTACGTTATTGTCAGAAGAATATGACAGTGACAATGCCATTCTGAAGCTGAATGCGGGAGCCGGTGGAACAGAGAGCTGTGACTGGTGCTCCATGTTGTATCGTATGTACACAAGATGGGCAGAGCGTAAGAACTTCTCAATTGAAGTACTGGATTACCTGGATGGTGATGAGGCAGGAATCAAGTCCGTAACCTTTCAGGTGAATGGAACGAATGCCTATGGTTATCTGAAATCCGAGAAGGGTGTACATCGTCTTGTGCGTATTTCCCCGTTTAATGCACAGGGAAAACGTCAGACGTCCTTTGTATCGCTGGATGTGATGCCCGATATAGAAGAGGATGTGGATGTGGAGATCAGGGACGAGGATCTGCGCGTGGATACCTACCGAAGCAGTGGTGCCGGAGGACAGCACATCAACAAGACTTCTTCTGCAATCCGTATTACCCATATTCCCACAGGAATTGTGGTGCAGTGTCAGAACGAGAGATCCCAGTTCCAGAACAGGGATAAGGCAATGCAGATGTTAAAGGCGAAGCTGTATCTGCTTCAGAAGGAAGCGAACGCAGAGAAGCTCTCCGATATCCGTGGAGAAGTCAAGGAGATTGGATGGGGAAATCAGATCCGGTCTTACGTGATGCAGCCCTATACGCTGGTGAAGGATCATCGTACGAATGCCGAAACGGGAAATGTGGATGCAGTTTTAGATGGCTCGATTGATTTGTTTATCAATGCCTATCTGAAATGGATTAACAGCAGTGAAAAGGAAGCGGAATAGAGAATAAGAAATAGAGGATAAAAGACAGGACAGCGATTATCGCTGTCCTGTTGTTGCGTGTGCATATGAGACAATGATCCACTGGATCATTGTTGAATTTTCTTTTTTATCAGGTCTAAATAGAAGTTTGCAAAAACGGCTTCTTTATACGGATAAATCCACAGGAGACCGATTCCCATGGAGAGAATCCCGAGAAGATACAGCGGGAAAAAGGAGAGTACTATGTAGAACAGTCTTCCCATGCTTCCCCTGATGAGCTGTACTGCTGCTTTCATGACTTCCCCACCGGTGTATTCTTCAAAATCAAGCATGACATAATAGCATTGTGAGAACAGCAGATCTGCAAATAAGGATATTACCATACCCAGAAGAGTGAGTAACAGGTAAATTCCATCTATCGCAAACAGGCTTGTGCTGTCTGAAAAGAGCATATTGTAGATTGCTGCGGGCAGAGTCGTAAAAAGCTGGATCGCAGCCAGACGGATCTGGATGTAAGAAGTCCGGTTGCTTTCTCCACGGAAGCAGTAGAAGAGATCATTCACCGTAACCGGCTGATTACTGGCAACCTTTAAATAAACATAGGCCTCTCCTGCCTTGAAAAAGCCGGAAACAATATAGACCAGATAAAGTGCTGCATAATAAAGGATGAATTTTATGATATTTGTCGGAGCCAGCACAAGGGAAACGAGCATTTGGAGACTGACCAGACATAACATATGAAGCAGGAAGATGAAGATCACACTGGAATATCTTCCCAATAATTGTCCTTTTGCAATACGTTTTAAGCTGGATGAAGATAAATAAGGATTCATGGTAAAGCCTTTCGTATAGTTGATATAGGTTACAGACAGATATTAAGGATAAGATGCTGTAACCGGTATGGAGCTGAACAGGCAGGGGGTATACAGCCAGATCCAGATTGCTGCCGATGAGCATAGCGGCATCGGCTGATTTCTGATTCCGGGCATAAGGATTTGTCTGCTCATTCGGATAAGAAATCTTCGTTGAAGTCGTACCTCCCGAGACATAGCTTCTGCCGCATTCCGGACAGATGGCACGCTGCAGGGAGACGTTGGCGCTGATGACCTTACCATCGCCCTTTGCTGCTTTCCTGTATGCATTGCTGACATGCTCCTGCTCATGAGCACGAACTGTTGAAGCAGAGGCTTCCGGTGAAATATGGGCGGCTGACTTAAAGGAAACCATTTCATCAGAGCCGTCCTGATATTTGCGTTCCTTACAGGTCTGGCATTCTGCCGGGGAGGATTTCCGTCCGGGAGAAACCTTCGTGGATTCACCGGGATTTACGACCGGTTTCGATTCTTCCACACCGGTAATGGAAGAATTGCCGGATGCCGTATTTCCTGCTGCAGTTGAAACAGCAGCATAGGGTGAAGTGTAATTGTAACCTGAATTGGGATAAAGGCTGATTCCGTTCATAAGCGATCTCCTTTCCAAAGCATTGAAGGGTTATTTCCAAGGTTCCATTATTGTCCGCCGGTGTCGGTGGCTGCATCGCGCAGGGCAACAAGCTGCTCCATCATGTCCTCATATGAAGTACCGAACATCTCCTCAGTGGACTGACCTAACTGCATTTCAATGGCCTGATCAATCTGGGAACCGTAATGAAGAAGCTGATCATCTGTAGAGGTTGCAAATAATAAGTACAGTGAGGTGATACCGACAGCGAGGATTGATAAAATTAGGGACAAGCCGGTAATGGCACTGATAAAGCCGATTTTGGCGGTGGCTGCCATCTTCTTTCCGTAGCCCTTGGAGAGCAGTGCGAACAGAATGGCAAGGCTTCCGAGGATGAGCGGAAGATAAACGGTAAATAGCGAAAACAGAGCAGATACCCCGAGAATCAGGGCAGCAAACGCAAATCCGTTGTTACCGGGAGCAAATCCATTGTTATATTCAAAAGAAGTACCGGAATATTCGTTTTCATTATTATACATAAATGACACCTGCTTTAATTTCCTGTTTTTAAATTTCTTTTTGTATTTTAAGTCTTTGATAACTCTGTAGAATACATTTAAGTGTATCATTATTTAAAGGAAAAAACAATGGTAACCGTTCAATCAAGCCCATTCCGCGTAACAGTTCAGCCATGCCCATTCATAAGCTGCCGGATTGTTCCGTGCTTTGCACTCCCACAATCCTATCCAATATTCGCATATCGTGGGG
>OGOP01001804.1_pt1 | contig 14245 bp, 23 predicted proteins | sample 1552591 | NCBI WGS metagenome assembly OGOP01 (sample SAMEA2580120, study PRJEB22360) | human gut metagenome | biome: human gut; feature: human-associated habitat; material: faeces | place: Denmark | collected 2008/2010 | reverse complement strand
GGCCGAAGATCCTTTCTCCGCGCGGGCGGGTCCGCGGTCGGCTGCGGCTACGGGAGCCGCGTTCTTTTCCGTCACGTCCATAGGTTGAGCCTCTCTTAAGTGACTGTCTTGCACCAACACATCGCGCCCCGCGCGGCCCTGCTCCACCAGCGCAACATGGTTGGCGGTAATGTCACGCATAACGAAGTCATAGTCTTCGCCGTCCGGCGTCTTGCCAGGGATGAAGTCAGGGGTATATCTGTACGAAAGAGACAACTCACGCATCGACCCATCGACGATGCGCTTGATTGCATCCTCAACAGTGAAGTGCAGCGAGTTGTCTAGGTATGGCGCTCTAAATGCGCCGTCTGTCCCAGTGGAGCCGACGCGCGTTTTGATCTGCGGCGCGTCTGCGTAGTCTGGATGATGGTTGAGCTGAATCGGGATGCCGTTCGTGCTCTCGATTGTCTCGGGCTTGCTCAGCTCCTCTGGCGGGCAGTATCCGCGATAGATCTTCTGCGGATCGAGCCTCAGACGCTCCCAGTCAGGTACCTCATGCCCGTAGTACGGTCGCACCTGCGCTTTGGTCAAGTGCGAGACGGTGACATGGAGGTTCCCGTTCTTGTCATACCTCCTCACGCTCTCGGCATCTAGGGCAAGTAAATAGCGGTCGTTGTTCATTTCAATATGTCCGATATATCTAGACGGAAAATGCATCGGCAATTGTGGACTGCTATAGAATTGCAGGTGTACCACCCATTTGTTGTTTCAAGGTTATACACATGCCCACTAAAGCCTCTATTTCTGATCTCGACAATGCCATCGCAGAAATACTCGACGGAGGGTTTCCTTCGAAAGTCGCTAAAAGACACCATGCCAGCATCTTGACGATCTGCAAACGAGCAAAATCTCGCGGGATCTCTCTCCCAGTCTTTCAAAAGAAAAACACCCTTCCTCCTGAAGTTATCGATAAGTACATCGAAGGACAGTCCGTTCTCTCGCTCTCCAAACAATATGGAGTGTCCCGAACAAAAATTGCTCGTTTCCTGCTGATGAACAATATCGATTGCCGCAACGGTTCCGAGGCAAACTACGTCCGTATGTCCAAGATGACCAGCGAGGAGCGCCATTCTCTTGTTGAAAAGGCGCATAACGCTAGAAGAGGGACAACAGAAAGCGAGGCAGTCCTTATTCAAAAGGCCATCCACAAACAGAGCCTTTCCTGTTTCTTTGGCCCGGGAGAAAATAAGTTTTATGAGGCCCTCTGCTCCGCCGGGTTCAAACCCGTCCGCCAAAAAGCGGTAAACATCTACAACATCGACTTCGCTATCGGTTCCGTCGCCGTGGAATTGACCATTGGAACCGTTAAGTATCAGGGAAGGGCAACCAATGAGCTTAAGAGAATCAAAAAGTGCACCGATCTCGGATACAGATTCTTTCTTATCGAAGCCCCATCGATTGATGTTTTGACCAGATACATTGAGCAAATAATCTCCGACCTTCAGGTCTTTTGCTCCAACCCACCCCCTGCTGGTCAATATTGGATGATTCGGTGTCGAGCTGAGAAAAACTCCACTTTCCGTAACGAGCTGGGTCAATTCGCCAACATAGAAACGCCTAAAAAGTTTCAGTATTGGCGCGGCATTTGCGACATTTGATTCCCTCGGAAAACAGAACGGCAACAACCCGGGCGTTACGTTCTGGCCTACAGCCGGGTCGTAAAGCCCCTCGGAAAGGTCGAAGCGTTTGCCGTCCATTGCGATATGCGTCTCGCGTGATGAATACCGCCCCGGGACGTGAACCCATACCGCGTGCTTGATGCCCAATGCCTCGGCGTTGCCGCGTTGGATGCCCTGACTGACTTTGATCGACTGATCAAGCGCAACTCGCTTGGCACGGGCCTCCGTGAAGCCCCTAGAGGCTTTCAGCACGCTTTCGATCTCTCCCAGACTCTGCCCCTCGTAGAGGCCGCGTGTAATCGTCTCTCGCACTCTGGCGAGGTCATCCGCCTGCATTTTGGTGATGAGCCCCGTCATGCCGTCCACAAGCCCCGGCAACGCTTTTGCTGTGCTCGGCGCCATGTATCGATTCTTGACGATAGGGATCGTCCATTTTTCTTTGAGCAGAGTAGGAGTGATGCCCGCGCGTATCAGCGCACGCCGCTGGCTCGCTGTCACGTTTTGCGCCATTGCGCGGACAAACCATCCCGAGACGAGCTTTGCGCTTTCTCCCGCGTGAATCATCCACCGCGCCATTTTCTCGGTGAGACTCAGGTCAAGCTTTCGAGCGGCATCGGCGGGATTAGACGCTTTGAAAGCGCGTATCGCCTCATCTATGATCTTTTTCTCTTTGCGTCCCCACAGTGCGGCGTCCTGCGCAACCGTCTCGACAGGCTGCGTGAAGCAGCCCGAATCGATCAGGTTGCGCAGGAGCTCGGCCGTTGCCTCGCGCGTCTGTTTCTCAATGAGAGCAATCAGCCGCTTTTGCAAGGCCGCCTTGAGCCCGGCATTCGGCTCGATCGCGGGGATCGTCTTGATGCGTTTAGCCATTCAAGCCACCTAGGGACTGAAGCAGTTGCCGCGATTCGTCGGGCGGGTTCGATGCTGGAGCAGGCTCTGCCACTGCGGTCGTTGCCTGCTGAAGCGCGCCAAGCAAGCCCTCGATATCCTCAGGCTCCCCTTCGGGCACCTCGTCACTCAAAAAGCCCAAGTGCATCGCCGGCTCTTTCTTGACCGCTTCGCGCATTTCCTCTGCGCTGATTGCCTGAACTTGTGCAAGCGTTGCAAGAGCGCCTGCGCGCGTCTGAGCGGTCATGGCCGCGCTGGCTTCATCTTCCTTGCTCAATTCGTTGAAGTCGAAGGAGATATTCGAATTGATGCTCCCCATTTCGACTAGTTCAATTGCCTCTAAGCAAGTGTTAATTGCTTCGCGACGCAGCTCTTGCTTGGAACGAATGTAATCGTAGTAGTTACGAATATCGCTTTCGCCCGTTGCGTTGAAGCCGCTAGGACTGATGCCCAAGAGCTTCACGGCAGGCGTGCGGTTGATCGACGCAATCATCTCGAGCGACTGGCGCACGACGTCCGTACAGCCCGCGATTGACGTCTGCACGTTCATCACACTTTCGCCTTCCTTGTCGCAGACGAACACGGCGTTGTTATCGCGATAGCGCTGAAGCGCCTTCATACGGATGTCGAACAACCGCACCCCGTTAGGCGAGTTGAAGATGTCATCCGTGCTCGTCTGGAAAACGAGAAGCGAGACCTTGCGCACCAAGTCGGCCGTATAGACCCGGCACTGATTCCAGTGCATCACGTAGTCCCAGAGGATCTGAGCCTGCGGAATGCCAAGGAAGTTGTATGCCGGTCGCAGAAGCGTCGGCGGCGGATTGTCAAAAAGCCTAAGCAAGCGCGACTCATGCACCTTCGTTCCCAACACCCAGAAGTAGCGGGGCTTGAGGTAGTCGGGCTTGAGCGGGTCGATGGCGTTGTAGTCGCCCGGCGATACGTTCACAGGATCGACCACGACAAACCGGAGCTTCGTACCCGGCTGTAGCTCTGCGCTTTCGTTTGAGTAGCGCAGGGGCAACTCGGGATTTTCCGTGCCGGTGTCGACGTAGATAAAAGCCCCGCCCATGTATCCGGTTAGTGTTGCGGCCTCATGAAAGAGCGTGCGTAGGTGGTACTTCTTCTCTTGAAGTGTCTGAATCTCCTCAACAGCCTCCGCGTCATCGCCCGTGATCGTAATCCACTCGCGGGTAATATCATCCGCAACGGTCTGCACGCAGGCACGGATCATGCCGTTCTGCGCGATCTGCTGAAGCGCGCCGTAACCGACGAAAGAAGTCACTGGGTACTGCCCGAGCTCGTAGCCGTGCTGTTGAAGGCTGCGATGAATGGCGCCATAAAAGCCCGCGTCAGAAAGTGCCTCATCTTGCGCTAGGCGCCCTTTTTCAGACACCCCGAGAGTCACCGGAGGGGCGAAACGCTCCCTCACCTTCTCGACCGTCTCGAAGAGCTGAGTGGCTTGCGGCGGCGTGCGTAGCGTGCGGTCGATCTCCTCAAGCGCGGCGATGCGCTTTGCCTGCGCGAGGAGATTGCCGTTAGGCGCTTGGGCTTTCGCCGTCTTTCTTTTCTTCTTGCTCACAATGCTTAATCTCCACTTTGCACCACTCGCTTAGGAAGCGGCAAAAAACGCGGCACCTTGCGGCCTGCCACTGCACATCGTCAATTCACATTGCATGAGTAGCGGGGCCTACCGTCCCAGTAGGTAAGCTAGATTTGTCGGATCGATATGCAAGCCGCTGTGCTTATTTAGATCCGTCAATGCCTGGCTCATCGCGTCGATGGTGTCATCGTGAGCACCCGACGGAAATGCGAGGAGCTCAGGCACCAGATCGCGCTCGACCCACGGAAACCGCTCAGGTGGAGGCAAGTACACGTTCCTAGCCTCCCATAATGGCGTTACGGCCGACGCGCGCGCCTCCTTGCTTTCTTTTGGCGTGATCGGGATGATGCCCGACACTTTTTTCTTGAGCGTCGCGATGATCGCCGACCCGTTCGCTTTGTCTTCCACGAGCTTGCGAGTCACGCGCGGGTACTTGTTTGCCGCCGCGACGAACTGCTCGAGCGTCTTAACGAAGTCCCACTGACCGCGGAATTGGTCGATGAGATAGAAAGAGCTGCCCTTTCTGCCCCAAACCTGCCCGACAACGAAGTCGGACGCTTTCGAGTCTTTGAAAGTCATGTCCCACGAGATCACACTCGCATCGAAGCGCTCGGGCAAAGTGTCCCAATACTGCACCCAGTCACTCTTGAAAAGCCCGCCGCCTCGAGGCACCGGGCGTTGTTGGAACTGACCTGCGACAGCATAGCCACCCATGACCTTCTCCATTTCATCCACCTGAGTGGCGGTAAAGCGCTCGGGAAAGAGCAGCTCACCTTCTTTCTGGCGAGGGTCGGTGAAGCCGATGCTGGTCTTGCACCTGCGACTTTCCTCGAAGCGCATCGGCAACATCAAGTGATCATAGCCCAGTTCCTTCGCGAGGATCACGCCTGACGTATCGCGCTCGTGGAGCCTCTGCATAATGACGATGATCGCCGATTGCTCGTTGTTCACGCGGGACGGCACAGCCTCGAGGAAGGTCTGTTGTGCGGCATCAAGCGCGGCCTGTGAGAACGCATCGTCGACAGACAACGGGTCGTCGATGATGATGCGGTCGCCTCGAGAGCCCGTAAGGCTTCGAAAAGCCATTGACTCACGAAAGCCAGTAGCCGTGTTCTCGAACTTCTTCTTTGCGTTCTGGTCGCCACACAGCTCAACGCCCCATCGCTCCTGATACCAGTCAGAGGAGATCAAGCGTCGGCACTTCAGGTTGTCTCGGATAGCGAGGTCTTCCTTATGCGCCGTCGTCAGATAGCGCATTGAAGGCTGTCCGCCTGCGCCCCACTCCCAAGCCGGAAAGAAAACGCCCGTCAAGAGCGATTTCATCATGCCCGGCGGAACATTCATCAAAAGGCGCTTGATCTGACCGTTGTGCACGGCCTCGAGGTGCTCGCACATCGCGTCGAGCGCCCAGCCCCACTTGATCGGAGTTGCAGGCTCGAGCACGTGCCACGCCATCTTGCAGAACTCGGACAGGCTGCGCCGCGCAATCTCCTGATCAAGTTCGATCAGTGTCGGGAGTCTCGTCATACAACAACTCTCTTGCGGCCTTGAGCTTTTCCATGTCAATCGTGGAAAGATCAGGCGAATCGTTCTGAATCTTCACGGTCTTGCGGTCACCGAAGCGCGAATCATCACGCCACGAAATCTGTCGAGCCTTCTCCTGCATCAACACTTTGAAGGCTTCCACAGTTCCCTTTGGAAAGTCGTCGCCGCTCAACAATCGCGTTTGCAATTCGTTGTTCAGGTTCTCCTGAAGCTCCAGTAGCTCGTCATTGAACTTCTCTGCGCTGACTTCACGCGCGCGCGCGGACTGCTTGCAAAACTCAGGATGCTCTTCTTTCCATCGCCACATCGTGCTTTGGGAAGGCATGTCGTCGTCCATCGCAATCCTGCGCTCGGACTCCCCGTTTTCAATGCGCTGACAGATCCTCTCTGCCAGCTCTGCTGAATACATAGTCGGACGCCCCACTTTTTTCGGGGCAGATGTTTTCTCCATACGGCCTCCAAAAAGCGCAAAGCGCTGCGGCTGTTAATTCTATTGTCATGCAGTTACTTTCTGAACCACTTCACGATCGTATCGATGGCGGAAACGATCTGACGAAGTCCAAACCCAATCCCGGCCATCCCGATTCCGTATGCGAGAAGCTGTCCGTAAGCTGGCAAATCATGCGTGCTCATGAATTTTCCAATATCGAATTCGGGTAAAATATTCATATGCGACCTGCTCAGAAGGTTGCTACGAAAAAAGCCGCTGGAGGTGCGAACTCCGGCGGCTTTGCTTTTTTTGGGCCTAACAAAAAACCCGCTTGCTTTCGCTTGCGGGTTCGTTTCTTCTGGGCATGCCGAAGCTCCCATTTCGGGAGCTGCGGAGTCAAACCGAGAGCCAACTGCTCTATCAATACCCTGTTATTTTAGCACTTTTTCTTCGAGAGAATCGGCGATTTCGAAAAGCTTTGCTACCGCTCTTTCTTTGTGCATAAGGAAGGTTTTCTGTCCCAGCGATAACTTCTGCTCGATCACGCTTGGAGAGGTGAAGCAACAGTAGTAGAGCCTTAGGAGGTTTCGGTAGACATTAGTCAGTTGCCTGTCTCGGTAAGCCTCATCCAGTAGATCGGCATCTGCCAGGTCTATGCCTTTTGCAGCGGGAATGGATCGTTTGATTGGGGGTTGCTCGTCCTCTTCCGGCTGGCGATCGTAGTAGTACCGAAGTGACTCGCAGAAAACCAGTGTTGCGCCTTTCTTTGCCCGAGGGCATTCGCGGTTTGCTCGTGCCCAGTTTCGAAGTCGCTGTTCTTGCTCTTTCGTGATCATCAGAACTCCTCAATCCTCCAACCGCCGCCGTCTTTCTTGGATTGTTTGTAGACGGCCTTAAAGACAAACGGAAACTTCTCGGCTGCTACCTTGATCTTCGTTTTGGCATCTCCGATCCAGTAGCTCTTGACCTCGTGCATCTCCATAACGCCATCAGCTCGTAGAACGGCAAAATCGGGCGTGTAGCGGCATCCATCGGCGAGCTTAAGGGTGACGCCTTCAAAGGCATACCAGACGATCTCCTGCGCGTTTTTGGCGGCCTCTAGCGTGGTTGCATAAGCCGCCTCCGTCTTGTTCATAGCGCCGGCCTTCATGCGGCCGAGTGCGAGTACGCGTTTATTCATGCGCGAGCCTCTCGAGGTCGGTGCGCTCCATCAGTCGCAGCATGGAGTCGGCCTGATGCTTTGCGGCGCGAAGAGCCTGCTTGACGCGCTTGCGGTTGTCCAAGCGATCCCATGAGTAATTTCGCACGTGCTGGCTTTCATCTGCGCAGACGACCGTGTCGATCGTCGTCTCGAGGGTCTTGAGCGTTTTGGCGACGCGTGGCATCTCGTCGGGCGTGAAGAGACTGGTCATTTCGCACCTCCGAAGCGTCCGTTGTAGAACGGCTCACCGCTAGCGAGGATCCAGCCTTTGACGTTCAGGAGCGACAGGCTTTGCTTGTAGAGAGGTACGTAGATGAGCGCGTCGTCCTCGCGATAGCCGAACACTCTGAATCCCTTGACCGGACGCCCGTGCCACGCCCTGAGCAGAAACAGGCATCGCTCTCCGATTTTCGGTGCATTGAGCTTTCCGTCCTTCTCGATCGGCTCGAAATCCTCGTCTTTGATTTCGGACATGCGGGTGCTACGAGTGAGTTGCATCGGTTTCTCCTTTTGCGATTTTGAGTTGTTCAATTTCGTCGGGGCGTAGACGTTGTGGGAGCCCCGCCTTCCGCATCTGCCACGTGCCCGCCTTTTCGAGCTTTAGTGGCTTTTCGGGGATCAGGCGACAGCTGTTGCCGAATCGGCGCTTTTGCGGCTTGGCCCAGACTTGACCTGCCTCGTCGACTTCGTACTGGTCGAAGCCCTTGATGTTCCACCTCATACTTCCTCCTGTTTCGTTGCGTCTTCTCGCTGTAGCCGTGCGACAAAGGCATCGTGCTTCATGAGCGCACGTTCTTTCGTTGCGCTGGTGGCGCGTCGATGTGGGACGTTGCAGTGCTCGAGCTTGAGTGGCAGCGTCGTCTCGTATCCTGTCAGTCGTCGCTCTACGAAGACAGGGTCAGTTCGCACGACCCAGTGCTTGCCTGAAGCGTCGATATACTCGGTGCGCTTGCAGTTGCGTCCGGTGAACTCATCGAGGATCATCAAAGCCTCCTTTCTGGCTTAACCATGCTCGACTCAACCAGGCCGATCAGAATCTGGTCGATCTCTTCACGAAGCCTGTGCGTCGTGTCTGCCACATGGCCGATATCGGGAAACTTGCCCGAGACGGTTCCTCTCAGGGCTTCTTCGAGTTGATCGAGGCTCTTGCGAGCGGCGACAATGCCCTCACCTGCCTTGGTCAAGGCTCTGTTTCTTTCGTTCATATATTCAACCGTCAAAACTGTCTGATCCATCAGAACACCTCCTCAGCAGGAAGGTGGGGCTGTTCACGTCGGCAACGGCCGGTAAAGAAAAGCCTGTAAGACGACTGGATGACGCGAGAAATTACGCGTTCAGTCAAAAGGTTTTCCAATTCGGAGCGGTCGAGGTTCGTGACGAGAATGGTTGGGCGACCGTTTTTAATGCGACCATCAATGATCTGGTAGAGACACTTCTTCTCGTCTGCATCACCGGACTGCACGCCAATTTCGTCAAGTACGAGGCAGGACACCATGCAGAGCTTTCCAAGAACGTCAGCAACGTCAATGCGATTGACGCGATCTGAGATGCGATAAAAAAGATTTGGAATGGTGATGTAGAACCCTGGTAGCCCCTGACGATCGAGCTCTTTCAGGATCGAGTAGGCGAGGTGCGTCTTGCCCGTGCCATAGTTGCCGAAGAGCAGAAGACCCATGGAGTTTTTAGAGCGCCAATCCGGTTCCTGTGCGTTATGCGCCCTCTCTCGCTCAAGCTCACGTTCCGTGAACCGCTCGGCAAAGCGGCGGCAGATGGACAGGTTGCGCTCTTCTTCCTGCGTCTCAGGTTGATAGTTGGCGAAGCAAGGCACGTCGAAGTCCAGCGGCCTTTCGCAGTGAAGCGCACGAGTCAATCCAACGGCGCGCTCTTTCGCGTCCGCCTGCATCTCTGCAAGCAGCGTGTTGCGCTCCTTCTCAATTCGTCGACATTCCGGACAGTACGGCTCAGCCCAAGAGCCGTCGCGACGCTGATAGGTGGTGTACGTCTGGACGCCGTGAATCTGGCATTCGAACGTCACCTCCTTTGAGGTGGGGGCGGCAAAGGCCGTCTTGAGTTTCGTGGTGATGTCAGTAGTCATTGTTTACCAGTCAAAGTAGTCACGTTCGGATTGTTTTTTCTCGACGAACTGACCGGGTCGAGAAGACGAGTGAGTAGGTGCACGTTTGAGCATCGGTCGACGTTTCCAGTCTTCGGCGTTATGGAAGCTGCGGACGAAGTTTCTCCAAGTGCCCTTCCAGTCCTTTTTGATTGCCTTAGCTCCAGAGAGTCCGTTCCAGTAGTCCTTGAAGTTTTCAAAGAGACGCTTAGGATCAAGGTCAGGTTCTTCCTGTTCGGCGAAAGCCTTCCAGTCGTCAGGGAGTTCTGTGATTGAGAGTCGCGATCCCCTGTCAACGGTTTTCTTCGGCTTTTCGATCTTCTTAACGTCGGCGCTAAGAAGATCGGTTTCCCACGGCGCTTGCGCGGGCAAGCTACCTTGTTCCTCTTCCTTGTTAGATTCCTTGTTAATTCCTTGTTCGGGTGTAAGTTTTTGCAGGGGTCCCCTGTAGGTTTTTGCAGGGGTCCCCTGTAATTTTTTGCACCCCTCCCCTGTAATTTCTTGCAGGGGTGCAGGTTCTTGCTGGGCTTCTGAAGTTGGCAGTCTGTCAAGGTGCAAGGTGAAATAGCGCTTTTGCCCGGGCATCTGTACGGAAGAGATAAACCCAAGGTCATGTAGCACCTTAAGGGTCAAGCGAACAGTACGATCGTTGACGCGAGAGATCCGCGCTATAGCTTCTGTCGACGGGAAGCAGGCCCCCGTCTTTCCGTTATGAAAGAAGGCGAGGGCTTCCAGCACATCGACCTGAGTGCGATCGGTCAAACCCGATGCGCGGACTTTATGCATAGCCTCGTAACTCATGATTCCCCTCAGCGGCTTTCAGTCAGTGCGCGGTCTAGGGAAGTGCCGGAAATTAAATCCCAATCAATGTCCGGGAGGAGTTCGCGACGCGTTACAGCACCTCCCGTCTCTCTTTCGATTCGACAAGCAAGGGCAACGGAAAGCCGCTTGCCATAGATCACGTTATTCAACGACGTGAGCTTGATGCCGCACCGATCAGCCAGTGCGACGCGCTCAACCTTTCGCAGCGAGCGCAGATATGCATTTGCACGGGGTAGCATTGAAGAATCCCTCAATTTGGTTTATCTACCCGTAAGTGTACACCATTTAATAAACTGTGTTGGGTTATCTCGCGCTACTTGCCCTCCTAAGTTCGCAGTTTGCCCCGTAACTTCTAATGGTTGATAATCGGAGTTACACCACAACTGGGAGGATCCATTATGCGGGACATAACCTGTACTCGACGACACAATCTAAAACGGATTGTCTCTAGCTACCCGTCCCAAGTAGCGTTTGCTGAAGCCGTCGGCAAAACCCCTCAGCAAATCGGCGGAATGCTTACTGGGTCAAAGAGTTTTGGCTCAAGAATCGCGCGAGAGTTAGAAGCTAAGCTGGGACTGGAGCCAGGCGTTTTGGATCACCAGCAAGACAGCGATTTTGTTCGTATCTCTGAGATAGGACGAGAGTCGGAGCGAGACGGATGGTTCTCCATCCCATTGCTTAACGTAGAAGCTTCGTGTGGATACGGGACCGAGGCCGGGCTCATCTCGATTGTCGGCGGGATTGACATGGCTCCAGACTTTCTGCGAACCTTGCCGGGCGTCGTTTCGCCTAACGGTCTGCACGTCGTCAACGCACATGGCGACTCAATGGAGCCCACCATTTGCGACCGAGCCTTTTGCGTCGTAGATACCTCTCAAACCCGCATAATGACAGACGGTATCTTCTGCCTAATGGCTGATGGTCAATTGTTCATCAAGCGTCTCCAGCGCAATCTGGATGGCTCGATATTGATGCTTTCGGACAACCCGCGTTACCAACCGCAAGTCATCGACAAGGCGACGCTTGAGCAGACAACAGTCATCGGACGCATCGTTTACGTCTATAACGGTTCGTCGCTCTAATACACAAAACACCCACAAGCCTAGGCCCGTCGTCATGACGGGCTTTTTTTGCGTCCTTTGATCAAGAACAAACCAAGTTGGGTTAGAAAATGGTTGACAAACATAACCCGTTATGGTTTAATACCTGTACACAGAGATCCACCATTTTGGGTTTCTATCACCCGAGCCGCAAGGCTTGGCGTCGATGGGAAGGGCATCGAATCTCGGCACTTAGCTGTGTCGGGGACCGCCTGAGAAGCGGCTGCGCCGTTGGCTAGAAGGGTCTAGCGACGCGCAGTACAGCTCAGAACGGTAGTCGCAAAGGTCGCGCATGAAAAGTACGCAGGACGGCTGGAGGGTATCTTCCAGTGCGGTTGGGATGGGGACCACCTGAAAACGACGCAAGCTCGCCCCACGAGCTAGATCAGGATCAGCTGAAACGAAGCAGAGGATGTACGTCCCGAGCGGCCAGAGCGCAGACGATGCGCAGCCGCGACCTGATCGAAAGCCGATCTAAGCGCCTTTCCGCAGAGAGGGCTTAGGTGGGTTTTCGAAAGAAAAAATCACGAAAGGTTTACTGAAAGCCCCCCAAAAAGGTAAGATTTCAACACCAAACACATGATCTAGGAGAACGTCATGGCTGTATTCCAACTCACACCTACGGAGGATGCAGAACGCTTAGCAAGCGTCGTTGAGACATCCTTTGAGGAAAAGGACAGATACATCCTCCCCGGTAAGCAAGCTTGTTTCGTTAGGTTCAACGGCACGACCGCCGAACTGGCAACCCATCTTGACTTGATTGGTGAACGAAGCAAAGAAAATCGCCCGTGCCCTGCGGTTATTACCGAAGTTGGCATCTACGGTGGTTACGCACCAACCGCACTTTGGGAGTGGCTAAAGACCCGAATCGGAGGCTGATATGGAAAACACCACGCCTCCGCCCAATGCCCCATCTGTTTACAGCCCATACTTCAGTAGTGAGAAAGAACTGCTGAAGGACGTAGCTAAAGCAGAAACGCGCATCGACAACCACGACAAGGAGATTGAAGCGCTAAAGAAAAAATGCGGGCAACTCGGAGAGGAAATCAGCAAACTCAAAGAGTGGAGAGCCTACATGATGGGCGGCATCGGGGTTTGCATGTTCCTCGGACCGCTTGTTCTTAAGTGGCTAAAAATCCTCTAATAAAGTGAAGCTATTCCAGCAACTAGCCACAAGGCTTGACTGGCTCTAAGTCCAGTCTCGTAACTGAGCTGGCCTCTACGGAACCGGGATTGCAATCGACCGTAGCGACATTCAGCCCCGTCGGTGAACACTGATGGGGCTTTGCTTTTCTTAGCCCTCGGCACACGCCGGGGGCTTTTTTATTGTCTGAACAGCATGCAAAAAATCAAAGACTTTGAGACCTTCGCCGCTGGGTACTTCCTCGGACTCGGCATTAAGAAGCCGACCGCAGAGGACATCTGCAGGCTCAGCGTTGAGTGCAGAGCGTTCGCCGCTGCGCTCAGCTTCTACATGTTCACAGACCCCTATGTACTGTCGAAAGTGCGCACGCCTGACAAGTACGAGGCGGTCGCGAAGAACATCCAGTGCTTCATAGAGGCACTTCCGTAACGACTTCGAGGGCAACGGCGTGACGCAGATATGCGCCGATCTGGCGGCTCACTAGGCCAGATCCCAAAGTCGGGGCATCTGCAGACGAGAGGCTTTTGCGTTCACCCCGGCTCCCTCCCTCACTCACTCACCAACCAACCAGAAGGCATTCACGTGCCGCCGGCCACCTCGCGTGGCGTTCTCCTTCGGCGACATCTGAATGCCTTTTTTCATTTTTAGGAGGCGTCATGAAGCGCTTTATTACTTACCTCGACGGTCTCGCACGTCGCACTTACTTCGGCACGGACGGTACCGAGCCTCAGCGCTCTGGCGTACTCGGGTACTTCATCGAGGGCCTCGAAGGCCTGCTCGGATTCTTCGGTCTGGTGATCTTGCCGGCCATGGCGGCTGCCACCCTCTACCACTTCATCTTTGACTAGGAGGCTCGCATGAGCAACGGTTTCTACTTCGGCATGGGCGGCGTCCCGTCCGTGTATGACGAGTATCCCGACGAGCAGCCGATCCTCATTGACGGGTACGAGCTCGATCTCGACACGCTTACAGCTGGAGGCGAGCTCGTCACGATCGAAGAGTTCACCGAAGCAGCCAAAGACGCGGGGCTCGACAAGGACATTATCGCGGACTGCCTCGAGGAACTTCGCGTGCTCTGGCAGGAGCGCGAGGAGGAAGCAGCATGAGCTTCTCCGATCCGGTCCGCATCATCGATCACATACCGAAGGACTTCAACATGAAGATCAAACAGAGACATCGCGGACAGCTCAAGCCCGCGCCCAAGATCAAGGCTCAGCCGGCGAAAGCCCCTGAGCCTTTTTCATGCGAGCGCCCTGGACGCGTCTGGACGCTCATCACTTTCATCGGAGCGCTGGCGATCATCCTCGGCGCGCTTGTTACTGGAGCATGGAATGAAAACCCTAACTGACTATGCGCATGACGTCGTCGCCCGCGCCGCGCACGGACAGGACCGCGACGCAATGGTGCACCGCTGCGCGATCTTCGACACCAGAGGCGTGCTCGAGGCATACCTCTCCAACCCCGGCGCTAGCGGCGCCCTCCTCGACCGTTTGACCGACCTTAACCGGGCAGACAGCTTTGACGACGTCTGCTTCGCGACCAAGCGCCTTCGCGAAGAGCTCGATCAGTCACTCGACGAAGCAGAACGCATGATCGCGTACCGCGTCGACTGCCTTCTCAATCCGGAGCAGGGCTTTGAATGCCCAAAGGAGTAAGCATGACTATCACCACAACAGCGCTTGAGCCGCTCGAGCTTCCGATGCCCGAGCCTGAAGACGACCCCGCCGACCCGTACCCCGAGTAC
>OGOP01001802.1_pt1 | contig 14272 bp, 20 predicted proteins | sample 1552591 | NCBI WGS metagenome assembly OGOP01 (sample SAMEA2580120, study PRJEB22360) | human gut metagenome | biome: human gut; feature: human-associated habitat; material: faeces | place: Denmark | collected 2008/2010 | reverse complement strand
TGCAAAAATTTTAAAGAAATTACTTATTGGGATACTTACCTTGCCCCTTGGCAAAAGACAACGTAGTTACAGAGAAATAATAGAATATTAGTAGTGTATTTTTGTATCACGAAAGTTTTCTTATATAAAATTTTTTATGAAAAGATTAAGTAACTTATTTGATAAAATATGTACTATAGAAAATATAGAAGAAGCAGATAGAAAGGCTAGAAAGAACAAGGGTATAAGATATGGGATATTAAAGCATAATTTACATCCTGAAAAGGATAATGCAGTAACAAGAAATTATTAAAGAAATTAAAATTATATGAAGGAACCTAGAAGAATAATGTCTAAAGAATATCCTTAGACATTTCAGAAACTTGGAGATAATTCTTATTATTATAACTACGATATTTAGACGGCAGTAATATAGGAATATGATTTAGAACAATTAACAGATGGATATTCATATATACAAACTCATATTTATGGCAATCCTAATTATAATGATTGTGTAAAAGCTATAATTAGAGAATATTTGTCAGCTGAGGAAGAATTTGATCTTATTAACTCTTACAATAGCTATCAGGCTAATTTATTAGATGATGAATCTATTGTCACAAGTTATTTAAACTATTTAAATCTATTAAAGTAGATTAAATAGAATATTAAAAAAGATTTTAAATGATATATAGAAATGGCAAGTTAGTTTCTGAGATTAATAAAAATCTTTCAGAATTAATAGACACAATCGAATAGGTAGCACAGAGAAGTATAGGAGCTGTATATAAAGGGTCCTAGTTAGTATTTTTAACTGTGCTAAATGCTATAAAGAGCTGTTATGGTAGTGGTTCTTGGCTTTCAGATAAAAATTGGTTAGATAATGATTATTGGAAAAATAAATAAATAAAATGGCAATCTTTAAAGATTTAGAAAATAAAATTGAATCACTTGAGACACCTTGGAATGAAAAGACTGGTCAATAGGTTGAAGATTTAATCTCTCGCCATCTTGTTAATTCTATGGATTTTGCTGATAGTACACTTACATTAAGAGATTATAATGGAGATGCCATTGCATCTACTAGAGTTACAGTAGAAACTCCATCTTATGATTAGGATGTGTTAGTTGTTGCTGTTAGAATTAATGGTACTATTTATAAAACTGGAGAAGTAGTTATGTAGTGTAATTCTAAGAGTAAAGTAGAATTAGCAGTAGCTACAAGTCATACTTCTACTACTTAGTCTTTTGGTGTCCAAGATGCAGCTGGTGCCGTAAAGGTTAAGATACAATATGGAGTTAATAGTATGGAAACTACTGTTGCTCCTTATGCATTAAAAGATTTTACATTAGATTCCTCTGGTACAAAAATTGAACATCTTAATAAAGCTGATAGTGAATTAAGATGGGTTAATATTACAGAATTATTTACAGATTCATAGGAGAGTACTATTACAGCAACACTTGTAGATTATCCACAAAAGTCTAGTATTCTTAATGTAACTATTAAAAGTCAAAAGATAAGTTTATCTTATACAGGTAATGTTATTTCTAATAATGCAGAATTTACTCTTAAAGGAGGTTCTCCTGCAGATTATCATCTTGAGGGTTATTTAAATGCCAATCGCATTAATACTACTGATGGTAATTTATCCTATAGTACATTACAATCTGGTTTAAATATATTAACAGTTAGAGCAGTACATAAATCTTAGAATATTGCTACAGATTATGTAAATGCATGTGTAATTAAACCAGAAGGATTTACAGGAGTTGCAGTAGCAGTAAATGGTATTACTGGTTCTATTAATAACCACGATACAGTAAAATTATATACTATCACAGTTTATAGTCCTACTAAAGATTCTGTTACTATCAATACATATTTAAATTCTGATTCATCTTAGGATAGACAAAACTTACTTGATACTATTATAGTTAATGCTTAGAATTATGAGTCAGATAATAAATATGAAACTACTTACAAGAAATATATAGAAGTAAATAGTGATAATGCTAAATAGTATTTACAAGTAGAAGTAAATGGTTAGCTTTACTAGTTCTAGTCAGCTAGTTCAGATAAAGCCTTTATGTCTAATAACTAGACTCTCTCTATCTCTAAGGCAAATATTAATTACTTATATACTTCTAGTCCTAGACCTACTATTAACTTTGATTAGATAAGTGGTAGAACAACTACATTATTTAATGATAGTCCAGACTATTGGAAGGCTTCAGATGGTAAAATAATTTATAGAGTTGAAGCTAATACTAATAAAGTATTTGAAACTCCTGTTGATTTACAATTAAGTAATAACTTTACTCTTGAATTTGGATTTAAATCATATAATGTAAGTAATGAAGAGTCTCCAGTAATTACTTTTGGTCAAATGTTAATTAAACCAATTGTAGTATGTTGGAATACATCAGCAGAATAGCTTTATAATGCTAGATTTGCACAATTCAAAGAAGATGCAGATACACATATTACTATTACTGTACAAAAAGGATTTACTCTCAATTAGAATGATCCATATTATCCTAATTATTTCTTAGCATAGGATTCTTATAATACATTAAAAGATAATTTGGAAAGTGCTAAGTTTAACTTAGTAAGAATCTATGTTAATGGAGTAATTAATAGAGAAATATCTATTGATGATGCTACTTTACTCGCATTGCAGTAGGAGGCTTAGTTACAAATAAATCCTAAAGGCTCTGACCTAGACTTATATCTATTAAGAGTTTATAATTCTACTGCTCTTACTTTTGATTAGATTTAGCATAACTATATTTCTTTCTTAGCCACTAGAGAATAGAAAGATAAGTTCTACGATAGAAATAATATTTTAGGAACTAATGGTACTATCTCATTTGCTAAGAGTTTTGGTAAATACAATACATTAGTATATGTATTCCCTAAAGGAGGTAAGTTACCAAATAGAACTTGGCAAGGTGAAAATAATAAACCTGGGGACTAGGATAAAGCAGCTAAGAAAATTAGATGTACTTTATTTATTAACTATGCTGATTAGGCAATTAATAAAATATATGGTGGTAGAATAAATAATGGTCTTGTTAAGGGTTAGGGTTCTTCTGCTATGCGTTATTTAATTTGGAATACCGCATTCTAGTTAAATAAGTTTAAAGACGGAGAAACTAAAGTAAAGAGCGTATTTACTCCTTATGAAGATTTGGATACTACTACTAATAGATTTATTGCTAAACCTGCTCACGAGAAGAAGGGCTATTATAATATGCCACCTTATGATGGTTAGACTGACTCTACTGAAAAAGATTTAAAGGTAACTAAACTCGTAGGTAAAGTTAATTTTGCTTCTTCTATGTAGTCTCATAAAGAGGGTGCTTGTAAACTTTATAATGATGCATATAAAGCAGACACTGATTAGAAAGGATTACTTAATGGAGGTCGTAAAACAGTACATGAAGAAGCTTTCTTATACTTCTATTTAATTACTGATTTAGAGTCTGTAGCTAACTATGAATTAGCAGACTTACTTAAGAATCCTAATGTGTAGTTTATGGGATTCTAGACATTTGGCTCAGCTAAAGGTGATAAGGCTACTTTCGGTTATGATGACGACAAAACTCCTGAATATATTTTAATAGAGGGTGGTGAGAACTCTGACCCTCATGTTAACTTTAGAAGACCTTGGGCTGCTTTACAACGTGTAGGATTAAATGTAGCAGGTTCTAAAGCATTAACTAATTTCCCTACAGTGACAGTAGCAGAATAGCAATCATCTAATAGAGATTATTCAAAGAATCTTTGGATTTAGGATGAATCTATTGTTTACTAGAATCGTGGTTCTTGGGATGTGGACTTTGGATTGAATGATGAAGCTACTGATTTTACAGAACCTGCTCGTAAATCATTAAATAAGTTTGGTGAGTTTGTAGACTTTGTTTATAAATATAACTTTAATTTAGTTAAGACTGGTGAAACAGATGTTACTAAATGGAATACATTAAATAGATATATAGCTACTAAGCCTATTCCAGCATTTACAGGTTCTAGAGAAGGTGATATTTATCGTTATGATGAGTTTGCAGGAAGTACAAGTGCTACTGGAGAAGCTGTTGGTGGCTGGGTAAGAGGAGGTACTATATATGATCCTTCTACTGGTTGGTCAAGACTTAATATCTATGAAGACTTTGATATGGATTCTAGTATTAATTAGCTTGATATAGCTATTGATGAACTCAAATCTTTATTTAAGAAGGGTATAACTAAATACATTGATGTAAATGATGTAGCTATGCATTAGGCTGTAATTAGATTTTTATCAGGTACTGATAATAGAGCTAAAAACACTTACTTCTAGATATTTGGTAAAATCTATGAAAACATAGCATAGACTGACGAAGTTGCTAATTGGCAACCATCAGATAAAGGTGATTACTTAATTAGATTATATGGGGATGACTTAGATACTATTATTGCAACCGATAATAATGGTCTGTAGTCTAAATCTTATAATTTACTTGAACCATCTTATGTTTCTGAGACTGCTTCTCAATGGGGTGATAGTGGATTAAATGCTTTCTTCTATATGTTTGATTTGTAGTTTGAGGATATTATTAAGAATAAGCTTTATAAAGTAATTAATCAAGCATTTGGAACAGCATCTGGAGAAAACACTAATTTCTATAAATACTTCTATAGTATTTAGACAGATAAGTACCCAGCTATTGCATATAACCATACTGCTCAAATCTACTATGAAAATGCTTAGATAATTAAGAATGCAGGAGCTATTGAGCACTATGATAATAACCAAATTGAACCTATTGAATAGAGTCATGGTTCTTGTTTAGAGGGTGAGTAGTAGTTTATGGAAAAGAGAAGAAACTTCTTAGCTTCATATACTAAATAGAGTACTACTCCTGATTATAAAACTGGCTCTTCTGCAGGCGGTAATGATAAGAGACCTTTGTAGTTAAGATTAGAGTTTACTCCTTTCTAGGATTTCTATCCTACTTATTTCTATGATGGAACTAAATATTTGATGCCTAATAGTAGCACTGATTATAGACCTGATATAATTAAATATTTAGCTAAAGCTGATTAGGATTATGTAGTTAATTTAAAGGAAACTGGTACAGCTATTAATGAAGGTTTAATTTCTACAGTATTATATAAGAAACTTAATATTACTGGTTTAGTTAACTATAGTATAGCTCCAGAAAAAGAATATACTAGATTAACTAACTTTACTATTGATAATAATAACTTAAAGACTTATAAAGATTTCTTTGGTACAGATTATCCATAGTATAGATTAGATGTATTTAGTATGAAAGGTCCTGTATTGGAAAGTCTGACTCTTAATAACATGACTACTCTTGAAACTCTTAATCTTACAGACTTTAATAAGTTAAAAGAGATTAATTTAAGTGGAACTACATTTAAGAGAGTTATATTACCAAGTAAAGCTGAAACTATAACCCTTCCTGAGACTATTGAGACATTAGAATTATATAATCCAGTTAAAGAGCTTAGATTAGAAGGAATTAGTAATTTAAAGACAGTAGATTTATCTAATGTTGGATAGTTTGATGTAGATTCCTTCTTAGAATAGTTAGTTGATTGTAACAGTCTTGAATCTGTTTCTTTACGTAACTTAACTATTAATGTAACTGAGCAAACTCTCTCTAAGTTACTTTCTGTTAAAAATAATATTACTGGAACAATTAATATTGTAGATAGTACAGGTGATTTAGCAGAAATTAGTTATGACACTAAGAAGAGCTTAGTAGAACAGTTTGGAGATATTGATAGTACAACTAATAATCCAAAAGTTAATTATAAAGCATCAAGTTCAGCTTTCTCAGCTACTTGTGATTCTGAAATAACTATATTTGGATTAGGTGATAAGGGAACTGGTAAATTTAATCTTTAGATTAATAGTAATTAGGTGGAAATAGTAAATGATCCAACTCCTAGATTACATATTGATTATTAGTTAGCTAGTTCTACTTATGATTAGTACTTAAGAGTAGACTCAAAGACAGGTAATATTACTTTAATTAGAGAAAGTACTACTGTATAGCCAGTAATTAATATCTCAGTATATAGAATTGGAAGTTCTAATCCTACTATACTTACATGTAAGGTTAAAATTTAGTGGACAGCTCCTCAAATTGGAGACTTTGTGTACTATGATGGTTCATATTCTAATAACTATAATACTAATAAGACTTGCATTGGTATGGTATACGCTGTAGAAAACACTAATGATACTAGTGGAACAGCTTATGTAATAGGTAAGGAAAATATGACTGAGAATACTTCATTCTATCTTGGATTTAGTCCAGAGGGTATTAATGGTGGTGATAACTTAACCCTTAAAGAACTATATTATATAGGTGATTGGCTTAAAAATTAGAGATTAATAACAAGTGCTAATAGTTCTGATTCTAATGATTATATAGCTATGTCAGGAGTATCTACTGATAAACCTGTAGATGAAATTACCTATACATCATATACTGATTTTACCACAAATGGATTTACTGGAAAGGAAGATACTGCTATTTATGTAAATACAGTAAATACTTCTGTTCTTAGTAAATTATATTCTAATTTCTAGAATTAGGTTAGAAGTTATATTACCTATGATAGTATTACTTAGACTTATAGTATAAAAAGTATGGATAAGTTAGTAGCTTTATGTAGGGGATTAAAAATCACTAATGTAACTACTGATGAGTTATCTAGTTGTATAATTTATCCTTATTATTATGCTGCTACTTTATATCAACCTACATTAAAGTCTACTGAAAGTGCTATTTATAATTAGTTTGCTTAGGGTAATTGGTATATTCCATCTGCTAAATAGTTAGCAAGAATTATGTATTATAGAGGTTATAGTGCTAAGGGTACTAACTTTATTGATAGTACTTCTGTTTCTGAAACTATTGCTAAAATAAGTTCTGGTACTGAGCCTAAGAATAAAGCAATATTCTCTAATGCTAAATAGGTTATGGGAACTAACTTTCCTTCTGTATGGGCTAATATAGCTAATAATTAGAATACAACTACTACTATAAATACTTCTTCTAATTATAATAGTTATTCATACTAGAGTATGTGTACAGATCATAGTTGTACTGCACATAGATATTAGTGGATTCCAGGTAGAACATTTAGTAATAATTCGTATGATGTTAATATGAATTAGTATGAAGCTGCTTGGAGAGTAACTAAGCATTATGGAGTTCCATTTACACAATTTACTTATAATAAAGACACTTAGAATGATTGATAAGAATTTATCTTTAAATAATATGTTAGAGAGGGAGGACTTATTAGCTCTTCCTCTCTCTAAATGGAAAGAATTATTGATAGAAAAAGATGGAGCTTGTTTTGACTTTTAGTTAAGAGATATTTTACAAGCTAAATTAACATCTTATGATAAATCTATTAATGTAAATTCTTTCTATTACAAAGAAGATAAGAAGTGGTTGGATAAAAATACTAGAATTGGATTACAGAACTTAATTAATTGTGGAGCTTAGACTATAACTGTTTAGTTAGGTTCTGAATTATTAGATATTTCTGCTGATAAATTAAAGGAGTTCTTAAATAAGTTAGAAGTTTATGCTGGAGAATGCTTCTCTGTAACAGCTAAACATAGAGTAGCTATTAACCAGTTAAAGTCTACAGAAGAATTACTTAATTATGATTTTACAGCAAATTATCCTAAGAAAGTAAGATTACAATGAATGACATAAAGATTGGACTGGGAGATAATTCCTCCTGGTCCATTCCTATTGAAATTCCTGATAAAGTAGAATTTAAAAAGACAACTATAGATAGTGGATTTAGTTGTGATGATAAATTAACTATAAATTGTCCTAAACCTGAGTTACATACTCATCTTTGTAAAGAAAATTATTTAGGAGAATTTAAAGAGGAATCTGAGAAAGCATTAGCTAGGGATAATTTAGGAGTTTATAGTAAAGATGAAGTAAATAAAGTTTTAGCAGATGCAGTTATAAATCTAGACTCATCTATTTTTATTACCAAAAAAGAAGTATATAATTTGGTTGAGAATTTAGATTTTGTTAACTCCTCTATTAAAGCAAACATAGATTATGAAATTCCTGAACAATTATTTAGTTTATGACAGAAATTAGAAGATTATTTCAACAAGGTAAGGAATTTGTTCCTATTTCTTTAGCAGAAGCAATTGTAGTTAACACTAATAATCTTCCTGGATTTAATTCCTTAAGGATAACTACCCTTGATAAGGTATTATATAATCTAGTAGGAGTAGTTGGTACTAATACTATAAATATTAAAAACCTATAGGATACTAAATAGGATAAATTAACAGCTGGAAATGGTATTGTTATTAAAGACGGAGTAATTAGTACTACTTTTAATATTGGAGATATTTATAAGATTGTTTCTACATTACCTCAAGCATCCGCTGAAGTAACTAATACTCTATATTTAGTTCCGAGTACTTTAGATAATACTGAAGGTGGAATGAATATATTTGTAGAATGGTTATGTGTTAAAGTAGGTGAAACTTATAAGTGGGAAAAATTAGGAGAGTCTAAAACTACTATTGATTTATCTGATTATATAACTAGTATTCCAGTAACTAATAGTAGTGGCACTATAATTAAGGTTAACTATGAAATTCCTAGAGATTTATATGATAATTTAATGGATGGAAGTAATGTCACAATAGATTGAACAACTTAAGCATGGTACTACACTTATATTTCCAAGAACTTCACAAGAAGCAGTATTAGTTAATTACAAAAATAAAGTATAGACTTTAGGGGACTATATAAATAGAACTATAATAACTCCAAATGAAAGTCCCTAGAATTTAAAAGTTTAGTATAATAAATAGGGAGAAATAATTAATACAGAGCCTATTGAGAAATTTAATATATTTGTAAATGGAGAACAATATGTTAGATATGATGGCAATACAGAGGCTAATCTAAATTTCGGAGATGATTTCATTAATGAAAATAATAATATTAAATTAACTTGGAGAAATGGCACTACTTAATTTTATATCAAAATATCAAGATGTAGCTAAATATAAGGATTTAACAGAAAGTGCCCCTAGCCTTAGTGGTTCTTAGGAAAATGATTATGTTAAATTAATTTTTACTAAGGATGGACATATTATTACCCATGGAACTGATTATATTCCTTGGGGAAATGGTATTATTCCTATTGATAAACTACCTATAACAGACGGTAACAATCCAGATAATAAGCATTTGTGGGATTCTGCAACTATTAATTAGAAAATTAATGATAGTTATGTAATTAATTCTGCAATGCGATTTAAGGGTACTATTGGATTAAATCCTACCTATAATGGTACTTCAGATACAAAGAAATACTTAATTAATGATGTAAAATCAGATATACCATCAGCATAGGTAGGTGATACTTATCGAGTTACTAAATCTGGTAATTATGAAGGATTTCAATGTGAAGCAGGTGACTTGTTAATGTGTATTACTGCTAGTGGTACTAATAAAGCTGCAACATGGACAGTAGCTCAGACTAATATTAATGGTACTGCTGACTTTGTAATTAATGGTAAGGTACATAAAATATATTCTAATGATACCTCTGGATTAACTATGTTTGCTCCAGTAAGTGCAGGTACTTCAGGAAATATTTTAATTTCAGGAGGTACTGGCAGTGCCCCTACATGGATGAATCCTTCTAATTTAACTGTTGGAACAGCTAATAAAGTAGCTAATACTTTATCTAACGGGGCTGGTATTGTGGCATTCTCTTATGATGGTTCTACTGCTGTAAAAATAAATTTAGCTCCTGCTACAACTTCTAGTATTGGAGGTGTAAGTATTGATGATGCCAATAAACCTACAATATCAGTAGATAGTAATGGTAAAATCTTCTTGACTAGAGCTAACTTAGAAAATGCTTATGGTAGTGCAATAAGTGCTGAAAATACTTGGAGAGACATTAAGATAGGTAATGTATCTATAGGTAATAAAACTCTAAATATAGATGCTTCAGGAGATATATATGTTGCCAAAACTGAGACAGATAATACGGTAACAATAGATTTTGGAATTTCATGGTATAATTTAGATACCGGTCGATACGAAACAATTTAATGAAAATAGCATTTAATCCCTCTACGGTGGCAGCTTTAATAGCTCCACCAAATAACAAAGATATTACGTTTGACCTCAGAGGGCGAAATATATTTGCACGAGGGGTTAAATTTCAGGGTACAGATACTTGGAGAGATATAAAAATAAATAATGTAAGTATAGATTCTAATATTCTAGACTTACAAAATGGTAGTAATACTACATTAACTAATACTAATGGTGTAGTAACTATCAATTCTACTTGGAGACCAGTAGTGGATAACTTAACTAGTGATTCCACTACTAGTTCTCTTTCTGCTAATTAGGGTAGAGTTTTAGCAGGATTAATTAATAATCACCAATAGATTATTGATATGCGTAATTATGATGAAAACTATTGGCATCCTGTTACAGTACCCTTATCTTTTACCGGATACAATAAAATTAAAGTCTCAGTGTAGTTAAATATTGGAGATAAACCCTCTTGGGCTACTCATAGTTCCGGATTTACTTGTAATATGGAAATATGGGCAACAGCCCATGGATGGGGGACTACTAATGCTGAAACTATATGTTTGAATTACACTTATGGACATTGTAATTCAAATCCTTGTGGATGGAAATAGTTAGGCTATCCGTCATTAGGAGTATTATTTTTAAGAGGTGGTTCTAGATATAAGGTATGGACTGATTTTGACGCCACATTTACTCCCCATGATAAAACTTATACATGGACTAAGGAAGGTTATACTCAGAGTACTGGAGGACCATATACCAGTTGCCCAGGTCTTAATTTTATTAAAAATAGAATATATGCTAACTTAGAGGGTAGCGCATATTATCTAGAAGGAGGTAATATTCCAAGCTGGGGAACTTTAACAGCTGCTAATGGTTTTACTAATGTATCTAGCTATGATTATGGTTCTAGGGGAGCCTATGGACTATGTGGTAAAAATACTGCTTTATATATGTAGTTAAACGGTTATTTTTATCAAAATGAAGGTAAATATAGAGTAATCGATACTTCAGATTTTAATTGGACTAATCTTCCTGGTAAGGTAGTAGGAAATGAATTTAATATAGTTAGTGCTGGATTTAATAATTAGCTATATTTTAATTATTTACCTATAGATAATAGAGCCTCTTCAGCTTATATTTCATAGTATGTTATGGGTAATGGTAATAAAGGTTTAGCTTCTGTATATGCTTATAGATTTAAGGCAGATGGTAAATCTTGTATGTGGAAAGATGCTAGAAACTATGCTCCATTTTATTCCACGTTTAATGGTGGTTTTGAACCTATTCTAGACATTAAAACAGTAAGTGGAGATTGGTCTATTGGTAGTTATGATTCTACTGGTAATTATTTAATATTTTCTTTTACATCAGATTCTGACTTTAATGCAGGAGTTAATGGCACTGCTTGGTATTATATAACTACTGATGGCACATTTTCAGGAGCTTCTAAATATATAAATCATACCCCTGGAGATCCCTAGTCTTATATGTATTCTACAAGCACTGGAACCTATGGTGGAGCTATTCAAATCAGAGAGGTAAATGAAGTACTAGATAAGCAAAATGCTTGGGGATACGCTCCTAGAATTACCTTCAATTGGGGAAATCGATACGCTAAAGGATTTGGAATGCGATCCGACGGTTAGTTTGCCGTTGATGATATTCCTATAGCTCTTACTTCTAATGTTTTAACTTTTAGTAATGAAAGTGCTGATTATTTAAGTGCTAATTTTACCAATCCTGATTTCAGCAAAAAAGCAGCATCTAAATACATCGAATGCTGGGACGAAACAGGTGGATGGTGGAATTTTATGGCTGGAAAGTTTATGAAATCTGGTTCATCTGACGCCTATGTATTATTAGGTGGAGGCGGACATAAACCTTTAAGTGAGTTTTAGTTAGGTAGTGGTTCCTATCTTCCATATAAGGGTTGGTGGAGTAATGGAAATGGGTTGGATGTTAATGATGCTAATGGTATGATATTTGCCTATGCTAATCATAAAAATTCTCCGTTTAGTAGTGCTTGGGGTATTATAACTACTTTTGACTATACTTATAATTCTAATTATAAATTTTAGTTGGCTGCCAATGGTTATTCTAATGCCATGTACTATAGAAGCAGAAGTAAGGACAGAGGAGGCTGGACTAGTTGGGCTTAGGTTATAGACACTGGAAATATTGGCAGTTAGACTGTAGCTAATGCCTATCACTTACGTATTAATTCTGCTAATACATGGTCTACTTGGTATTGGTAGGGACAAAGCGGACAACCTACATGGCTTTGGGGAGGTAATGATGGAGAAAATATGTATGTCTGGAATCCAAGTAATTTTAGCGTAAAATATGCTACAAGTGCTGGTTCTGTAGCTTGGTCTAATGTAACTGGAAAACCAACAATTCCTAATCCTACTAACTATTACTGGGCTAATATTAAAGTCTCTGCTTCTTCTAACACTCAAACTAAACCATCAGTTAATACTATTTATGCTAATAATTGGTTTAGAAGTCAAGGAAACTCTGGATGGTACAGTGAAACTTATGGTGGTGGTATCTATATGACTGATACTAGTTGGATTAGAACCTATAATGGCAAAGGGTTCTATTGTGATAATTAGATTTATTCTAGTAATTCTATTAGAATGAGTAATATTTGTTTACAGAATAGTAATGAGATTAATAATAATGCTAATGGTGCTTTGCACTTAAATTATCGAAATACTGGTAATATTACTTTGTGTAATGGTGGAGGTAATGTAGGTATTGGCACTAGTAGTCCTTCTTATAAACTTGATGTTAAAGGAGATATTAGAGCTACAGGGCAAATAATTAGAGAAGGTTATGGTAATACATGGGTTAATGGAAGAATTGTAGCTTTATTAAGAGAAACTTCTGTAGTTGGTTATCATACTTTATGGTCATTAAAAACTACAAATGGTTCTTGGGATTTTGGAGAGCATAATGCGGGAATTGGTTGGGATAATGTTCCAGTATTATCTTATATTACTGATTCTAACTATAATTCCGGGAATAATGTAGCTACATATCAAATTAAATTTCCACTTGCTTCAGGTACAGTGGCTTTAACTTCTTATGGAGGAGATGCTTTTCATCCTATATTCTTAGGATATTTAGATTTAGAGCATGGCAATGATGGTACTATAGGTAGTTATTTCTTTTGTCTAGGGTATTCAGTCCCATTTACTTATACTAGAGGAGGAGATTATTGTAAAATTTCTATTCCTGATACAACACATCAAGTATTTTATATTAAAGCAGCTATTGCATCTGTAAACTATTCAGGAGGAGGAATGAATAATGGGACTGGAGAACATAGGGGAGATGGCACTTGGTGGCTCCATTGTTATGCTAGTGGTAGTAATGAGGTAAGCGTAAAAGGATTTCGTAATAGTAGTGGAGATAATGATGGTTGGTGGGGCGGAAACCCATTATATTCAGGTAATGGGTCTGCTAACGTAATTACAGTTTGCCTATTTGGATCTGTCTATTACAAATAACATTTATTAACTTTTGAAATTTTACAAAATAATATACAATTATATATGTTTAATAAAAATAAATGATTTATGACTTTAAATGATGTTTTAACAAAACAGAATCTTATTACAAAGATTCTTTTAGCTAATGATGGCAAAGAACTCCCTAAAGAGTTGAAAGTAAAGATTATGAGAATTAGAATGTCTTATAATAAGATTAAGAAACAGTTTGATGAAGATACCCAAGAGTTTAGTAAGCAGATTGTTTCTGATGAACTGAGAGATTTAGCTAACAAGACAGAACGTACTCCTGAAGAGGAAACTAAGTTTAATGAACTTAATACTAAGGCTAATTCAGAGTATCAGGAATATCTTATGCAGAAAGGCAATGAAGATATTAAAGATGCACCTGAAGATACATTTACAGAAGATGAATATGGTGATATTCTTGATGTAAATTCTGATGGTGAGTATGAGATTAATGGTCAGAAAGTAAAAGCTGCTGATCTTATGGAAGCTTTTTATGAATTATTTGTTAAGTAATGGAAATAACAAAATAGAATCAAACATTTAATATTAATGACACAACTTCTGATGGTTGGACTGTTTCAGGTTCAGCTACTCAAGAAGTTAATGGCAGCACTTCT
>OGOP01001794.1_pt1 | contig 14314 bp, 10 predicted proteins | sample 1552591 | NCBI WGS metagenome assembly OGOP01 (sample SAMEA2580120, study PRJEB22360) | human gut metagenome | biome: human gut; feature: human-associated habitat; material: faeces | place: Denmark | collected 2008/2010 | reverse complement strand
TGAACGCGTTGTTGCCGATCGGCTGGGTTTCCAGATAATCGTAGAAGTCCACGAGACGCGCAATCGCCGCATCCGGTTCACCGCGCAGGATTGCCTGGTAGAGTTCGCCCGCCTCGCAGGCAGATCCGATCATCAGACCGTCCTGGTATTTCAGGTAGACGCTCTTTGGCAGCTTCGGCCGGCGGTTGTAGTATTTCAGGTGGGATTCCGACACGAGGCGGTACAGATTGACACGTCCCGTCTCGTTCTTTGCCAGAATGATCGCATGGTACGATGGAAGCTTGCGCACAGCCTCCTCCGATACTTTTCCCTGCGCATTCAGGTCATCCAGAGTCAGAATATTGCGCTCCTCCAGCATTTTTACGAATTTCACGAAAATTTCCGCCGTACAGCCGGCATCGTCCACCGCACGGTGATGGTTTTCCAACGATACGCCGACCGCCTTCGCAACGGTATCCAGCTTGAAACGGTTCAGGCCCGGCAGCAGGAAACGCGCCATGGCGACGGTGTCCGCCGTTGTAAATTCCCGCTCGATCCCCTGCAGGACGCAGTTGTGCTCGATAAAGCTCATATCGAACGAAGCATTGTGGGCAACCATAACGGCTCCCTCACTGAACTCCAGGAATTTCGGCAGCACCGTTTCGATGTCCGGCGCGTCAAGAACCATGTTGTCGTTGATGCCGGTCAGGTTCTCAATCCGGAACGGGATCGGGACTTTCGGATTGACGAAGGTGGAAAACTTATCGACAATCGCTCCGTTTTCCACACGGACGGCACCGATCTCAATGATTTTGTTGACAACCGGGGAAAATCCCGTCGTCTCGATATCGAAAACAACGTAGTTTCCGTGGATATCCTGTCCTTTGCTGTTGACAACGATATCTTTCAAGTCGTCGACGAGATAAGCCTCCATGCCGTAGATGACCTTGAACGGAGCCGAAACTTTTTTCAGCTCATCTTTTGTCGCATCCGGGTGCTCTGCCTGGTATTTTTTCCGGTAAGCGCCGTCGATCGCCTCGATCGCATGGTTTGCCTCCGGGAAGGACTGCACCACGCCGTGATCGGTGATCGCGATCGCCGGATGGCCCCACTCGTAGGCACGCTGTACCAGACGGGCAGCATCGGTGACACCGTCCATATCGCTCATCTTTGTATGGCAGTGCAGCTCCACACGCTTCACCGGACTCGTATCCTGACGGCCGGTACGGAAATCGGTGATCTTCTTGATGCCCCAGACAGACATAACCGTCAGATCGTGGTCAAATGCATCAACCGTCGTTTTTCCTTTTACTTTAATGAACGCGCCTTTTTTGATCGCATCCTTTAATTCCGGCACTTCCGCGTTCTGGACGAAAATCTTGACGCCGATGGTATCCGTAAAGTCGGTGATCGTGAACATGAAAATCGTACGCTCATTCCGGATCTCGCGCATATCCACACTCTGGACTCTTCCTCGGATGACAACATCACCGATCTCATCGCCGATTTTCAGAATCTCCACGCTCTCATCCTCGAAATCTCTTCCGTACAGCACATCCGGATTGGAGGATTTGCGCGGCTGATTGTCCGCATTCCGGCCGAAACTGCCCTTGCCTTTTTTGAAGGAACCGCGTCCGCCGCCGGAAAAACCTTTTCCCCTTCCGCCGTCTGCTGCTTTTTCTTTTTTCGCCTCGCCGTCCTTGGCTGCTTTTGGCTGTTCGCCTGCTGCTTCCGCCTGCTCTTCCATCCGGTTCTGCTCTTTTTCGCCGAGCATCTCACCGTAATGGGTATGCGCCAGAACGTGGCGCACTTCCTCCCGGATGCGGAGCTCGGAATTTCTCATGGCGCGGCTCTCGCCCTCCGGCTTTCTCATCTCGGTTTCCACGATCAGGTCGAAGCCGCACCGCTCACAGAAGATTTTCTCGAGAATGTGGACCAGCTCCTCCTCGCGCTCCTTTGCCACAACGGAATCCACGAGCACCAGGTGCATTTTGTTCGTCTCCGGGAAGGTAATCTCGGCAGTCGAAAACAGATGATTCAGAAAGACACTGTGGTTTTTCAGCTCGAGCAGGATACTCGGACGGTACACCTCCAGAAAGTTTTCCGGCGTATACTGGCGCGACAGATAGAACCGCTCAATAATCTTCACGCGCAGCGGCACGTTGGAAAAGAGCTGCTCCTCGATCTGGCACTCCAGCTGATAAATATATTTTTTGTGAATCCACTGATGGCTGACCACATAGATCCGCAGCAGATCTTTTTTCTTATTGATCGATACCCGTGAAACCTCCACGGTATCGAGAAGCTCTGCCATGCCCCCTTCGATTCTCAAATCCGGAAATACTTCCTGAAACTGTTTTTCCATTCCTATTCCTGCTTTCTTTTCTACTTGCTCCAGTGATCCAGCTCGTCCTTTAAGACGGACAGCAGCTCGCTCTCCGGTACTTTTTTCACGATTTCACCTTTTTTAATTAAAATGCCGACGCCTTTTCCGCCTGCAACACCAAGATCCGCCTCTTTTGCCTCGCCCGGTCCGTTGACCACGCAGCCCATGACGGCAACCTTGATATCAAGATCGTAGCCCTGCACCAGTGTTTCCACCTGGTTTGCCAGTCCGATCAGGTCAATCTGGGTCCGTCCGCAGGTCGGACACGATACGACCTCAATGCCGCCTTTTCGAAGTCCCAGGGTCTTTAAGATCCGTTTTGCGGATTTAATTTCCTCGAGCGGATCGCCGGTCAGGGAAACACGGATCGTATCTCCGATGCCCTGATATAAAATAATACCGAGTCCCACTGCCGATTTGATGTTGCCGGAATACAGCGTTCCTGCCTCCGTAATGCCGACATGAAGCGGATGATCCGTCTGGTTCGTGATCAGCTCATGCGCTTTTGCACACATCATCACATCAGACGATTTGATGCTGATGACGAGATTGTCATAGCCCATCTCCTCGATGATCCGCACTTTGTCGAGCGCGCTCTCCACCAGGCCCTCTGCCGTTACGCCGTTGTATTTTTCCACCAGCTCTTTTTCGAGTGAACCGCTGTTGACGCCGACGCGGATCGGAATCTGGCGTTCTTTTGCTGCATCTACAACCGCCTGGATCCGGTCGCGGCTGCCGATGTTGCCCGGGTTGATGCGGATTTTATCGGCTCCGTTTTCGATCGCGGCGATCGCCAATCGATAGTCAAAATGAATATCTGCTACAAGCGGAATCGAGATCTGCTTTTTGATCTCGGACAGCGCCTTGGCTGCCTCCATGGTCGGGACGGCGCATCGGATAATGTCACATCCGGCTTCCGTGAGCGCCTGGATCTGCTTTACGGTTGCCTCCACATCTTCTGTTTTGGTATTCGTCATGGACTGGATCAGAATCGGATTTCCGCCTCCGATGACCCGGTCGCCGATTTTCACAACTCGTGTATTTGCTCTGCTCATTGTCTTTCCTCCATTTATTTTCTCCGTGATGGCATAAAAATCTTATTTTATTATAAGACAATTTTTTCTCCGGCACAACCGTCTTTTCTCTTGCAATTTTTTCCCAAATTTTCTATAATACTAGGAGTGATTTTTTTTGATTCAACTGGAAAGGAAGACATACAAATGATGAAAAAGATGATCCTCGTAACCTCGCCGCCGGCGTGCGGAAAGACATACATTTCAAAACAGCTCGCCAAGGAGCTGAAACACGTTGTTTATCTCGACAAGGATACGGTCATTCCGCTGTCGAACCGCGTTTTCAAAGCGGGCGGACAGGAAATCAACCGCAGTTCTGATTTCTTCGAGGAGAATATCCGCGATTATGAATATGAAGTAACGGTCAATTTCGGACTGGAAGCACTCGAGTATGACGATATTGTGCTGATCAACGCACCATTCACACGCGAAGTGCATGATGAGAAGTTCCTGAAAGACTTCTCCAAAAAGCTCGCTGACCATGGGGCAAAGCTTGTTGTGATCTGGGTTGTCACAAAACCGGAGATCTGCCACCAGCGCATGATCGACCGCAACTCCGTGCGCGATACGTGGAAGCTGGAGCACTGGGATGAATATGTGAAAACGATCGACTACTCCATCCCGGAAGCACTGAAGAAAATGAGCAGCTGCCTCGATCTGATGCTGTTCTACAATTCTTCGGATGAAGAATATCAGAAATCCATGGAGATGGTTATCTCCCGTCTCGAAGACGAATAACGACTAAACGAAAAAAGAGAATTTTGCCGGACCTCATTTTTACAGTCTGCAAAATTCTCTTTTTATTTATAGAAACTATTTTCACATCCGATACAAAAGATAATCCGCCGCTGCCGCCCACAGCACCCAGGAAACGCAGAGAACTGCGAACACACTCTTATATCCGAGCACGGCAAAGTGGACGCGCCATTTTTCCTTCTGCGTGAATTTCTCCGGGTTTTTGCCTTTTACCATCAGCATTCCGGCGATCACGAACATGCCGAGGGCCGCGATCAGCAGCAGGCCGTCTTTCGCCGCCTCAAGGGCAGCGCGGAACGTGAATCCCCCAAAGAGGAATCCTCCCAGCAGCAGCACAGCTGCCGCAGCGCCGCCGGAGAGCAGGCCGATTGTAAATGCTTTGCCGAGATCACGGCAGATGTTCTTTATCTTTTCCATGTTTTATAATTCCTTATTTTCTTCTAATGCATCACAGAAATGACATGCCACAAAGTGATTGTTGCCCACGTCTTTTAATTCCGGCATCTGCTGTCGGCAGATGTCTTTTGCGTACTTGCATCTTCCCTGGAATTTGCAGCCCGGCTTCGTGTTGATCGGGCTCGGCACCTCGCCTTCGAGGCGGATTTTTTTGCGGTCGCGCTCTGCCTCTACTTTCGGGTCCGGAATCGGAATCGCGGAGAGCAGTGCCTGTGTGTACGGGTGGCGCGGGTTGGCGTACAGCTCCTCGGATGTCGTCAGCTCGACGAGCGTTCCCAGATACAGAACCGCCACACGGTCGGAAATATGTTTGACCATCGACAGATCATGCGCAACGAAAAGATAGGTCAGACCCATCTTCTTCTGTAAGTCCACAAGCAGGTTGACGATCTGCGCCTGAATCGAAACGTCGAGTGCGGAGATCGGCTCATCGAGAACGATGAACTCCGGCTGCACGGCAAGCGCACGCGCGATACCGATTCGCTGGCGCTGTCCGCCGGAAAACTCGTGCACGAAACGGTTCGCATGCTCGCGGTTCAGTCCGACCAGCTCCAGATATTTGTAGATCATCTCCTGGCGCTCTTTCTTATTCTTTGCCAGATGGTGAATGTCGATGCCCTCGCCGATGATGTCGGCAACGGTCATACGTGGGTCGAGCGATCCATACGGATCCTGGAAGACCATCTGCACCTGTTTTTTGAAGGCAAACCGCTCTTTTCCGTTTAATGCATGGACATCGGTTCCCTTGTAGAGCACCTGTCCGTCTGTCTTGTCATACAGGCCAATGCACGTACGGCCGCACGTTGTCTTTCCGCATCCGGATTCGCCAACCATTCCAAGTGTCTCACCCTTGTAAATTTCGAAGGAGACATCATCCACGGCCTTTAAGGTCGCATGGTTTCCGACCTGAAAATATTTTTTCAGATGGGAAACGGAAAAAAGCACTTCTTTTTCGTTATTTTCCATTACAGTTCTCCTCCTTCCAGATTTGGCATTTCTACTTTTGGTGCCATCGGGTGATGGAGCCAGCAGGCAGCCTTATGCTCGCCGCCGAATTCCGTTACCTCTGGCATCTCTTCCTTACAGATCGGCATACAGTAGCTGCACCGCGTGCAGAACGGACATCCGACCGGCGGGTTTAAAAGATCCGGCGGAGTTCCCGGAATTGTCGCGAGTTCCTGCTTGTTTTTCAGATCCAGACGCGGTACGGAACGGATCAGCGCCCAGGTATACGGGTGACGCGGACGATAGAAAATGTCCTCACACGTTCCGCTCTCCACGATGATGCCGGAATACATGACAGCAATCTTCTGTGCGATATTTGCCACAACACCAAGATCATGTGTGATCATGATGACGGATGTCTGATTTTTCTTCTGCAGATTCTTGATAATATCGAGAATCTGTCCCTGAATTGTCACATCGAGTGCGGTCGTTGGCTCGTCACAGATCAGAATTTTCGGATCACAGGCAAATGCAATCGCGATCATAACACGCTGACGCATACCGCCGGAAAATTCGTGCGGATACTGTCTGACACGTTTTTCCGGCTCCGGGATGCCGACCATGCGCAGCATCTCGACAGCCTCCTTTGCCGCTTCCTGTTTTGTCATGTTTTTGTGGCCCATCAGATTTTCCATAATCTGTTTTCCGACACGCATCGTCGGATTTAAGGAAGCCAGCGCATCCTGGAAAATGATTGCACACTCGCCGCCTTTGTAATGCTGCCACTGTTTTTTGTTGTATTTCAGAATATTCTCTCCATGATAGAGAATTTCACTGTTCTCTTTAATCTCACCCTGTGGGGCCTTGATGAGGCCCATGATGGATTTCGCCGTTACAGATTTTCCGCAGCCGGATTCGCCCACAATTGCGAGCGCCTGACCTTTCTCGAGAGAAAACTGTACACCGCGGACTGCCTTTACTTCACCGGCATAGGTGTGATAAGAGACTCTTAAGTTTTTTACTTCCAGAATCGGATTGTTTTGTTCGTTCATATCGTTATCTCCCACTTATTACTGGCGAAGTCTCGGATCAAGGGCATCGCGAAGGCCGTCTCCCAGAAGGTTGAATGCCATAACGATGATACAGAGCACGAGACATGGGAACAGAAGCTGTGACGGATAGAAATCCATGTTCTGCTGTCCCATCGAAATCAGGACACCAAGGCTGATCGATGGTGCCTTGAGGCCGATGCCGAGGAAGCTAAGACCTGCCTCCGTAAAAATAAACATCGGGATTGCCGTCGCCGTATCCAGAATCAGGATACCCAGCATATTCGGTACATAGTGTTTTAAGATGATGCGGAGCGGTTTTGCACCGAGCACCTCCGCCGCGTAAACGTATTCCGTCTCACGGAGCTGTTTGATCATACCGCGCACCTGACGTGCCGTGTTACACCATGCGGTGACACTAAGCGCGACCAGAAGTGCAAACAGGTTATTTCCAAGAATCATCATGATCAGAATCGTAAGAAGCAGAGACGGAATCGAGTTGATAACCTCGATGATCCGCATCAGAACCTCATCGACCCAGCCGCCGAAATGTGCCATCAGCGCGCCATATACCGTTCCGATGATGAGTTTGATTGCCGTTGCAACGATCGCGATGATCAGTGATGCCCGCGCGCCGACCCAGACTCTTGAGAAGAGGTCACGTCCCAGGTTGTCGGTTCCAAACCAGTATTTTGACGATACGCCCTGGTTTTTCTCGGCGATATTCATGGATACATAATCATATCCTTTGATATGCGGTCCGATGATGACCATGACAAGCAGAATGCCGAGCACAACAAGAGATCCCATTGCGATCGGATTTTTGCGGAGCCGTCTCCAGGCGTCCTGCCAGTAGGAAATGGTCGGGCGGTCAATCCGGTTCGCATCTTCCTCGGTGTATCCTATTACTTTAAATTTTTCCGGTGTTAATGCTGCCATAATATCCTCCTTATCTGCTCTTTCCTGTCAGACTGATTCTCGGGTCAACGACCACGTACAGCAGGTCCGTGATAAAGAGAACACCGATGTAAAGTGCTGCGATAATAACCGTCTCTCCCATGATAATGGAAAGATCCTGGTTATTGACCGCCGTCACATAATACTGTCCGATTCCCGGGATGGAAAAGATGCTCTCGATGAAGAAGGAGCCTGTGATACACATGGCAACCGACATTGGAAGCTGTGTGATAACCGGGATAAACGAGTTCCGAAGGATATGGCGGCGGATAATCTGTCCGCGGCTTAAGCCCTTCGATTCAGCAGTCAGCACGTAATCCTGATTGATCACATCGAGCATCGAGGTTTTCAGCAGACGCGCATACGTTGCGATATAAGAAAAGCATCCTGTCAGGGTCGGAAGAATCGTGTATTCCCATCCTCCGAACCACAGATCCTTTCCCGCAGGCCAGCCGATCGTCGGCAGAACCTTCAGGTTGCCTGCGAAAATTTTCTGAAGCATCAGACCAAAGATCAGGTTCGGAATGGAAATCAAGAGGACCGACAGGGCGATCACCATATAGTCCCAGAAGCTTCCCCTCCTCATTGCCGCAAGAATTCCAAGCAGCAGACCGATCGTGATACCGACCAGTACCTGCTGGATACCAAGGCGGGCGGATACCGGAAGACGGTCATGAATCAGCTTCTGTACCGTCTGTCCCGCATAGACAACAGATTCTCCGAACTCTCCCTTGCAGATTCCCTTCATTGTGATCACATAGCGCTCCATCATCGGCTTGTCGAGGCCGTAGCGCTTATAGAGGTTTTCCTTTACGGTCGGCGAGAGCTTGCTCGCACGCTCCGTCAGCGGATCTCCCGGAACCGCTTCCAGAAGGAAAAACGTGGCCGTTGCAATCAGAAACAGTGTGATCAGCATTTCCGCGAAACGGCGCAGTAAATATTTTGGCATAAAAATCCTCTCCCTGTCCGGTCTTTTCCGACCGGAATTTTTATTATGATAGCGAAAGAAGAGCCTATTGTTTCATAAGCCCTTCTTCCCTCATTTCTTCTGTTTTGCTGCTTTTTTATTTCTGTACAGATGCTCTGTAAAGCTCCTGGCTTGCGCCGAAGGAGGATGTGTAGAAATCTTTTACCCAGTTCTGATAATAGTAATGTTTATCAGAGTAGTACAGCGGTGCAACACCACAATCCTGTGCAACCAGCAGATCTTCCAGCTTCTGGTAAATCTCAAGGCGTTTTGCGTTGTCGTTCTCTCCGGTCAGAGAATCGATCAGGCTGTCGTACTCGCTGTTGCTATAGAGGCCGTAGGAATCATAAACGCCTGTCTTCATGACGTTCAGGAAATCCAGCGGATCGTTGTAATCGCTGAACCATCCGCCTACGAAGATATCGTAGTTCTTGTTATCGCGCTCATTTGCAAACATCTGGTAATCACCAACGGTGTTCAGCTCTACCTTTACGCCCAGATTCTGGGAAATGGACTGCTGCAGGTACTCTCTCTCGAGCTGATTCTCGGTAGCAGAACCCTGGGACAGCAGTGTAATGGTGATGTCTTCCGGTTTGTCGGTGATACCAAGCTCATCAAGGCCTTTCTGGAACAGTGCTTTTAACTTGTCTGCATCTCCTGCATACTGCTCATATTCCTCTTTCATGGTCTCCGACGCCTGCTTGCGGTAGGAAGTTCCGTCGAGCGTGATCGCCGGGGAAACGAAGCCGTAAGCTGCGGTGTATCTTCCGTAAACAGCTGATACCATCTCCTCACGGTTGATGGAGTAGGAAATTGCCTTGCGGATGTTTACGTTTTTCATCAGACCGGATTTTCCGCCCTCAGACTGCTCGTAGCACAGAACCATAGTTCCCGGGTACTCGGTGGTCATGGTCTGCATATTGCCTGCTTCTACTTCTTTGTCATATTTTGCAATATAATCGCCTGCTGCATCGAAAACGTCCAGCTGTCCGTTATCGAACATGGTTGCTGCTGTTGCGTTCTCTGCTACACAGTACCAGTTTACCTGATTCAGTTTTACGTTGTCCTTATCCCAGTACTGGTCATTCTTCACCCATGTCATGGAGTTATCTTCTACCAGGTTTGTCATGGCAAACGGTCCGTTGTAGACACATTTTGTCCAGTCTTTTCCCCACTGGTCTCCGGCTGCCTCTGCGACATCCTGACGGGTCGGGTAAAGCGGAGTTGCTACCAGCTTGGACTGGAAGGTCGGATCCGCTACCTTTAAGGTAACCTCGAAGGTGTAATCGTCAACTGCTTTGATTCCGATATCATCGGCAGAACCCTGTCCGTTATAATACTCCTCTGCTCCTACTACGTTGAACAGGAAGAAAGAATAGGAATAGCCGTATTCCGGATTTAACAGACGTTTCCATCCGTACTCATAATCTGCTGCGGTAACCGGCTGTCCGTCGGACCATTTTGCATCCTTTCTCAGATGGAAGGTATAAACCAGTCCGTCGTCGGATACGTCCATGGATTCTGCACCGGCGTACTCGAAACGGTCTCCGTTCTCATCTGCTACGTCACGCATCAGGCCTTCGTAGCACTCTGCCATCATCCAGCGCCATCCCATATCCTGTACATCGAAGTTGTTTCCAAAGGATACCGCGCGAAGATTGATCTGTCCGTCCACTTCGCCTGCAGTCTCCGGTGCTGCTGAATCCGTTGCTGCTGAATCTGCTGCTCCAGTACTGGTCGATGCCGCTGTAGCATTGTCAGCAGTTGCTACCTGTGTCTCTCCGCTGCTTCCGCATCCGGCCAGAAGACCGGCTGCCATGCATCCTGCCAGAAGCAGAGAAACGACTTTGTTTCTTTTTCTCATTGATGTTCCTCCTTTTTTCCGCAGACCTTCCCCGGCAGATCCGGCTGTGTCTGCACACGGGCCATTGTATTTCATATAATTATCCTGAATTTTTTCTCTTGTTCGGACAATAATACAAAATAATACCTTGTTTTTTCACTTTTTTCATGCGATTTTAGCCCAACTTTTATCAGAATATCGGGAAATATCTGTTTTGTCAATCCTTTTCCCGTAAATTTTGCGTTTTCTGTTTTTTGTGTCACGGTTACGCAAAAAAGAAAGAGACCTCCGTTACCCACAGCAGTCTCTTTTCCTTTTTCCCTTGCTTTTCTCTTTTATTCCGCTTTTGCATCCATCTGCCGCAGGCTGTGGATCAGCTCCTCACAGATCTCCAGCTCGCTCTTTCCGTCCGTCTCGATGATAATGTCGGCTGCGGCCTCATATTTCTCACGGCGCTTGCTCATCAGATCCGCAATAAACGGAACGGTTTTGTTGTTCTCAATCAGCGGTCTGTCGTGGCTGTCTTTGACACGGTCTAAAATCGTCTCCGGCTTTGCAGTCAGAAGAACAACGCGGCCGTTCTTTTTCATCTCTACAACGTTGCACTCACGCATCGGAGTTCCGCCGCCGCACGAAATGACAACGTTTGTTCTCGACTGCATTTCAATCAGAAGATTCGTCTCGCAGTCACGGAAATACTGTTCGCCGTAAGTCTCGAAAATATCGGAGATGCTCATACCGGCACGCTCTGCGATGATCTGATCCATCTCGATGATATCCATGGCAAACACGGTTTTGAGATAATCGGAAATGGTGCTCTTTCCGGCTCCCATGAAGCCAATCAGTACAATATTATAATTGAACAGCTTTCTTGCCTGAATCTTTTTACTGTTTCTTGTGATGCTCTCGAAAACATCCGCCACTTCGTTTTTATGGCGTTTTTCCTGCATCCGGCGTTCCAGCCATTCCTTCTGTTTTGCTTCCTGCTCCGGCTGGAGAATCGGCACGTTATTTGCTTCCTTATATACCATAATGTCCTCGACAATACGGTTTCTCATCAGCAGCGCATCCAGAATAATCTCATCGCACTGTCCAAGGCTCTCTCGTAATACTTCCAACTGATTCATGATATTTATCCTTTCCAGACTTGTGTGTACTTGTTCGCACAGCCCTCTTCCGGTATTTTTGTCGTATTTTTTGACATTTTCTGTTATTATAGCAGTTGTCCTCCGGAATCACAACAAAAATTTGCACAAAAGTGCGAAAAGCCCATGGAATCTTTTCAGAAATCCATGGGTTTTGGTATATTTTTATTTAAGATCGTCTTTCGAATCCGCATGATACCTGTTCTCCCAGGCATCTTCTGTGGATAACTTTTCATCAGAGTTCAGAAAACTCAGCTCTGCCCCCCCCCCCGATTTCAGATTCTTTTTCAGCTTTTCAATCTGAATCGAAGTCTGTTTTTCTTCGGATATGGTGTTCAGCTCCTCGCAGATGGCATCTTTGATATCGAGCAGACACTCGAGCATCAGCGGGCTGAAGGTACCGCACTCGCCGTTCAGGATCATCTCGATGGCTTTCTCGTGTGTGTATGCCGATTTGTAGACACGCTCGCTTGTCAGCGCATCGTAAACATCGGCAATCGATACAACCTGGGCTGCAATCGGGATCTCCTCACCTTTTAAGCCGTCCGGGTAACCCTTTCCGTCGTACCGCTCATGATGCCAGCGACAGATCTGGTACGCAATCTGTACCAGCTTCTCGTCCTGATACAGTTCCAGGCTCTTCAGCATGGACGCTCCGATCAGGGGATGTTTCTTCATCTCCTCGAACTCTTCTTTCGTCAGCCTTCCCGGCTTATTTAAAATGTTCTCGTCAATGCCCATCTTTCCGATATCGTGCAGCGCGGATGCCGTTGTGATCATCAGCTGATCGGACCAGCTTAAGTGGTAGCGGTCTGTCTTCTGTACCAGACGCTCGAGGAGCATACTGGTCAGAACGTTGATGTGGTGGACATGAAGTCCGCTCTCGCCATTCCGGAATTCCATGATATGGCTCAGGATACTGATCATCATCTGATTGTTTTTCTCTTTTTCGTAAATCTGCTCGGTGACGAGCGTCACGAGACGGCGCTGTTTTGCATATAATTTGATCGTGTTGAAGACACGCTGGTAAACAACTTTTGCATCAAACGGACGACTGATATAATCGGATACGCCCTGCTCATACGCACGGCGCACAAATGCGGTGGAATCCTCGCTCGATATCATGATGACCGGAACCTCTTCGATCCAGTGGTTGCGGTTCATGTAGTCAAGCACTCCGAAACCGTCCATGCCCGGCATGACGATATCCAGAAGGATCAGCGCAAGGCCTGTTCCGTATTCTTCCAGCAGACGCAGGCACTCTTCACCGGTGGAAGCCTCGATGATATCGTATTCATCCTGCAGAATCTCCGAGAGGATGATACGGTTCATCTCGGAATCATCCACGATCAGGATGCGCTGTTTTTCTCTGCGGTTTTCCTGACGGACAACATCGTCCTGACACCCCAGGATCTGGTCTTTCTCGGTGACAACCATGTTTTTCCGTTGTTTTGCAAGATACATCAGCTGGTCGGCACGCATCGCAGCTTCGCCGATCGTCTCATCTCTTGTCAGAACACCTCCTACGCTGACGGAAAGACGCATCTTCGAGTAGCCCGGCACCTGTGCCTCATGGATCTGTGACTGAATCTGTTTTAATTTCTGTACAAAGTTTTCCTCATCCATCTCCGGCAGAACCAGCAGAAATTCGTCTCCTCCTAAGCGGATCAGACGGTCGGTACGTCGGGTGCAGCGGTTGACGGTCTTTACAATGGTGTCAAGCGCCATATCTCCGGCATTGTGGCCGTATGTATCGTTGTATAATTTGAAATCATCGAGATCGATCATGGCTACGCCGCAGCAAAAGCTGGCGTCCCGGATCTGGTCTTCGAAGTAGCGGCGGTTGAATACTCCGGTCAGCGCGTCACGATACAGCTCTTCGCTGTAGCTGTTCAGCTTGCTTACCAGATTCTGGCGTCCTTCAGAGTCCATCAGTGTTTCATCGTCGAGACGGTTGATCATCTCGATCACGCATGGTTCTCCTTCGATCTCCACGTATCTTGCAATGACCTGATACACATTCGACGCAATGCATTCCAGTTTTGATTTCTGCGATTTCTCCCGCAGGGCTTTTTCGGAAATACAGTTAAGGCACGGCATCGCTTTGTTCCATACTGTGTAGCATTCACACAGCTTGCCATTCTCTTCATCGATAATAAAATCTCCGATCTCATCCGGACGGAGAACCCGCACATACATGAAAATATTCTTCAGATGTTCCACCAGACGGTCTGCCTGTTTCTGTGTCATCTGAACATCCTTAGAAGGCTCTTTCTTACTTATTTTTTCACATTCCGGCAATTCGGTCTGATTCATCTGTTTCCCTCTCTTCTCCCCGGTACACACAAAACTTCATTACCCCTTTTTGTGCTTCCGCGTTTTGCTACATCTTCCCATTTTAATTACAGTTATACATAATAGTGTAACGATTGTTTCCCGTTTCGTCAAGAAAAAAGTGTACAAAAACCGTCCTGTAATGGAAATTTATTCAAAAAAACCGACCGGTTTTACGCGGTCGGTTTTTTCTTCTTACTTAACTATTTTCGTTTAAATACCGGAATCGAATCGATCGGTGCATCGGCGTGGATCGTCTGGCCGCCTTCATAGACTTTTCCGTCCCTTGTACGTTCTCGGATGCCTCGTCGTACAGTTTTTTTGATGTAATCATGCATCTCGATCCGGATATCATAGTATTTCTTCATGATCTTATAGTTCTCTTCGCCGTAGCTCCAGAGCTCGTTCGGCTGGGCAGTGTGCA
>OGOP01001791.1_pt1 | contig 14315 bp, 5 predicted proteins | sample 1552591 | NCBI WGS metagenome assembly OGOP01 (sample SAMEA2580120, study PRJEB22360) | human gut metagenome | biome: human gut; feature: human-associated habitat; material: faeces | place: Denmark | collected 2008/2010 | reverse complement strand
AATAAAGAAAAATATGATGAAACAACAAATTCTGAAAATCATTATGGATTGTCTTTTGGGACTGGTTGCGGTTGCTATGTTCAAGGATGAAAGGCGTCGCTTGGATCCTACTACTGTGAATTTTTTACTTTAAGAATACGACTCTTGTTGTCTTGCTAGCCATTTAGCCTGGACATTCTCTGTCTGTCACTGCCAAAACATTTGAATGGAAAAACTCAGGAATAGAAATAAGAAATTATTGTCTGCCTCCAATAAATCAATAATAAGAAAAAACACAGTCACTCACAAACTTAATTGGAATGACCGACTGAGTTCCAAGCAAATTGTATGTTAAGGTTAAATGCAACATGAAAAAAAAACACAAGTAGTGGAAACCGTTTGTTCGATGATTCAATTGTATTTCGAAATCATAGTAGTTTGAACAAATTAATTTAAGCGACATGCAAGTGTCAAAAACAAAGTAGTTGTTGTTATCATCAAAGATTCAACACAAAATACATGTTTGAGCTTCTCCCAAATGAAAAGCAAACCACCAATCATTATACCAGCTAATGATCAACATCCTATGCATGAACAATAATAGAAACATTGGCTTTTAAAAAGAACCACGTCAAAATGGAATAAACAAAGATGTATGACACGAGTAAATCGCCATTCAATATCAAAGTTTAAACACAACGATGGAACCATGACCAGTCCCTGAAATCCCATAAGTTGTTCTCATATTTCTTTATACCCATTAAAACAAAATTTTTCCCATTTCTCCCAATTTACTGAAAATTCCAGATTTTCAGTTTGAAAAACATACCTTAATGTTATCGTGTTTCAAGTCCTTTGGTAAACCAGAAACATTAACCTTAGTAGCGTAACTCAAATCAATAGCAGGAACGGCAGCAGCAACAGCAGCAGCAGGTTTGTTGAATTTGGCTATTGGTTTTTTGTTATTATTAGTACCACCAATTTTCTTACCAACACGGTTGCCACCTTTAGCGCCAAATTTAGCACCTGGTCTTTTGGATTTAAAAGTTTTCTTGTTTGATGAAATAATGTCATCTAATGATTTATCTAATGAGGCAGACATTTTTAATTTGATTTATTTAATTGATTAATTAGTTTTGGATTCTTAGTTTTTAAGGTTGTCAAGAAGAAAAATGTACCAAAGGAAGAGTAGAAAATTTTTTCTCTGTTGTCGAGTTTTCGAAAGGTTGGTGGAAAATCGTGAACAACAAAATTCTCGTCTTCTTTGTTAGAAATGAGCCAGCACATTTTGGGCAACTGTGCACGTCATTTGTTATATTGAGGATTGCACGAACATGCAGACGTGTCTGTGACACAAAAATGTTCCACGATTACCTAATGGTATCACAGTCAGTGTCAAAATGGAAAGTATTCAATGGCAATATTGAGAAAGTGAAACCACATCCGGGTCTTTTGATTAGGTGAATACATATTTCAAAAGGAGTACATGTTAAAGGATGTAGTTTGCAATAAGGTAATTTTTTCCAACACGTGTATACCTTGTGAACAATAATTCCCTTAATCCTGGCTTATATTCAATGCAAATTACGAAATATTTTTAAATAATTGATATCGTTTGAAACTTTAAACTTATTATTTGGGGGGGGGGCTTTTAATTAATCCTTGGTTGATTTTAAACTAAAGGGTATAAGCAACATTTTATAAGATTTAAAACTATTAGAGGACGAGAGAGAGGAGAAGGTTTACGAAATCAACGGAGTTGGAGAACCATAAACATTACAAACTTGAACAACTTTTTGCGACAATAGTTGGCACAGCAATTAACAGTTGTATGTTCGAATCAAAAAGTGTTTGCTTAAAAACAAGAGCCGTCCATCATAATTACGAACCTTAATTTATGAAATCTTTAACAATAACTTTATTTTGACACACATTTCTTTTTTTTTGACATCTCGTACTTTATATTTGATAGGGCTTTGATAATTATTCCGTACTGATGACTCGAAATATCGTTAGTTATTTTCTTTTCTTAGCCATTATTATACATTTAGTAATTAGAAGGCTGAATTCCATAAGGTGATACTTTTGCCAGAGATATATTTATCTTCCTATCAAACAAAAAAGGCCGTATAGTAGATTCTAAATTGTCTTGATTCCAAGAACAAACAATGCGTCGCAAAATTCGAACAATTGAATATACTGGCTTTGTACTAAGCAAAAGTTAAATGTTGGACTTGACAATTCCTTCGTACTTTATTCCAATGGGATCAACAGATAGTAAGGAAACTTTTGCTTGTGCCACATACAAACAATAAACAAACACTAAATATTAAGACCCTCTTCAAACTTTGGAGTAAAGAATAATGTTTACAGCCTTGGCAAACAAGCGCATAATTAGTAAGTAAGTAACTAGAAAGATCTGTAGTTAATATTTGTCGCATTTCTTCCATTGATGCGATGGGTTTATAAGTGGGTTGGAAGTCTAATTATCAAGGTTATTGAATATTCGTTTTCCGAAAAGTTCCTCAGAAGGAATAATTGGTGAAAACTTCAAATTGCACACTGACAGGTACCTTTTTAGTGTTGTTGTTGTCAATTGGCATGTGCTCGTGACGTTGACATCGGTTAGTTTTGTCTTGCTATTATTCTTTGGTTATGTGTCAATGTATTTGTTTATGGGGAAAAAAAATTGAATAAAATTTGACACCACAGATTTCGTACGGCGTTTTCATGGTCGGTAGATGTGATTAAAAAAACCTAAAAAAAAAAACCCGAATTTCGTACCGTAAAATACAAAACAGATGGGTTTTGTGATTGTCCCTAAAAAGTTAAAAAATAGGATATGGAATAACGAATAGTATGGAGTTGGTGATATTGTCAATCAACAATTGAAAAAAATTGAAGCTTTTCACTTTATGAAATCTTAAACAAAGAATTTAATTATCTGTTCGATGGTGTCAGCACAAAGAAAGAAATATGCAAGATAAACAATTGATAAATGAGTGACCAGGCTGTGAGTATAAATCTGGCACGATAAGCATTATCATTTGCAAATACAATAAGGAAATGAAAAGAAAAGGAAGAGGAGAGAAGGTGCAGGAAATGGATTGTGACAACCATTGCAATACTAGTTTAACAGACTTGCGTTGTTTACTCAGACAAAGGCTGACGTACTCCCGCCTCAAGATATTAGTCCTATCGAAGTGATGACGATTGATCTCACGCATCTTTTCTCCTCTTTTACACCAACTTACAGGAGCGGAAAAAGAGAGCAACCTCGGAAAGTCTCAATATACTTTGCTGATTAAACTGGTGCTTCAATCATAACATCAATACAGCACTGGTGTAGCATTGCAGAATTCAGTTAGCCAATCGCCTTTCTCATTTTCCTTTTTACCTTATTTTTTTGACCATATCTTATTCTATTGTTTGGTAAACCAGTGGAAATTAACTATAGAGTTTAGTAGAGATAGTAAATCAAGCAACAAACAAACAAAACTTTGATTTTTCTCACTTCCTCTTCCCAAAGATTATGTATTGCGTGCTAAAGACTCAAATGATGCAAATTAACATCCGAACATCAATATTATTTTTTTTTACTACCACTTAGGGAAATCTACACCACTTTCAAACCAATGATACCGAGATTACCCACTGATTAATTTGTCAAACGGAGGGGATCTATTTTTTGACAAGAAATTATCTGTCAGGAATACTGTCAAAATAACTAAACTTTTGAAGTTTGATCCTGGTGGAAATATGCACCACTCTGGATTTACATTTTTAACAACTATGAGACGTGGAAAATGTACCGAAAAAAAAGTTTTCAAAAAACAAAATAAGAGTTGAGATGAATTATTAATAACTGTGGTGGCACTCTAAAGTTAAATCATCTTAACCAATGATTAACTCAACTTACTAATGAAACTTGAAAGCTCTCAACGCAAAAAAAAAACAGTAGTAAGCCAATACCAATGATAAAAATCCGGCATATAGACAAATTTCATACGGCACAAAATTTGCGAGAAGGTGTGTGAAATGAGATATCAACCGCACAAAAAATAACGCCGATGGAAAAACAATGCAATTATTAAATTAAAATGAAAAGATAAGGGAAAATGGAAAGCCAATTAAGCGCTGTTGTCTTCCTGATATATATTTACTCTACGAACTAAATCATCAGTCGGTTTTAGTTCCTCATTACTTGTATCCCCTCTCAAGAGAGATAAAATCCAATAATTTTTTTTTAGTATTTACTTAGTTGTATTTTCCCTTCAAATTTTTTTTTTTTATGATTTCAGTTTTATTTACAAAAGATTTGTTACTGTTCTTTTGTTTTACTTTATATTTATCAAAAAGAAAACTCATTCAATATTCAGTTTTGGTGTGACTTGAAGTTGTTTAATCGTTATTATATATCAAATACAGGGACAGGTTCTTAGTATTATCGATTCAAAACAGATTTTTGTTTCCCTTTATTTTTTTTGTTCATTTGCATCAGTCATAAGCTTTCAACGCAAAATTTTCGGTGCTTTTTTTTCTTCTTGAGATCCCCCACTTTATAATATTTAGTGGTATTCATATTAAAGAACCAATTCTATAACTATGTTGATACTTTCCATAGGTTTAATCCACCACACATCAAACAAAAGTTTATACACCATATCACCAAATAAAGGAAAAAGATATGAACCTTTTACCACGACGAGTCTTGGCAACTTCCAGTTCCATGTAGTCAGGTTTTTACACAGATTGATTTATGGGACACAAAGATATCAAGAATTATTCCCACCAATACAAAAGATTACGAATATCAACAATGTGAAACAGCAAAGGATTTTCCCTGTGAATTGTGCAGCAGATGATTTGGATTTAGGCTTTGGTGAATCAGATCAAATTGAGCTTTTTAACCATCCTTCCAAAGACACTTATGGCCAATTTAACTTGATTCAGTTAATTGACATTTTCGACCCACCACAGGTGCATGCGCCATCTTCAGCAGATGAGTTTTTCAAGAGCAACAAGGGCTCTGAACACATTGATATATTTGATATGATTACCAGACAACCACCGCCATTCCACCAACACCAATTAAATATCGAAACGCCATATTTTGAAGACTTTGCTACACCACTTGTTTTACCCCCACATGAGGTCTCCTCAGCTGATGTCGAGTCTTATTTCTCTGGCTCTGTTTCAACAGTTTCTTCTATTGAACCATTAGATGACGAGTTTGTACCACCACCGCAACCACCAAGAACTCACACATCAAGAAAAAGAAAACACGATTCAATTTCACCACCAGCATCATCAGATTCTTCTTCTTCTTCTTCTTACGTACCACAACTTATACCATCAAGCAGTTCTTCAGTTACATCAAACGGCGATTCACCTGTATCTCCTGCCACCAAGAGAAAATACACCAAGAAAAAGCAACCAGTATTTTCAAATGTTGACGAACCTATAGTCATTACCACTACTACTAAAACAAACAATATTGATGTTAAAAAAATCACCACAACTAAAAATGGGACAGTTGAGAATAGATTTGATTGTCCATCTTGTGATGCTTCTTTCAAAGTTAAAGGATACCTCACGAGACATTTGAAAAAGCATTCTACGAGTAAGGCATTTGAATGTCCATTTTTCGATAACCATGGCGTTCATGGAAGTAAATGTCATCCAACAGGTGGATTCAGTCGGAGGGACACTTTCAAAGTTCATTTAAGAGCCCTTCATTTTATATATCCTGCTGGTGTAAAGGCAAGTCAGAGAAATAGTTTTAGTGGAAGATGTGCTGGCTGTTTCCAATATTTTGACAACAACTCTGAATGGTTAGAAAACCATATTGAAGCTGGCAAGTGTACGGGAACTGTGCAATATAAACAGAATGTAAGCAATCTATTACTAGATTAAGTCTTAGTTTGTGTGATATTAGTTTTACTTCTTTATGGTATAGGGTTTTCGGTTATTATTTCTCTTCTTTTCTTTTCTTATATTCTTTTAGTTTTAATAATTTATCTTTATCAACATAATACATGATTTATTTGTATATGATGATAGTCGGTGTTTGTAAATTGATGTAGTATAATGGGTTTATCGAAGAAAAGAACTGATTAATTTCATGCATTATAAATTTATCGTATCTAGTGTCGAAAGATAAAATTGATGTTACGTTCAGGTTCAGTTTTCATTAAATCTTTGGAAGAGATGTTCACTAATCTTATTGCGTGTGCGAATAGTATCTATGCTATAGTGAATTGTTGTGACACTTCATACCAACCCTGAAAACTTCTTTATCACAGTGCAAAAGTTTTTCAGTATACGAGAGAAATGGGTCTTTTCTTCCTGCAAGACCATGTGGTCTGGTGTATTCACCAATAATATAGTTGTTAAAAATAATCATTGTACAACGTCTAGCAAGTATTATGCATTACTAAATTACTTCGAGAAATCTACAACTGAATTGTTTTTTTATGCTGAACCAATGCTAACAGTCTCAAGATGTCACCTTGCATATACGGTAATTGACTAAATGATAGTTTAAAAATTGTTCAATTAGTTGCTTTAAAAAGAAAATGCCACACTAGATATGACGAAAATAATGGAAACAGGACAATTATTATTAATTTGCACATTAGCGTAGGAGATATTGCGATTGGATGCACAAGAATTTTAGTACTAACAAGCCACACAAAGCTCACTGAGGGAAGTTGAAAAAAAAAAGCAGGAATCTACGCAATCTTTTCACAGTGCCACAGTTTGAAGAAACTAGATTTTTATTGTTTGCATCTTTATCTACAACACTTTGTTGTGACACTGGTTTCGGGTGGTACTCCTGTGAGCTGAGAAGGTAAAATGTGAATTAATAAGTTTGTTGTAAAGGAATGACAATTACCTAGATTCAAGATAGCTTTTAAAAGTTCTATAAATACCCCAACTATGATCTCTCTACAAATAAATCGAGCAGTTATTTTAACTCAAATTGTATCTTTTTGCAACTGACAGCGTTTATACATAAGGACCTTAACTAGGAGTATAAGAGAGATTTCAAATGTCAGAGAGTGCAGTACATTTATTAGACCAAGCAGCAGGCTATGGGGTTTTAGTGGGTGTTGGTGCCTTATTCGCAGGTGGTATGATTTTGACCACCTTTTTGTTGCAAAGATATCTTCATGAAAACGCAAACAGTACAGAAACCTTTGCAGTTGCAAATAGATCAGTGGGTACTTTCCTTTCTGCCTCTGCTGTTTATTCAAGTTGGAGTTGGAGTACTGAATTCTTGCTTGTTTCGCTGATGACCTACAATTATGGTATACAGGCTGGGTATTACTACGGTGCTGGCCTCGCAATTCAAATTGCGGTTATGAGTGTTATCGGGATTCACGCCAAAAAGAAAATCCCAACAGCACATACATCGTTAGAGGCAATCGAATTGAGATACGGCAAGTCAGCACACTTGCTTTACTTGACATTATCATTGATTTGTAACATTTGTTCTTGCCTGGCAATGATTTTGGCATGTGCATCAGGTATTTCAATTATTGCTGGTAATCTTCATATTGTTGCTTCTACCTTGTTGATTCCCTTTGGTGTCTTGTTGTATACTGTGGTAGGTGGATTGAAGGCAACATTTCTTACCGATTTCGTGCACAGTTCCATTTTGCTAATTATCTTGTGCTATTTGAACACTTCAGTTTTGACGTCTGAACAAGTTGGTGGGCTAAATGGTTTGTATGACAAATTGCTTAAAGTAAGTGCAACCAAACATATCGAAGGTAACTACGATGGTTCAATTCTCACTGGTAAATCCCAAGGTGCAGCAATTTTTGGTTTAATTTTAACTGCAGGTAACTTTGGGTTATCCATTATGGACTCATCCTTTTGGCAAAAGACATTTTCTGCACGTCCACGAAGCACAGTTCCATCGTATCTTATCACCGCCTTCCTTATATGTTCGAATGTTTGGCCATTAAGTGCAATCATTGGTGGGTCACTGCACTTCTTGGAAACTGATCCTTCGTTCCCCACCTATCCTCGTAAAATGAATCAATACGAAGTGGATTCTGGATTTGTGTTGCCCTATGTGTTGAAAGCAACAATAGGAAACGGAGGTGTTGGTGCCTTGCTTTTGATTTTTTATTTAGCTGTTACATCGACGGTTTCTGCTCAAATGGTTTCTGTGTCTTCAATTGTTACATTTGACATCTACAAAAGATACTTTAAACCGGATGCTCAAAATAAATCTATGATCAGAGTGTCTCATATTACTTGTATTGTCTTTGGGTTTGGTATTGCTGGATTCAGTATCATGTTACATTATGTTGGAATCAATATGACCTGGTATACTTACTTTTATCCTATTCTTATTTGCCCTGGTGTGATCCCTATTATATTGACAGTGACTTGGGATAGACAAACTTTTTGGGCTGCTTTTATTTCCCCACTAGCAGGTTTTGCTGCTGGGTTAGCAGTATGGTTGTCAACTGCTTACCATTTCTATGGAGAGGTCACTATTGCATCAACTGGTGGTCAATTACCTGCTTTGTACAGTTCTTTAACTGCATTGTTGTTGCCAGGTGTGTTGAGTATTATCATTTCACTTATCAAACCAAAAAAATTTGACTGGGATCAATTGAAAAAAGCCGATTTGTTAGTCAAAAGTGACGACTCATCTCAAGATGAACAAGTATCGGAAACTGATAGAGAAAAGGTTGAAAAAAATGATCAGGTTGAAGTCAACGTTGACTCCGATCGAAACTCGTCCTTAGAGCAACAAGAGCATCCTACCAAGTTAACAGAAAAAGAATTAGATTTTTGGATTAAAATTGCTACTGGTGCTGCAATTTTTATTTTATTGATAACTTGGCTTATATGGCCAATGTCTGTTTACAGAGACTGGATCTTTACCCCTACCTACTTTAAAGGCTATGTCACTGTCGGATTAATCTGGTTGTACGTGACATTGATTGTAATCGGTGTGATTCCATTTTATACCGGAAGGCATTCTATGGCCAAGGTGTTCAAGGGGGTTTATAACGATTACATTAAGAAGAAATGAACGTTATAGTCTAATTTAGTTGTGTATATGTGTTATTTATTTATTTATTTATTAGATTAGTTGACTTTTGTCATGCATACTCTCCAGTAGCGATAGTCTCAAAACTTAGATCTTATATTATACAATATCTATTTATTCATTGTCAGAGTCCAAATATTCTGCATAATCTTCAGCAGAAGCAAATATTGGTAAATCTTTCACTCTCTGTTTCTTTGACTTTTTCTTTGAATGTGAATCATTTTCTCTTGCACGTTTTTTCGTTTCCTCTTCTTCTTCTTCAGATTCTTCTTCTTCATCATCGTCGTCATCTCCCAACATCTTCAACTCTATTTCGTCATCTTCAAACTCATCTTCATCGTTAATTGCAAACATGGCCCTTTCATCATCATCAAAATCATCTTGATCTAATTCTTCATCATCGTCACCATCAAGTTCTGCTTCAAGTTTAGCATCACTAAATTCACCTTCCACATCCTCTTTTTCTTCGTTCGCATCTTCTTCATTCTCTTCTTCACTATCCATGTCAGCAAAATCTTCTTCATCAAAATCTGAAAAGTCATCTTCGGAAGCATCCTCTACCTCTGGACGCGATTTAACCAAAGCTTTCCAGACTTCGTCGTCATCCATTTCATTATCGCCTTCCTCGTCATCATCATTATCACCTTCTTCCTTTGATTTCTTATCATCTTTCTTGGTCTTTAATTTGTTAACTTTAGTACTGAAGTATTGATGGAAAAATTTTTCATCTGGTTTGATATCTTCAATCTTCTTACCAAGCCAGTTTTCAGTATTCACGGGAACTGTGGTATCGACAAGATTAGTAGATCGGACCAACAAAGATCCTGTATGAGCACCACCCAAAGGCTGCATAATAGATGAACCTTTTGTTTGTGGTTTTTGTTTAGCATTTTTATAAACAAAACGATCCAAGAAATGGGATAAGGTGTATAAACCCAAATCTGGTTTAACTTGTTCTGTTCCATCCAAGAACGAAGATGCATAAATAGCGATTGTTGGGTGATAATGATTTAAGAATTGGTGTATTTCCCATAAAGAAGATCTATTGGCATTAGCAAATTTAGGATCACGTTTTCTTGGGTCATACTCTATGTCTTTGTTTTCATCCTTGGTTTTATCAACTTCTTCGGTATCCTTCTCTGATGATTCTTCTGTATCGTCTGGTCTGGAAGCAAATTCTACTAATAAATCAGAAATTTCAGGGATTGTTTTCGATAACTCCATCATTAAGTATAACATACCTGCAACAGCACCAACATTCAACCAATGTGAACATATTTGCAACATTCTTTTCACAAATGCCAATACTCTTGGTATATTAGCAATGTCGTTTTTCAATGATTTAAATAGTAAATTCAAGTAAATTCCTTGTTTCGACGAATTAGCCAATCTAGGATCCAATAATGATTCATACAATGTTCTGTAGTATCTATCAGAATTTAAACCTTGTTCAGACACTATATGATTAATCAAAACCAATGCTTGAATCGAAGTGTTAAAATTACTACTGTGTGTGATTTTAAACAAAGTGTCCAAATGGCTTTGGAAGATTTCGTTGGGCAATTTTGAAAATGGGAATGCACGGTTCAACCCGGTAAGTAAGGCTGAGAAAAATTTAGCATTCTTTTCTTCAACGAGTTCTTGTTCAGTCTTCTCTTCAATTTTAACGGACTTACCTCCTTTCTTACCTTTCTTGAAGTTCTTACGATTATTCTTTCTACCCTTTTTGGAGTCACCAATAGATTTATCGTCTTTAGTGTCTTTATTGTATCCATCACTTTCCACCAAAATTTTTTCAAATAAGGCAAAGTAGGTCTTCACCAAAGAATTGGCTAACTCATGTTCCTTTCGGGTTAAAATGGTTTGATTTAAGGTTGTGACACCATAGTATTTGGCGTGGTCGTCATTATTGCTTTGGAAAATAACATCAATAACAGCATCGGTGATAATTTGTTTCATAGCTGGATGGGCTTGCTCCAACTGTAAAATCAAATAGGAAGCCTTGGCAGACACTTTATTATCTATATCACCTAATTTGTTCACACCCAACTTTAACAAATTAACTTCTTGTTCCGGCTTAGCACCTAACAAGTCAAAAATATGATTCACAACTGTCATTCTCACATGTACTATAGGGTCGTGAGATAACTTTTCCAATATCTGGATTAATTTGAAGTACACTTTTTTCAAGTGATCTTCAAAATAATATATGGCCAACTGAATATCGCTATCATCTTTTCTTAATGGTTGTTTGTCAAACGCAAATAGCTTACGATCAGGTAACAAACTATTAACAAACAAATCCTTTAATGCAACAATAGATTGCAAAGCAGCTGTTCTTGATTTTTTGTCACAATATGCCAATAAGGTATCCAAAGCTTTCAAGTTATGTAAAGGTGCTTCCTGAATCAATAATGTCAATGCTGAAATTTTATCATTCAAAGTACCATCAGACAAGATTTGAGACAAGAACTTCTTTTGTGAAGTGTTTGAGGCAAATTCTTCCAAGTAAGTTTTATTATCCTTTTCGATGGTTTTTTGTGCCCTTTCCAATAATCTTTCTCTGGCAAATCTGTCCAATTTTTCTGGTGTTTCTGCTGGGACTTCGACAATATTAAACCAATCTGTTCTATTAGGAACAATCAACTTGGAACTTGACACTGATGAAAGATCTGTCACCTTATCAGGGTCCTGGTTGGACTTTTTGTTATCAATTTTTGCCTCTTTAACAACAACCTCTTTTTCAGACTCAGAATCTGAAGTGTCTTCTGATTCACTCTCTTTCTCGCTGATGCTCTCCTCCTCCTCCTCCTCAACAACATCATCTTCTGACACTTTTTCTTCTTCCTCCTCTTCTCCTTCGACTAGCTCGGGAACTTCCTCTTCTTCTTCTTCACTCACTACCATAGCTTCTTCTTCTCCCAAACCTATCCCTTTCATGAACTTACTCAAATCAGCACTAAAATTCTTGTCCAATTTCGAGTCGTCGTCAAATTCCTGTTCACTTTTGTCATCGTCACTTTCGATACCTTCTACTAGCTTCAAATCTTCGTCAGTAGCACCCAATGCTAATGCCTCACGACGCAATATTTCATCAACTCCTTTAGTTTTTTTGGCGTTTGCTTTTGCTGGTGTTGCTGGTTTCTTTTTATCTTTTTGTATCTCTTTGTCATTTGAACTTGCTTTCTTTGATTTTTGTTGTGATTTGGTTTGGTTGTCTTTCTGTAAATTTAATTTACTGAATATTTTATCCTTCAATGAGGACAAATTTAAACCAGAACTCATGACTGACACAGTAAAAACAGAGTAATGATTGTTAAAGAGTATTCTTTAAACTAGTACTTTATTTATTTAATTAATTTTTTTTCTCTTCCCTGATTTTGCAATGTGATGAGCTCTCACCAAAAAAAAAAAATTTATATAGATTTAACTAATGTCGTTACAGTGTTCGCTTTCTTCCTAATTCAGAAGTCTAAAAAATTATAAGGTTTCGGAAAAAATTTCCTTTGTTATAGTTCTCCGCGCAGTTGTGGTGGTGGTGTGTTCTTCCCCCAAAGCACGTTACAATAATCGGATGATATGGAGATTTGAGCATTGTGTTTTTGTTTTTCCAGTTGAAACCAACAGCCTCCTATAAATGCCTATCATAAAACATATTTGTCATTATGGTACTCTCAGGATTGTTTGTTAAAGACTCTGTGAATCTTAATAGATTTATGGTCGTCATGAAAAGTTAAATAGAACGCCGTAGCAACCCCCCAATAAATATTATGTGCCCCGACATGACCAGATAAGTTTCTCGGAAAAACTTGTTTTTTTTTTTCGTTTATTGTATAGTAAAAAGCAACCAAAGAAGAAAAAAAAATACATATATAAATGTAGATTTTCCCCTAATTTTGGGTTTTCGCTTGTTCTCATCAACAAGCACACGATGACCAAGACAGGCAAGTTTACACCTTGGGATGAAACCACTGGAAACAAGACAACGACTGCCAACAACACTTCCTATATCTTATCCAAAAAGCCTTTGGGAGATGGATCATATTCTGTTGTATTTGAGTGCAAAAACACATCTACTGGAAGACACTATGCCGCAAAGAAATACACCAAGAGGTTGATGTATGGGTTTGAGAATATGCTTAAAAACGAATTTAAAGTTTTAAATCGAATTTCTTTATCTCATAGTCATCTTTTGTCACTCATAGATTTTTTTGAAACTGAGGAGAGCTTCTATTTAGTGACAGATCTAGCTCGCGGCGGAGATTTATGGAACAAGATAGCTGAAGAAGAAAAATTAAATGAGCAAACCACTCGCACGATAACAAGACAATTGGTGGAATCTGTCGAGTTTCTTGACAAGCACCAAATACTTCATCATGACATCAAAGCAGAAAACGTATTTTTCCAAAGTAAACACCAAGATACTATCTTATTAGGTGATTTTGGTCTCGCTAAAATTTTACAGCCGCAGGAAAAATTGCATGAAGTTGCAGGGACTTTAAGTTATATGGCACCAGAAATGTTGGACTACAAAATTGGGTACGATTTCCCCATCGATGTTTGGGCACTAGGTGTGTGTGTTTATTTCATGCTATGTGGATATATGCCTTTTGACTGTGACGATGACGAAGAAACAAAAGATGCTATTCGTAACCGCAAATACCTATTCGAGCCTAGTGAGTATTGGGTCGATGTTTCTTCAGAAGCCAAAGATTTTATATTAGCATGCTTACAGGTTGACCCACAAAAGAGACTTACTGCAAGTCAGCTACTCCAACATTCATTTTTGAAAATAAATCTGACCAAACCAGCCATCACAATACTGCTGCCTCTTAAGAGATCGTTTTCAAATTTGTCAGCGTTGCAAAGAGATCAAATCAAAAATATTCTTCAAAAGGTAGGAGGGGTGTCAGCACCAGCTTTATCACATTCGAGTTCCATAAATGAGAAACTAGAACGCGGGCGTTTTGACTCTTTGAACAAAGATGCTACATTAAATGGAGCAATATGCCCATCACCCGAATGTGTATCAATTTTTTCATCACCTGCAAACTCTACTTCAGTTTCAAGAGATGGATCTGGTCTCAACATTTTTGAAGAGCTGTTAAAGTGGGATAGTAGCCAAAAGAAAGCATTACCGTTGAATACCTTGAGGCAAGGAGCAAGCTTTGCATTATGAGACAATGAACCAACCACGAAAAAATTATAAAGACTATGTAGTACTTTTGTAACGCGCGACGACTGAAAAACAATTTTA
>OGOP01001783.1_pt1 | contig 14374 bp, 13 predicted proteins | sample 1552591 | NCBI WGS metagenome assembly OGOP01 (sample SAMEA2580120, study PRJEB22360) | human gut metagenome | biome: human gut; feature: human-associated habitat; material: faeces | place: Denmark | collected 2008/2010 | reverse complement strand
CCCTACCGTAACTAAATTTATAAGTATCGCTGTCGGAATAACTATTCCGACCTACTTTTTACTATTCACTACTCACCATTCACCACTCACTTACGATACGAACTTAGTGCCTCCTCTATTTCATCATCTTTTGCCATCGATGGATTTTTCAATTTAACTTTCAAGACTTCATCAAAAATTTCTTGATATTTTGGCGATGGTTTAATCCCAAGAGTTTGCAAATCTTTTCCTGTAATATCAAGTTTAATCTTGCGCAAATCGTCAAGATAGTGGCGTGCCCCTGTTTCGTCTTTTGTAATTGCATAGAGCAAAACGGTTTCAATTCGTGCGTTTTGAAAAGTTTTGTAGAGTTCAAAGTCAGATTTCAAAACCTCTTTTGGCACATCGTCTAAAATTTTCTGCTCAATTTTTGTCAAAGGAAGTCGCGACAAATCGCCAAGAATTCCGACGTAAACCAGCCAGATGGTAGCTGGGCAGCTAGACGGCTGGTCAGCTAAGTATTTATTAATAAACTTTTCAACATCGACTTTTGGTATTTCAACATCGTTCGGAGTGACGAGTTTGTAGATTTTTTGGTCGATAAAAGCTTTAAATGCCGATTGTGAATTTAGTGAAAACGTTTCAATCAACTCTTTTTTCACCCTTTTGTAGCTCATATCATAATTTATATTCGCCAAATATTCATCTTGAAGTTTTTTTGTATGTTCTTCAAGTTCAAAACCAAAGCGAGTAGCAAATTTCAGCCCTCTGATAATTCTAGTCGGATCATCAATAAAACTTTCGTCGTGTAAAACTCTAAGTTTTTTATTTTTCAAATCTTCTAAGCCACCGACATAGTCAACAATTTCGCCGGTCGTAACAGATTTTGCAAGTGCATTAATAGTAAAATCACGACGCATAACATCTTCCTTTAATGAACAACCGATTTTTTCAACAACAGGAAGATGCCCTTTTTGGGGATAACTTTCAGAACGTGTTGACGCAAAGTCAACAGTGACTTCACCACTTGCCTCAACGGTGGGGCTGGTGGTGCATGGTGACGGGTGAAAGGGGATAGCAACCCTAACCGTTCCAAAATCAGGATTAACCTGAACAACTTCACCAAATTTGGAGCAATATTCAATAGCGTTTCCGACATACGTAATATCCACGTCAAGTGATTCTCGTCCGAGAAGTTCATCACGCACAACTCCGCCGATATAAAACAATTTATTTGAATTATCGTTTATTTTGATGATGCTCATATTGGTTATTTTAGCGTAAAATGGAAGAAAAGTGAATAGTGAGTGGTGAGTAGTGAACAGTTCATTTCGGTCTTTTTGTTCTGAAAATACAGCGTATAGCACTTATAAGAACTACTCACTATTCACTACTCACCACTCACTAAATTTAAATACAATCAACCTCAAAAGGAGAGCCATAAGCTATGCTACAAGAAGCTTCACGAGCAATAAATTCAGCATTCAATAACAGTTTTATAAAAAAATTAAGCCAATATCTTCACGATTGTGTGAGAGAAGAAGTGAAAAGTTCCACATTCCGCAACCTCAAAGGCGATAAGGATAACAAATGGATTTTTCTGAAAGGCGAAGAACAATTGTTTTCGACAGGTCAGGAATTTATTTCGCTGGAAGGAAGTAACCCAAAACTTACAGAACTTATGATTCAGAGCGATTTGGGACAAAAAGATAAATATCTTATTTATGGTTATCTCTTTTTGGTTGGAAAAAGTTCGAAAAGCAAACGCCAGAACGAGTTTTTGACTCCGCTTTTGTATATGCCGTGCAAACTTGAAAGAAACGGTGTGAATATCAACTGTTTTCCGCTTGATGAGGTTTTGTCGCTGAATACAGGTGCACTTGCGGCACTTATGCGAAAAAATGATGACGAGGACGAAGTTGATTTGTTGTTGGAAGGTATTCTTGATGTGGTGCCGGATTTGCCGATTACACAAGAAAAATTGGATATCTTCTTGACGACTCTGAAATCTCTTGTTCCGGAAATCGAAATTGCTACAAATATAGATGACTACAAGGAAGATGACAACGTTTCTAAGTCGAAAGATTTTTATAAAGAAAAAATCGACGGCGACAACGTAGATGAGATTATTGAAGAAGAAGAAAATGAGCAGGCTAAGCAGAAAGTTAAGCTTGAAAAAATCGCTGTAACTCCGCAAAGTGCAATAATTTTGACGAAACGCCCGTCTGTTACTGCCGGAGTTTTGCACGAGTTGACTCAAATAGCTGAAAAGCCTTCCGGCATCTACCGAGAAACTGCTTTGAGCATAATTAATGAAGAATATTCTCAGAGCAAAGAAAAATCGGTTCCGATGAAGGATATGAACAAGATTACGGATTTTTATCCGATTACACCATTATCTTTGAGTGATAGTCAATTACAAGTTGTAAAAAATATTGATAACAGCAAGTTTGTTGCGGTTCAGGGACCTCCGGGAACAGGAAAGTCACAAACTATCGTAAACCTTGTTGCACACCTTGTTGCAAATGGCAAAACAGTCCTTGTAGCATCACGTATGGACAAGGCGGTTGATGTTGTTGCAGAACGCTTAAACGACCTTGGAGCAAGCCACATGGCGCTTCGTGCAGGGCGTTTGAACTACCAAAGACAGTTGAGCGAAGAACTTAACAACTTGCTTTCGCAGAACAATTCTGACCTTGATGAAGATGTTGAAGATATTCTTCTTGTCGACACGAAAGATATGAAAGATCACCTCGACATGCTCAAAAACATGGAAAACAAGTCTGAAACTATTATTAAGCTTGAAAAAAATTGGCATGATAAGTTGTTGGAAGTCGAAGAGCAAGAAAAAATCTTGGGCAAACGCGAATTTATCAAAAAATCTATCAAAAAAGGTGAAATTGATATGATTTCAGGCATTATAAAAGTGCTTGAACACAATATGGAAAAAGCCGGTTTTATCTCTAAAATCGCCAACTTCACAAGTCTTGGACAGCTGAAAAAAATCTTGAATTTGAAAGATTTTGACGTAACTTATGAAAATATTGGCAAACTCAAGCAGGAACTTGAATTTGCGAATATGGAGTGGACTTTGCGTAAAATTGAGGCTGATATTCAAAAAACAGGTAATCTCCACATGTTGTCTGAACAAATTAGGACAATGAAACGCAAGCAAAAAACTCTTGCGACAAATATTCTGAAAAACAAGCGTCGTGAGGCTTTAAAAGAACTTTTACGTGACGAAAACAAACGCAGAAGGTTAAAGGTTCACGCAAAATCACTTGTGGCAAATAGAAAACGACTTCAAACAAACATTTTGGAAGAAGAAGATTTTAGACCGCTTTTGGAAGCTTTCCCTTGCTGGTGCGTAACAACTTATGCCGTATCGGACTCACTTCCGCTAAAACCCGGAATGTTTGATGTTGCAATCATTGACGAGGCATCTCAATGTGATATCGCAAGCTGTTTCCCAATCCTATTTAGGGCAAAACGTGCAGTAATCGTGGGTGACGACAAACAACTTCCACACCTTTCATTCCTTGAAAAAGCAAAAGAACAATCATTTTTGAGCCAATACGGAATTCCTGATAAATACCAATTGATGTGGCGTTTCAGGACAAATTCAATGTTCGATTTGGCAGACTACTATTCAATGAATTCGGTTATGTTGGACGAACATTTCAGGAGCCTTCCACCGATTATCAATTTTTCAAACCACGAGTTTTACAACGATAGAATTCGTGTAATGCGTAAGGATAAACCCGATGAAAACGTGCTTGAACTTGTTGAAGTTATGGACGGAAAGGTTGATTTTGACGCAACTCGTAACTTGCCTGAGATTGAGGCATTGGTAAAACGATTACACGAGATAATCATTGAGGATGAACGCAAAAAACCTGACAATCCTGTTACTGTCGGAATTATTTCGCCGTTCAGAGCTCAGGTTGAACAGTTGAAAATATCTGTTTCCAAGGTTTTGTCTGATTATATGATTAAGAAACACCAGATTGAAATCGGTACAGCGCATACTTTCCAAGGTGATGAACGAGACATAATGATGATTTCGTGGGCAGTTGCAGACAACAGTTACACGCAAAGTTTAATGTTTATGCAAAAGGCAAACTTGTTTAACGTCGCAATTACTCGTGGCAGAAACAAAGTTATCAACTTCGTTTCTCGTAACCCGAGAGAGTTGCCGGAAGGACATTTCAGAAATTATGTTTCTTATATGCAAAACTATCAAGATAAAAAACAAGCTTTGCTTTCAGGAGAAATCGACGAAAATATTTACAAAAATTCGTTTGAACGTGAAGTTGCCGAGAAAATTAGAGAACTTGACCACAGAGTTGTTGCAGGAGCAGATATCGCCGGACTTAGTGCAGATTTGCTCGTTGACGACAAATTCGTTATCGAAATCGATGGTGTTGAAGACAAGACAAAATCGCATATTTCTAACATGAAAAAGCAAGCTATCATTGAGCGTTCTGGATTTAAAGTTAAACGAATAACTTTCCGCGAATGGCAATATTCACCAAAAGCATGCCTTGATAGAGTATTGATAGAAGACTAATAAAATAGGAGATAATATGGAAACTATAGAATTTGAAATTACTAAAAAAGATTGCCAAGCGTACTGCAAAGATGCGTTCAAAATTCCAATGGTCCGGAAAGCATCAAGAATAACTGTTATATTAGTTGCCTATTTTATAATATCAGTATGTTTTGGAATTTTTATAAGTTCTATATTTTTTAACGGTATTATGTTAATTTTAGGAATTTTTATATTTGCAATATTATTTTATATTCTTTTATATAAAACACTTCCAAATAATTCAGGAAGTGCTACTTTTAGAGTAATGAAAGGTTCTAATTTAAAGCGCAAAATAACTATTAATGAAGAAGGAATTACAAATACAAACTCAGCATCTAATAGTACATATAATTGGAAAAGTATTGTTGCAATACATGATACTAAGAACAATATAATAATTTTTGTTGGAAATGCGTTAGGGATTTTTATTCCCAAAAGAGCCTTCCAGTCAGAGCTTGAGGCTAAAAAGTATTACGCTAAAATATTAGAATATTACAATAACGCAAAAAATTTATAGGGAACGCCCAAACCTCCGAAAGCCACACACCCTTGTAATGTGATAATAAGGGGCAGAAAAGGGCGGATTTTCGGAAGGGCGCCGTGTGAGCGATTAGCGAGCCCAGCCCGAAAGGTGGAGCCGGACGTTACTCCGGCGACAACCCGAATAATCCGAACAATATAGAGTTAATTAAAGAAGCTCTAGCAGTACTAGAGCTTCTAATAAAATTGATACTAATTTTATTATAGGTGCGGCGGAGTGGTTAAATTGTAAGAGAGCTTAACCGCTCTTCCCTATATTTTTGTTATAACTTATTTTTTAGAAATTTCAACCCTTTTATCCTATCAAGCAATCCGAATTTTTTGAATTCACCTTTTTTTACAGATACAATTTCAAATGCTTCCGGTTGAACTGTTCTTGAAAATTTGATATCAGGTTCTCCAAAAAGCATTACATACGAAGGTTTATAGCCATCCGGAATACCTAAATAATCTCCCAATTCAGGCATTGCCTGCAAGCAATACTGTATAAGCCCGCACCAGCAAGTTCCAACATTCATACTATTTGCATAAAGTTCAAAATAACTCAATGCAATGAATGGATCAACATTTTTGCAAGGCGCATTAATAGGCGCAGAAACAACCACCAAATGCGGAGCTCCTCGAAACAAAATATCTTCTCCAGACACAATTGATTTAGCATAACGACTAAATTTTTCTGCAATAATTTTTACAGGTTTTGTCGTTAAGGCATTGCGAATTTTTGTATTTGTATAATCTCGAAACTCGTTCATAACCTCAATATCATCAATAAATGCGAAGTGAAGTTTATGAAAATTCACTCCGGTCGGAACGTATCTGAGCATGCTTTTTAATTTTTCTAACTTTTCAGAATTCAAATTTTCTTGCTTATAATGTCTGCAACTGCGTCTTGATTTAATCAAATTTAAAATCATATCAGGATTTTGCGGAAGAATTTCATCTGAATTTTCAGGTTTTTTATTACAGACACTCACCGCTCCTACAGGACAAACTGCCAAACAGTGTTGGCATTTAAAACACCTCTTCTCATTAATCACCGGGAATTTTTCATCATCAAATTGTAACGCCTTGGCAGAACAATCTTGAATACACTTTCCACAGTGAATACATTTATCTTTATCGATTTCAAACATAATAATCTCCTATTTTGCAATAATTATAATAGAAAAATAAAATTTATGTAAACATAAAAAGAAAGCCCCTTTTTCAAGGAGCTTAACATCACTTATTATTTTGCTTTTACGTTATTATTTTACTTCTTTAATTACAAGAGAAGCATTTTGACCGCCAAATCCGAAAGAATTTGACAATGCTGCATGAATATCTGCTTTTCTTGCTTTATGTGGTACGTAATCTAAGTTAGCAACATGTTCATCTTGATTATCAAGGTTGATAGTTGGAGGAACAATGTGTTCATTAATTGCTTTAACACAAGCGATACATTCAACCGCACCAGTTGCACCCAAAAGGTGACCGTGCATTGATTTAGTTGAGCTTACTAACAAATCTTTGTTTGTATCTTTGTCACCGAAAACGTACTCAATAGCTTTTGATTCAGCTACGTCGCCCAAACCTGTACTTGTACCGTGAGCATTGATATACTGAACATCAGTCGGTTTCATACCTGCATCATCCAATGCAAACTGCATTGCGTGGATAGCGCCTTGTCCTTCCGGATCAGGAGCAACAACATCATAAGCATCACCTGTTTGACCATATCCAACAACTTCAGCATAGATTTTTGCACTACGTTTTTTAGCATGTTCATATTCTTCAAGAATAAGAACACCAGCACCTTCTGACATTACGAAACCATCTCTTTCAACATCCCAAGGGCGAGAAGCTTTTGTAGGCTCATCGTTACGTTTAGAAAGTGTTCTTGCACTAGAGAAAGCTCCAATACCAACGTCACAAATAGTAGCTTCACAACCACCGGCAACCATAATATCAGCATCACCATATTGAATTGATCTAAACGCATCACCAACTGTGTGAGTACCAGTTGCACAAGCGGAAACAACTACTTTGTTAATACCTTTAAAACCGTGACGCATTGAAATACGACCTGATGCCATGTTCACAATCATCATAGGAATTGTAAACGGAGAACATTTGTTAGGTCCTTTTTCAAGAATTCTAACATGGTTTTCTTCAAAAGTTCTGAAACCGCCAGCTGCAGAACTAACCATAACACCGATTTTATAAGGGTCTACATCTTTTACTTCGTCCAATTTAGCATCTTTGATAGCTTCATCAGCTGCAATAACTGCGAACTGAATGTATCTATCCATTTTCTTAGCTTCTTTTGGATCAATATATTCTTCAGGGTGAAAGTTTTTAACTTCACCAGAAATTTTTACAACGTGCTTACTGATATCAATAAGCTCAGAAGTACTTATTCCGCTTTTTCCTTCAACAAGACTATTCCAAAATTTGTCAACACCAACACCAAACGGTGTAACTGCGCCAAGTCCTGTGATAACTACTCTTCTTTTTGTCATCTCTTTACCTTTTTAACTATCTTTTAAATATACGAGGGAGAAAATTCAATATTAAATTTTCACCCTCGCAACTTTTTATGAACAAATCGAGTCTCAACAGCGAGTTTAAGAGAGGCAACTCCATGCCAATTCTCGACTAAGCTGCAGCCTATTTGCTGTGAGCATCAATGTAAGTAACAGCGTCTTGAACTGTTTGAATTTTTTCAGCTTCTTCATCAGGAATTTCGCAACCGAATTCTTCTTCGAAAGCCATAACCAATTCAACTGTATCCAAAGAATCAGCACCCAAATCAGCTGTAAAGCTTGCTTCTGGAGTAACCAATGCTTCATCAACGCTTAATTGATCTACTACAACTTTTTTTACTTTTTCAAATGTACTCATTTCTAATTTCCTCATAATTAATTGTATTACTATACTATTTGTTCTCTTACATTATACTTAACGCAAGAAATTTTTGCAAGAAATTTACAATTTGGTTTTCATATTGTTAAAAATCTTAACTTTTTCGAAAAGTGAGTCGTGAATTGTGAGTAGTGAATAGACCTTTTAGCTCGCTTTGTTCAAAATTTATCAAACAAATACTCATGAAATGAACTACTCACCCCTCACTATTCACCATTCACTATATAATCAACGCCCCAGCAACTTCGATTGCTTGACCTGAAACGTAATCAGCATCAAGAGCTAAGTATTTAACTGTTTTTGCGATATCTTCAGGAGTTCCAAGACGTTTCATCGGAATAGCTTTCAAGTATTCATCAATGTTAGGCAAGTTAGCTGTCATAGCTGTTTGGATAAATCCAGGACATACAGCGTTAACTCTGATGTTTCTTGAACCAAATTCTTTTGCAAGAGTTTTTGTCAAACCGATTAAGCCAGCTTTTGATGCTGAATAGTTAGCTTGACCAGGGTTTCCGTGAAGCCCAACAACACTAGACATGTTGATAATAGAACCTTGACGAGCTTTCATCATATATTTGATAACTGCGTGAGTAACGCAATATGCACTAGTCAAATTGATTTTGATAACTCTTTCCCATTGTTCCATATCCATTCTGATGAACAAACCATCTTTTGTAATACCTGCATTGTTCAACAATACGTCGATTTTACCGTGTTCAGCAATCATTTTGTCAACATTTTCTTGAACAGCTTCTGGGTTTGAAACGTCAAATTGGTAGAAGTAAGCATTAGCTCCGCAAGCCTTGATTTCGTCTAAAGCCGGTTGAGCTTTTTCAGCTTCACAAATGTCGTTAATAATAATGTCACAACCTGCTTTTGCAAGTTCCAAGGCACAAGCTAACCCGATACCACGAGAACCGCCTGTTACCAAAGCAATTTTTCTTTCAGTCATTAATTTTCTCCTTATTTATTAAAATAAAATAAAAAACGAATTTATCTTATCCCTCAAGTCAATTGTAGCATAAATATGCAAGCTTTGTCAGTTTATTAACAAATTTGAAGAGAGGAGAATGATGAAAGCAGCTAGAAAGCGAGGTAATTAAGCGAGAGTTAAGGATAGTAGACGATAAGGCGTTAAGACGATAAGTTCGTTACAACAAATAAAATATTCTCGTCATTCTGAAAGCTTAGAAAAATAATGCGAGTAACGAGCATTAATTTTTCTTGCTATTCAGAATCTAATTTAGCATTAATCTACGATGTTGGGCAAGTATGCCCAACCTACAGACTACAGACTGAGGGAAACAACAATTTAATCCCGAAGAATCTAATTACAAGTGGAAGAAAATTAATGTAGGTTGGGTTTACTAACCCAACAAATTTAGCTTTTTATATATTCTTGATGTCGGGGGCCCCGAGCTACAGTTTGACTACTTGCATCTGGTTTTCCCACTCCATGACAAATCGTCACAATGTAGGTAATCCATATTTTCATTAAAAATAACCCAGGCAGTGCAAGCTGAGCCAAATGTATTTTTTGTATTACAACTGGTTTGAAAAATATACAATTCGCAAAAAAGGTGAAGATATAGCATCTCCACCTTTTTTAATGAATATTTTTACTTATTTACACAAGAGCCAATTCTTCTTTCAACGCTGCAACTGTACTTTCCAAAGATGCTTTATCAAACACGTTGAACATTTTAGCTTCCGGTGCAATTTTTCTGTTCAAACCTGCAAGAACTTTACCAGGTCCGATTTCTACAAAAATTTCAACGCCGTCATTTGCCATTTGTTGGATTGTTTGAGTCCAATGCACTGATGAGCAAATTTGTTTTGGCATTTTTTCTCTGAAATCTGAACTTTCGATAGTTGCCTTAGCGTCAACGTTTGTTACAACAGGAATTTCAGCATTATTCAATTCCAAATCAGAAACAAATCCTACAAATTCCTTGCTTGCATTTTCCATAAATTTAGAGTGGAAAGCGCCTGAAACAGGAAGTGGAACAACTCTTCTTGCACCTTTTGCCAACAAGATTTCGCCGGCTTTTGCAACTGCATCATTGTCACCTGTGATTACAACCTGAGCAGGTGAATTGTAGTTTGCAACATCAACATAACCAACACTTGATGCTTCTTTCAATGCTTCTTCCAAAGCACCCTCAGGAGCGTTCAAAATTGCAGACATCGCACCTCCTGTTGCGCTTGCGCTCATCAAGTCAGCTCTTTTTTGAATTGCTTTAAAAGTTGTTTCTAATGACATTACGCCAGCTTCGTACATTGCGCAATATTCACCCAAAGAGTGACCTGCAACAAAGTCAGGTTTGATATCCAATTGAGATTTCAAAGCTTCCAACGCCGCAATTGACATTGTTACGATACAAGGTTGAGTGTTTACAGTTTGTTTCAAAGAATCTTCCGGTCCTTCAAAACAAAGAGTTGTAATGCTTTTGCCCAAAACTTTATCTGCTGTGTCAAAAACATTTTTTGAGCTTTCAAAATTTTCATATAAATCTTTTCCCATGCCTACTGCTTGTGAGCCTTGTCCAGGGAATAAGAATGCGATTTTTTTAGTCATAATTTTATCCTTTATGTTTTATTTTAAGTTACTAAGGCACTAAGTCCATTTCGGTTTAGTTTCGCTGTTGGGTTAGTAAACCCAACCTACAATAACTTTCTTCCACTTGTAATTAGATCCTTCGGGATTAAATTATTGTTTCCCTAAGAATGACGATTAATAGCTTCTGTTTCGGACTTATCGCCTTTACGTCTTATCGTCCTATCGTCTTTTATTCCTGATACGACCTTACTGCCCTAGTGCCTTAGTAACCTAGTAACTTAACTCTCGCTTAGCGACCTTCACACCAATATTTGAAGTATGAATGAACATCATCGCAGAGGGCTACGTGCGTAGCACTAGCAAATGCCTTCACGAAGTCTAACGATTGCACCGCCCCAAGTCATACCGGCACCAAATCCGCAAAGAATTGCAGTAGTTCCAAGTTTAACTTTTCCTTTTTCAACACTTTCTGCCAAAGCGATTGGAATAGAGGCAGCTGATGTGTTACCATAATATTTGATATTTGTAACAACTTTTTCATCAGGATATCCAAGTCTTTCTTGTACAGCTTGAATAATTCTGATATTTGCTTGGTGAGGGATTAGATAATCGATATCGTCAGCCTTCATACCTGATTTTTCAACCAAGTTTTCTACATAATGAGGCAAGATTTTTGCAACAAAAGTGTAAACTCCACGACCGTTCATTCTGATTCCTTTTGGTTTTTCTTCATATTGTTCAACCAACGGGCAATTTTTTCCATCAAATGAAAGCTCGATTAAGTTTCCATAGTTACCGTCTGCTTCAATATCAATTGAGATTACATCATCAATTCCGTCCTCAGCTTGAGTAACAACCATAGCACCTGCACCGTCACCGAACAAGATTGAAGTACCTCTATCAGTCCAGTCAACAAGTCTTGAATTGTTATCAGTTGCAACAATCAAGATGTTTTTGTACATGCCTGATGCGATATAAGCTTTTGCAATGCTCAAACCGTAAATCAAACCAGAGCATGCTGCTGTAATATCAAATGCAGGGATAGGTTTTGTAATGCCTAATCTTGATTGAATATGACAAGCGATTGCAGGGTACAAATCAGGAGGAGCAGAAGATGCAGCCAAAATCAAATCGATTTCTTCAGGCTTCATTTTAGCCTTAGCCAACGCATTTTGAGCAGCTTCCAAACCTAAGTCGATAGCGTTTTGTTCACCAGAAACAACACGTCTTTCTTTAATCCCTGTACGAGTATAAATCCACTCGTCAGAAGTTTCATATAATTTTGTCAAATCATCGTTTGTAATAACTGTTTCAGGCAAGCTATAACCAACACCTGCAATTCTCAACGGAATTAATTTATTTGTCATCTGTTTTTATTCCTCATAAAACTTAGCTATTTTTTCGTTCACGCCTGTTTCAACAGCGTGTTTTGCAACTCTTACGGCATTTTTAATTGCATAAGCTTTACTTCTGCCGTGAGAAATTACTGTGATACCTTTAACACCTAAAAGCAAAGCACCACCAAATTCTTCATAGTTAATTTTTGTATAAATTCTTTTCATGAACGGTTTTGCAAGAAGTCCGATAATTTTACCTGCCAAATCAGCTTTAAATTCTTGTTTCAACATTCTGAACAACATTGAAGATGTACCTTCTGTAACCTTCAACGCAACGTTTCCAACGAAACCGTCACATACTACAACATCGCATACACTCAAGAAAATTTCTTTACCCTCAATGTTACCAACAAAGTTAATCTTTTCTTGGTGTTCTTCCAAAATCTTATAAGTTGCCTGAGCAAGTTCGTTACCTTTACCCGCTTCTTCACCGATGTTCAAAACACCAACCCTAGGGTGTTCAATACCTAAAACGTTTTTAGAGAATGTTGCACCCATAATTGCGAATTGATAAAGCATTTCAGGTGAACAATTGCTGTTTGCACCACCATCAATTACAACGATAGGTTGTTTAATTGTAGGCAAAGTAACTGCGATTGCCGGTCTGTCAATTCCTGGGATTCTACCCAAACCAAACAAACTTGATGCCATAGCAGCACCTGTTGAGCCTGCAGCAACAACTGCATCAGAGCTTCCTTTTGCAACTGCATCAACAGCTAGAACGATAGATGATTTTTTCTTTTTACGAATAGCTTGACCAGGAGCCTCACCCATTTCAATAACTTCTGAGGCATGAGTAATTTTGATGTCTAATTTTGATGTATCAATCTTAATACGGCACTTTGCAGGCCCACCTTTACCATAATCGGTCATAAAGCCTTCGTGAGAAATCTTATCGAGTTCTTGTTCAATTCTATCTTGTTTACCTACAAGCTCGATTGCAACTCCATATTCTTTAGCTGCCCATACAGCACCTGCCACGATTTCGTGTGGAGCATGATCCCCGCCCATTGCATCAATTGCTATTCTTGTCATCTTATCCCTCTCTATCAAAAAAAGATACTAAATTACTAAGGCTCTAAGGCACTAGGTATCACAAAAATATAATTGCCCAGCGCCTTATTGCTTAGTATATCTATTATTCTTCAGTTTTTTCTTCAGCAGGAGCTTCTGCTTTTACTTCTTCAACTTTTTCTGCTTTTTCAGCCTTTTTAGTTGATTTTTTTGCAGGTTTCTTTGCTTCTGCAACTTCTTCAACTCTATCTTTCAAGCTTACAGGTTTTCCTTTGTAAGTTCCGCAAGCTGTGCATACTGTGTGAGTCAATACTGTTTCACCACAATTAGGGCATTTAGTAGTTTCTGGTTTTGTAGCTTTCCAGTTACTTCTTCTGCTTCCTTGTGCTGAATGTCCTGTTCTTTTCTTAGGTACTGCCATTTTTCTTTTTCCTTTTTATTTTTTATTACTACTTATATTCTTCCTAGTTTTCATTTATTTTTATATTTTTGAAAACATCAAGTCTTGGATCAGACAAATTTTCTTCTTTCATAAATTTGTCCCCATTACAATTTATACCACAAACTTTCTTATTTGGTAAATTTAATATTACAGATTGATACAATAAGTCATAAATATCAATTTCTTCTGCGCCGTTCAAATCGGTTACAAACTGTCCGTCTTTCAACTCGAACTCTTGCCCGTAATCATCTAACAGAGTGTTTTTGGCATACATTTCATTTATATCAAAATCAAAATCATAATCGTATTCTTTCAAACACAAATCACATTCCAATTTTACTGTTCCCTTAACATTTCCGCATACTTCTATAAATTCACCAAGTGACTTAATTTCTAAATCTGAAACAACCGGAGCAACACAATCCAAACCATCAATTTTATCTTCAAAATGAAAATCAATAGTTTTAGACGAAGTATTTTCCAATTCTTCTATAGAAATTTTGTAATCCATTATCCTACGTACTGTTCTTCCTGTATTGCAAGAGAAGCTATTTGATTAGAGATAAAGCAAACTTTTTTCAAAGGTCCCTGAGTTTCTTTTTCAATCAAAGTAGCTGTTGCACTTCGCATTGCTTGCTGTAATTCTGCATAAAGTTCTTCCGGTTTTTCAACATAAAGCACCAAAGGAGCTGTTGCGCCTTTCAAAAATACCAAAACCGAAGTTCTTTTTTTTATATTTTGCGGGTTAAATTGTTGTGCCATTTCACACTCCTTCTTTAGTAATTACAATTATAAACAAATGTTACATAATTGTCAATTTTTATTTATTTTAGTGAGTTGTGAATGGCATTTAGATACATAATATAGATAAGATACTAGGTTACTAAGGCACTAGGGCACTAAGTTCGTATAACGGTATGCACCACAGTTGATATGGCAGGGGGGGG
>OGOP01001782.1_pt1 | contig 14381 bp, 16 predicted proteins | sample 1552591 | NCBI WGS metagenome assembly OGOP01 (sample SAMEA2580120, study PRJEB22360) | human gut metagenome | biome: human gut; feature: human-associated habitat; material: faeces | place: Denmark | collected 2008/2010 | reverse complement strand
ATTAAATAATTTATATTTTAAAATTTATATTCATATTGATATTATCTTTAATATTTTCCATTTTTGAAATTTTATTTTTCAAAGACATATTTGCAGCTGATTCTATAGTTATAGATCTTGGCTTTAAAATAGTATATCTCTCTTATGATACTCCTACTATTTTGTTTAACTTAAAATACTTATATATATTATTTACGCTCTTATCTAAAGCAATCTTGTTATCTAATCTAATGCCAAACAAAAATAGAGAAAAATCAAAAAAGAAAGAATTACATGATAATAGCTTACATTTAGATTTAGGAAAAGCTCTATCGTCAAATGAAATAATAAAAATTTCTGAAAAAGGACTATATCAAAATTTACTAATAACAGGAGCTATCGGCTCTGGTAAAACAAGCAGTGCAATGTATCCTATTACACGACAATTAATAGCTTACCATTCTTCTAACCTACAGAAAAAGCTAGGAATGCTAATATTAGATGTAAAAGGAAATTACATTTACCAAGTAAAAAAATATGCAAAACTTTATAACCGAGAATCCGATATAATACCAATTCAGATATCCGGAGATTTTAAATATAATCCTCTCGATAACGCTTCTTTGAAGCCAACAGTTTTAGCAAATAGGTTGAAAACAATATTACTATTATTTTCTCCAAACAATACAGAATCATACTGGATAGATAAGTCTGAAATTGCTCTGGCAGAAGCAATAAAGTTATGCAGGTTATATAATAACGGATACGTTACTTTTAACGAAATTCATAATTTAATTACAAATCACGATTATTACTCTGAGAAGATAAATATGCTTAGAAATAAATTTTTAAACAGCAAATTTAATTCTGAACAGAGTTATGATTTGCTATCCGCACTAAATTTCTTTGAAAAAGAATTTTATGCTTTAGATTCCAGAACCTTTAATATTTTAAAGTCTGAAATAACCAGAATAACTTCATTTTTTGTTTCAGATTCTGATGTACTTAAAACATTTTGTCCAGATAAGTCTAAAAATAATTTTCCAGGTTTTCAAAGTATTATAAATTCAGGAAAAATTGTAATTTTAAATATGAATATAAATGAGTACAAAAATCTCTCTAAAATTATTGCAACTTATTTAAAATTAGATTTCCAAACAGAAGTACTTCGTAGGCTTGCATCCAATAATACAAATATTCACCCAGTAGCCTTTATTTCAGATGAATACAGCGAATATGTATCAGCTACAGATGCCAATTTTTTCTCACAAAGTAGAGAGTCAAAATGTATAAATATTATTTCCACCCAAAGTTACACATCACTTTTGAATGCATTAAATAATAAATATTCTGTCGAAGTAATTGTACAAAACTTAGTAAATAAATTATGGTTTAGATCTGATGATATGTTCACAATTGAAGATGCCCAAAAGCAATTACGGCAAAATCGATGTAGAAAGGACTTCAAGAACTATATCCGAAAGTGCAAAAGAAACTTCTTACAACATTATCATGCGTTCATTACAATCTAAAAATTCTAATATTTCAGAAAGTATAAACACTTACACACAACACGATTATGAGTTCGATACTAATTTCTTCTCTCAAAATCTCAACACATTTGAATGTCTATCATTCATATCAGATGGTCAAAAAATCCTTCCACCAACAAAACTAAAGATGTTACCATATTTCAAATAATTTAAGGAGGCATTATGTTCAAAAAATTTATATTTACATTTTTTATTCTTTTAATTATATTACTAGTTTACTCTAATAACGTTTTTGCAGCAGACCCCAAACTCATCTCAAAGTTGGACTCTGCATTTCAGAAGATTGAAGACTGGCTTATAAAACTCGCTACACCTGCAGCAGCAGTAGCCGTTGGTACCGGAATATTTATGAAAAAATTTAGCTTCGGAGACGAAGAACGAATACGAACAGGCAAAAAAATTATTCGTAGTTCCCTGTTTTCCTATGCATTTATTCTTGCCATTGATTTAATTTTATCTGCCATAAAAAGTCTTATCTAGAAGAATGGAGTTGATACCTTGCAAATTGACTATTCTCAAGCAATCATTGATACTATTAATAAGATATTTTCTCTACTTTTTTCTTCATTAGATGTATCTATGTATTCTCTCCTGGATAAAACAGTTTTTATAAATAGCTCCATAGTTAATGATAGATTCTTTTCATTAGCTTTTAGTTCAAAGTTTGGGCTATCTATTATAGCAAATGCACTACTACTTGGTTTTTTCCTATATTATTGTTTCAAACTGTATATGGCTCCATTTTCAGGGTCTTATGTTGAAAAGCCCTATCAATTTTTAACTAAAGTATTTATAATTGCTATATGTATTAGCTTCTCTCAATTTTTATGCTCAGAATTTATATATATAATTGACATATTTACAGATATTTTAAAATCATTTGGAATGCAAATAACTGGTAAAGAAATATCTTTTAGCACATTACTCTCTAGTTCAACATACATAATAGAAAATAGCAATAATTTTAACTTTTTTTCATTTGATGGAATATTAAGAAGCTTCTTTAGCTTTGGATTAATAAATTTATTATTTTCTTACTCAATACGATATATACTTATTAAAATTTTAATTTTACTTTTTCCATTTGCATTACTTTCACTTGTTACAACATCTACTTCTTGGATATTTAAATCCTGGCTTAGAGCCTTCTTCTCTCTTATATTTGTACAAATTTTTATAATATTTGTTTTAATATTGTTATTTTCATTGAACATAAATACATCAGATATATTCTCCCAAATCTCATATATCAGTACTATCTTCGTCCTAACAAAATCTAACACATATATAAAAGAACTACTAGGAGGCATTTCCACAGATTTAAATTATAATCTTCTAAATGTAAAAAACTTATTTAAATGAAAGGATATTTTATGATCTTTATATTTCCACGAAACTACAATATAAATAGTAAATTTTTAGGCATAATAAATTATTCTTCATTATTTTTTAATTTATTATGGGATTTATTCGTATATTGCTTAATTAATTTATTATTTACAAGTTTTACAATAAAAACATTTTTATTTATAACTCTATCGTTGCCAATATTACTATTAAGTATAATTGGAATTAATAATGAAAATATATTTTCAACATTTTTTTATTTGTTAAAATTTATTTTTTCTTACAAACTCTACTTGTTTAACAAACTTTAAAAATTAAAGCTTTTATACTTATTGTAAATCATTTTAAAAGATGTTATAATCGTTGTAATTATGAGGTGAAATTATGAAATTAGAACAATCTGACAATTCCTTATTATTCTCTACTACGAGTATTCCTGATGCTTTTTTTACAGAGTATTTTTCTCAAGCAAGTAGTGATTCAATAAAGGTATTTTTATATTTATATTTTCTTTCTAAATATGGAAAAGAAATAAAAATAAATGATTTATCAAAAAAGCTAAATTTACCATTAAAATCCATACAAGATTCTATAAAATATTGGGAAGAACTTGGCTTATTAATCAGAAAAAATGCTGGTTATGCATTCGCAAATATGCAAGAAATGGAGCTCCATAGACTTTATACACCAAAAGTTACTCAAACTCCAGACCAAATAAAAAATACAGAAAAAAATCAATACAGAGCAAAAGCTATCGAAAGCATTAATAATGAGTTTTTCCAAGGTGTTATGTCTCCTTCTTGGTATGGTGATATAGACCTTTGGTTTAGTAAATACTCATTTGACGAAGAAGTTATGGTATCTTTATTTAGATATTGTTTTAACCGTTCTGCTTTGCATAGAAATTACATTCAAGCAGTTGCAGAAGCTTGGTCTCAAAATGGTGTAAAAACATATGAAGACTTGAATAAATACTACGAAGAACAAGAAGCTTTTGCCAAAATAACCAAGTCTATTTCTAAGAAATTAGGCTTAAATAGGCAGCTTTCTCAATTTGAAAATGCGTATATTGAAAAATGGATAAAAGACTTCGGATATAGTATGAATGTAATAGAAATTGCTCTAAAGAAAACTACTTCAAAAACTAATCCAAACTTTGACTACATTAATAAAATACTTTCTGATTGGCATGAAAGAGGTTTGAAAACACCTGAAGCAGTAGAGAAATTTCTTGCTGATATGAAACAAAAAAATAAAGATATAAAAAATATCGAAAAGAAAACAGGTTATAATAATTATTCTCAAAGAAGTTATAGTAATTTTTCAGATTTATATGCTAATAATTTTAATGAAAATAATGATTCAAATTCCAATTAAAAAAGGATGTGATTACTTAAATGAATAATTCTACTCTTAAGCAACTTCTTTTAGAATATGCTAGAAAAAGAAACAAAGAAATTGCTGAAGCAAATATAAAAAAAGAAAGAATTTATCAAGAAAATCCACGCTTACAAGAGATTGATGATGAATTAAGTAAATTTTCAATACAAACTGCAAAGTCAATTTTACAAACTAATGATAAATCTTTATTAGACACATTAAAGTCAAAAAAAGAATATCTGTTAAATGAAAAAAACGAAATATATAACAGCTTAAATATAGATTCTACATATTTTTATCCACAATTTGAATGCAATCTGTGTAAAGATACTGGTTATATTACAGAAAACTATACAACAAAAATGTGCAATTGCTTAAAACAAAAAATTTTTGATGCTGAGTACAATAAAATTAACAGTTTTGACTTTTCAAAGTATAGTTTCGATGATTTTTCTTTAGATTGTTATTCTGACGAGATAAATAAAGAAAAATACAACTCTTCAATATCTCCTAAAGAAAATATTAAAATTATAAAAAGAATCTGTGATAAATTTATAGATAATTTTGATAATCCTAAAGAAAAAAATCTATTATTTATTGGTAACACCGGATTAGGAAAAACATTCATGTCAAATTGTATTGCTAATGAAATGTTAAAAAGAAATAAAACTGTACTTTACCAAACGGCTCCTATTATGCTAGACTCAATTATAGATTACAAACTAGGAAAATCATCTAACTTTAATGTATTAAAAAATCTTTTATCAGTTGATTTACTTGTAATAGATGACTTAGGTACTGAAAGTTTAAATAATATGAAGTTCTCAGAACTATTTACATTAATAAATACTAGGTTATTAAATCAAAATAATAAGGCAACAAAAACAATTATATCAACAAATCTAAGTTTAGATAATCTTGCTTCTACATATGGTGAAAGAATTATTTCTAGACTTATAGGAAGTTATAATATATGTTATTTCTTTGGTGATGATATACGAATAAAAAAAAGATAGATTATAAAACCACGAATTTACGTGGTTTTTTATTTGCAAAAAAAATACCAAGATTACTCTTGATATTATTTGGCGGAACAGAGAGGATTTGAACCTCCGCGGCCCTTAACGAACCCTAGCAGTTTAGCAAACTGCCCCCTTCAGCCTCTTGGGTACTGCTCCATTTACATATTTAATATAAAAAAATGGCGGAGAGGGTGGGATTCGAACCCACGGTAGGCTACAAACCTACGCCAATTTTCAAGACTGGTGCCATAAACCAACTCGACCACCTCTCCATATCATCTCGTGACAAGTTATATCATACCATAAAATTATCTTATTTGTCAACAATATATTTATAATTTTTGCAATTATTAAAAAATTATTCCACTAATCATGAATTTCGTTAATTTATTTCATAATTAGTGGATTTTTCTTATTTAATTGCCTTATCTAAAGCATCTTTTTCTTCATTTGACAATGCATATTCACATTTTCCTTCTACTATAGGTTTTGCATAGATATTTGATGTATCTCTTCCATATATTCCGTTTAATACAATGCCAGTATTATGCTCATTTAAAATTGCCAAAGCAAAGCTTAAATTACTACCAGTATCTTTATACGCATTATATCTTACTAATCCAATCTTTTTTAGATAATTCTTTGAATCTTCATCTAATTTTTGGCAATATATTTCTATTTCATTGTTTTCTTTTTTTATCTCATCAACACTCTTAACATATTCCTGCAACATTTCATTTATATTGTTCCCTTTACCGATTTTTGTCATAAAATCAGAATAATTTTTTCTTAATTTAGTAAGTTTAATTGAGTTTAATACATAAATAGCAATCAATGCTATATTTATTATTAAAATAATAACATTAAATAAATTAAATTCAAAATTCATATTCATTTATTAATCACTTCCTATTTAATTAAGCCCAGGATCCTTTCTAAGTCATCATTTGAGTTATACTCAATAACTATCTTTCCTTTTCTTTTTCCAGCCTCTAATTTAACTTTCGTGCCAAAGAAACCCTGGAATGAATTTTCTATGTCTCTGTATATAGCCTGATATTTTAGAGATTTTTCTTTATCCTTTTTAGGTAAGTTCTTATCGTTATTTATTTTTCTCTCTAATTCATCGTATTTATCGCCATATTCAATAACACCTAAAGCTAATTTATATTGTTTTTCTGGATCTTGTACCTTTAATAACTCTCTACATTGTCTTTCACTAAAATTATGTTCAACAACTAAGTCAATTACTCTTGGGTCTAAGTTCAAAGTTCTTACATTATTAGTCAATCCACTTCTACTCATTCCTAGCTTATCAGCAAGTTCTTGTTGAGTTAGACCATAATCATCTAATAATCTTCTTAATCCTTTAGCTTTTTCTATTGGATTTAGGTTTTCTCTTTGAATATTTTCAATAAGTGCAATTTCTCTATTCTCTTGTTCTGTTTTCGTTCTAACTAAGCAAGGGATTTCAGTAAGTCCAGCCTTTTTTGCTGCTCTCCATCTTCTTTCTCCTGCAATTATTTGGTAATAATCATCTTTTAAAGTAACAATAATTGGTTGTATAACACCATATTGCTTTATTGAATTAGCTAGTTCATCTAGCTTTTCCTCATCAAACCTTTTTCTAGGTTGTTCTTTATCTGGTTCAATTTTAGTAATTTTAATATTTTGTACTATCTCCCCTGTCACTTCTTCAATTTCAGGTTCTTTAATAGTATCACTAAATAACGCATCTAATCCTCTTCCTAGACCAGTTTTTTTTGCCATATTTTATTCTCCTTTCTTCATATGCTTTGCAGCTTTTTGTTCTTCTTCATTAATCTTCAGAAATTCTCTTGTAAATTTCTCGTAACTCTTTGCTCCTTTAGACCTTGGATCATACAAAGTTATTGGCATTCCATAGCTTGGAGCCTCACTAAGTTTTACATTTCTTGGAATTACATTTTTATATACCTTGTCTTCAAAATATCTTTTTACTTCCTTAACAACCTGGTTTGATAGGTTTGTTCTTGCATCATACATTGTTAATAAGGCACCTTCTACTTTAAAATCTTTGTTCATATGTTTTCTTACTAATTCTACTGTATTCAACAGTTGTCCTAATCCCTCAAGCGCATAATATTCACATTGTACAGGTATTAATACACTATTTGATGCTGTAAATGCGTTTAAAGTAATAAGTCCTAAAGATGGTGGACAATCTATTATTATAAAATCGTATTTATCTCTTATATTATTTAATTTTGTCTTTAATCTATACTCTCTATCTTCCATTGATACAAGCTGAACTTCTGCTCCTGCTAAATTCATATTTGATGGACATAAATCCAAATTTTTTACTTGTGTCTTTTGCAATGTATTTTCTACTTCTATATCTTCTATTAGTACATCATATATAGAGAACTTTTGTTCTTTATTTACTCCCAAACCACTGGTACCATTGCCTTGTGGGTCAGCATCAATAAATAAAACCTTCTTTCCTCTTTTAGCTAAAATTGTACTCATATTAATTGCTGTGGTTGTTTTTCCAACGCCACCTTTTTGGTTAGCTATTGATATTATTTTTCCCAATTTTATCCCTCCTATGTGTAAAAAAATGACATACTAATAATATATTAATATTATTAATATGTCAATAAAAAAATTAGATTTTTTTAAGTTTTCTATTGTACCGTTTTAAGCTTTAAAGTGGCTGTTTTGCAGGTGTTCCAGGCTTTCTTGGGTATTTTTTTGCTGTTGTTGAAACTTTCTTTATAATAATTAAATTTCTTTCCATTTTTTTATTATCCAATTTTAATTTTTCCTGTTCTATAATCTCTCCTCCAAGAAGTTTTATTGCTCTTTTAGCCTCTTTTGATTCTTCATCTGCTTTTGGCCCTTTCATACAAATACAAATCCCACCGATTTTAACAAATGGCAATAAATATTCCACAAGTACATTCATAGGTGCTACAGCTCTTGATACAGCAATATCATATTTTTCTCTGTATTTTTGATTTGCTCCCATCTCTTCAGCTCTCCCATGAATCGTGTTCACATTATTTAGTTCCAATTCAGTTGAAATTAAATTCAAGAAATTCACTCTCTTGTTTAACGAGTCTAACAATGTTACTTCTGCCTTACTACTTATAGCTATTGGTAATCCAGGAAAACCAGCTCCCGTTCCAACATCAATCATAGTATTCCCATCTTCTATATATTTCAATATTGTAAGTGAGTCTATAAAATGCTTTTCAATAATTTCTTCTTCGTCTGTTATAGCCGTCAAATTAACTTTTTCATTCCATTCAATTAAACTTTTCATATATTTATAGAATTTTTCTATTTTTTCATCTGAAATATTAATATTAATTTCATTTTCTTTTTCTTTAAAAAGTTCTTCAAACTCATTAAAATCCATTATTTATCTCCTTTTCAACTGTTCTAAATATATTAGTAATACAGATATGTCAGCTGGTGAAACCCCTGATATTCTAGAGGCTTGTCCCACTGATTCAGGTTTTATTTTATTCAATTTTTGTCTTGCTTCTATCCTCAATCCACTTAATTCTGAGTAATCTATATCTTTAGGAAGTTTTTTATTCTCTAATTTTTTAAATTTATCAACTTGTGCTTCTTCCAGTTTAATATATCCTTCATATTTTACTTGAATTTCTACCTCTTTTTTCTCTTCTTCTGTTAAATCTGGCATATTTTTGTCTATTTCTTCAAGATATTCATACTTTATTTCTGTCCTTTTTAGTAAATCGGCTAATTTTACCCCTATTTTTATGTTTGAAGAACCATACTTTGATAAAATTTCATTTACTTTTTCAGTTGGTTTAACAGTTGTAGTCTTTAGTCTCTCAATTTCATTAAAAATATGCTCTTTTTTCATTAAAAATTTTTCACATCTTTCATCAGATATCAATCCATTCTCATGTCCTATGTCCATTAATCTCAAATCTGCATTGTCTTGTCTCAATAAAAGCCTGTATTCCGCTCTAGAAGTCATCATTCTGTATGGCTCGTTTGTACCTTTTGTTACTATATCATCAATTAAAACGCCTATATAAGCCTGTGATCTATCTAATATTACTGGTTCTTTTCCCTGTAATTTTCTTGCCGCATTAATTCCAGCAATAATTCCCTGTGCAGCAGCCTCTTCATAACCAGAAGTACCATTTACTTGTCCAGCTAAGAATAATCCATCTATATCTTTGTATTCTAGAGACAATTTTAATGTAGAAGGATCTATACAATCATATTCAATCGCATATGCTGGCCTTGTAAATTCAACATGCTCTAACCCTGGCAAAGTTCTATACATAGCTATTTGTACGTCTTCTGGTAAAGAAGAACTCATTCCTTGCACATACATTTCGTCTGTATCTCTTCCAAGAGGCTCTATAAATACTTGATGTCTTTCCTTATCAGCAAATCTTACTACTTTATCCTCAATAGAAGGGCAATATCTTGGCCCTGTTCCTTTAATTTCACCACCATAAAGAGGTGAACGGCTTAGATTATCTCTAATAATTTGATGTGTTTTAGCATTTGTATAAGTCAAATAACATGGTAATTGTTCTATTTCAGGGTTTATTTTATCTTCTAGAGAGAATAATTCTATATTCTTGTCTCCATTTTGTATCTCCATTTTAGAAAAATCAATAGAATTTTTATTTACTCTTGCTGGAGTACCTGTTTTAAACCTTAAAAGTTTAATATTTAATTTTTCAAGAACCTTAGATAGTTTATTGGCAGGGAAAACGCCATCAGGACCACCTTCAAATGAGTTCTCTCCTATAAAAATCTTTCCTCTTAAATATGTGCCAGTACATAAAATTATTTCTTTTACCTTATATACTGCTCCAACATTAGTCTCTATACTTGTTATTTTATTGTTTTCAACACCTATATCTACTATTTCAGCTTGTTTTAGATATAAATTTGGTTGTCTTTCTAAAGTATGCTTCATTTCCATTTGATATTTTTTTCTATCAGCTTGTGCTCTTAACGAATATACAGCTGGTCCTTTAGATGTATTCAACATTCTCATTTGTACAAATGTCTTATCAATATTTTTTCCCATTTCACCACCAAGGCAGTCAATTTCTCTTACTAAATGTCCTTTGGAGCTTCCTCCTATATGTGGATTACATGGCATATTTGCCACAGCCTCCAAACTTATAGAAAACAATAATGTTTTCATTCCCATTCTTGCAGCAGCAAGTGCTGCCTCACAGCCAGCATGTCCTGCACCAACTACTGCTATATCATATTCTCCTGCATTGTATTTCATCTTTTCCAACTCCCTTATTTTTACTTTCATTATATCACTGTTTTCGTGAAAACTTAACTTTAATCTTATTTATTATAATTTACGCTTAATAACTATGTTTCTTTTTAGTTTTCATGAAAACATTCCTTATTTTTGTTCTGTTTACATAATGTCATATGGCGTTTTTCCTTATTTTCCAAGGCAAAACTTCTTAAATATTTCATTAATAATATCTTCAGAAACATTTTCACCTGTTATTTCTGCCAATTTTTCTAATATATCTTTTAAACAAATTGCCGTAATATCAACCGGCATATGTGTTTCTAAGCTTTCTCTTCCTTTTTCTACATCTTTTAAAGCATATAATATTTGTTGCTTATGCCTATTATTTGTTATTATTTCAGTATTTTCACAATCCAACTCATTTAATTTAAATATCTCTTCTATTTTATTATATAATTTATCTAACCCGGTTTCATTGATTGTAGAAAATTCAATTATATTATTTTTAAATTTTTTTAACTTTTCATTTTCCTTAATTAAATTTTTTCCAAGGTCAATTTTGTTTATTAATATAATTGTCTTTTTTCCTTCTATTAAATCTAATATTTTTTGGTCTTGATCATCAAACGTACGAGAATCGTCAAATAGAGCAATTATTAGTTCAGCATCACTTATATTGTTTATGCTTCTTTCTACGCCTATTTTTTCAACCTCGTCATTTGTTTTTCTTATTCCAGCTGTGTCCACAATTTTCAATGGAACGCCTTTTATATTTATGTATTCTTCAATAGTATCTCTTGTTGTTCCTTCTATATCACTAACTATTGCCCTATTTTCTCCAAGTATTAAATTTAAAAGAGATGATTTACCTACATTTGGTTTTCCAATAATTGCAGTTTTAATTCCTTCTTTTAAAATTTTACCATTTTCAAAACTATTTTTTAATTTTAATAATTTTTCTTCTACGCTATTTAATGTATCATTTATTTTTTTATTTGTAGTTTCTTCTATGTCATATTCAGGATAATCAATGGAAGCTTCTATATCTGCCATTAAATTTAAAATTTCACCTTGTATATCTTTTATTTTCTTCGATAAGCTTCCTTCTAAGTGTCTTTGAGCCACCATCATTTCTTTTTCTGTTTTAGAATTTATTATATCTATTACAGCCTCAGCCTGAGATAAATCAATCCTTCCATTCATAAATGCTCTTTTAGTAAATTCTCCAGGGTCTGCAAGAACTGCACCATTTTTTAAACATTCTTCTAAAATTTGATTTTCAACTACTATGCCACCATGTGAATTTATTTCACACATATTTTCTTTAGTATAACTCTTTGGTGCAACAAAGTAAGATACTAATACTTCATCTATAATTTCATCATTCTCACTTTTTACAATATTCCCATACTTTATAGTATATCCTTTTATTTTTCCCTTATTTTTAGGCTTAAATATCTTTTGCAAAATTTTAAAGCAATCATCACCACTCAACCTTATTATTCCAATTCCTGCATTTCCTGGTGCTGTTGATATTGCTGCAATTGTACTCATATTATTCCTCTCCTTTTTTTCTTAGAATATAAAATATTACACCTATTAATTTTATCCATATTTTAAATTAAGGTACTATTTTTTGTTCTTTTCTTACCCATAACCAATACTTTTTTTACTCAATAATGGTGCTTTTATATTCCCATAATTCATTTAGTATAATATTTTTTCACCAATAAAAAAGTCAAAGCAAGACAATAGTATATATACTAAAATCCGAACTTTGACTTCCGATTTATATTCAATTATTTCTTTGCTATAACAACTCTTCTTCTATCGCCTTCACCAACGCTATATGTTTTCACAAATTCACTATTTTGTAGTTCTGTATGTAATATTTTTCTTTCATATGCTGTCATAGGCTCTAATGTTACAGACTTTCCTGTCTTTTTAACAGTCTTTTCAACTTTTCTAGCTAATTCTTCTAAAGTCTTTTTTCTTGCATCTTTATAATTTCCAATATCAAGAATTACTTTAACACTTTCTTCTCTATTTTTACTTGCAATAGTTGTCAAAAGTGTTTGTAAAGCCTTTAAAGCTTCTCCTCTATATCCAATCAATCTTGTAGAATCTTCTCCACTAATATTAACATATACAAGTCCATTTTCGTTTTTTACTGTATATTCAATATTACTAGAAATTTTACTTAAAAAGTTATTCAAAAAGTTTTCAACTGCTTTATTAGCATCTTCAATATCTTTTTGACTTATTTCTTTCTTTTCAATATTCTTTTCTTTTTTCTCTGGAATGCTATCTTCCCTAAGGGTTAATTCAACTTTTACAACATGTGGATCTAAAATACTAAAAAAGCTCTTCTTTTTTTCTTCAAGTATCTTTACATCAACTTGACTTCTTGTTGCTTTAAGTTCTTTTAATCCTTTTTCTATAGCTTCTGTAGAAGTTTTGCCTTCTGCAATAATCGTTTTAGGCATTTTCATCTTCCTCCTTGTTAAATATTTTGTCAATTATAAGTCTTTCAATTATAATTAAAATATTACTTACTAACCAATATAATGCTAGTCCTAAAGGAGCTATAAATGCAATCGATATAGACATTATTGGCACCATATACATCATAGTATTATTCATCTCTTGCATTGCTTCTAGACTTTCGCCATTTTCATTGTTTCCATCTTCAACATTCGCCTTATTCTCAGAAGTTTTTTCTTCTATTTGTAAAGTCTTATTTTTCTTCTTCTTTCCATTTGTTATTTTTATTGATACAAAAGATGTAATTATGTATAATACAGGAATGATATATACTGTAATATCTCCCATGTTTTGATTTGGAACTTTACTTAAATCAAGCCCCAAAAATTCCATATTAATATTTACATTTTCGTCTGTACTTGCTTTTTTCTGTATTACCTGTATTTCTGGGTAAGCTGATGCTTTCCCCTCTTCATTTTTTATTTCTTCTATATATCCATTTATTATGTTTGTATCTACCTTCTTCATATAAGTCAAAGGTTTACTTACAAGCCAGAATACAGAAAGAATAATTATAATTTGTAATATAGAACTTAAGCATCCACTAAATGGATTAAGTTTTTCCCTTTTATATAAATCAATAGTTTCTTGATTTAATTTTTCAGGATTATTCTTATACTTTCTCTGTATATCTTTCATTTTTTCCTGCATTTTTTCATTTTTCTTGATTGATTTTTGTTGTGATATAGTTACAGGTATTAATATAATTCTTAAAATTACTGAAAAAACTATAATTGCAATTCCATAATTATTAAATATGTTGTAAAGAAAGTTAAGTAAATAGCCAAATAAATTTGCTATTGCTCCCATGTTTTTACCTCCAATCAGTTTAAAGGATCATATCCACCCTTTGAAAACGGATTACATTTTAATATTCTAAAAATTCCTTTGATAATGCCTTTTATGCACCCATATTTTTCGATTGCTTGCTTAGTATATTCTGAACATGTAGGATAAAACTTACAATTTATTCCTCCATTAGCTAATACTTTCGATATATGTTCTTGATAAAATTCAATTATTTTTATCAATACTTTTCTAAAAAATAAACTAATTCTTTTCAAATAAGTCAGCCTCTTTAAAAATTTCTACTATTTCTTTATGTACTTCTTGAAAACTAATATTTTCAATAGACTCTTTCTTATTCCAAAGAAAAACAATATTGTATCCTTGTTTTATCTTTTTCATTTCTCTATAATATGACTCTCTTATTATTCTTTTTATTTTATTTCTATTTACAGCATTACAAAGTTTTGTGCTTATTGCAATTCCTATTATATTTTTGTTTTT
>OGOP01001781.1_pt1 | contig 14393 bp, 7 predicted proteins | sample 1552591 | NCBI WGS metagenome assembly OGOP01 (sample SAMEA2580120, study PRJEB22360) | human gut metagenome | biome: human gut; feature: human-associated habitat; material: faeces | place: Denmark | collected 2008/2010 | reverse complement strand
CCAATGCCACAATATTATAACAATAACAACAACTATTATAATAATAATAACAATATTAAATCTGTTAGAAACCACTCAACCAGAACAGCAAATGAAAAAAAAATCGCAAGAAACAACCTTATTCACAGAATTGTTTCTGTCGGAATTGTTTCATTGCTCGGGTTAACAATTTTACCTGTTGGATTTAACAAAGTTACTAAAATGATGTTCAATCCAACACCTTATAAAGAGGTTAAGGCAGATTATCAACAACTTTTATTCCCAACATCAAATTATATTTCTAATCACTGGTTTATGGGCGAAAGATCATTGGAAGGTGCTGATGTTAAAAAACCTGAAATGGCTACTTTGTCAGAGGGTTCAAGATTATCAAGTTTGGAAAGTCAATTATCAAATCTTGCAGCGTTGTATCCTTCAATTCATCCATCTGTATATGTTTGGGATTATGAAACAGGTAACTATGTTGATATTAATGCTGATGAAATTTTTCCAACAGCCAGCATTATCAAACTTCCTGTACTTGTGGAATTGTTTAGATCTATCGAAAAAAATCAACTTACAATTTATGATGAAATGCCATTGACAAATTATTACCGTTCTGAAGGTTCTGGAAGCTTACAATTTAAAGCTGAAAACTCTACTTATACAATTGACAAACTTGCAAGAATGATGATTACAGAATCTGACAACTCTGCAACAAATATGTTAATGGCCCGTTTGGGTTCAATGACAGATGTAAACTCTGCCTTGAGAGAGTGGGGGTTGAAGCACACTTATGTTCAAACATGGCTTCCTGACTTAGGTGGAACAAATCATTCTACTGCAAGAGATATGGCGCAAATTCTTTATAATATTGATAACCCTAAATTTTTAAGCAACAGTTCAAGAGAAAAAATCTTTGACTATATGGGACATGTTCATAACAACCGCTTAATTGCAGCCGGACTTCCTGCCGGTGCAACTTTCTTGCACAAAACAGGTGATATTGGCAAAATGCTCGGAGATGCCGGAATTGTTTATGCTCCAAACGGCAAAAAATACATCGTTGTGATTTTTGCAAACCGCCCGCACAACTCACCGCTAGGTAAAGAGTTTATCGTAAAAGCTTCTCAAACGATTTATAATAATATGGTATTTTAATGCTGGAAGATTTGCTAAAAGAAAATAAATGCTTCAAACTCGTATGCGGAGCTGGAAATGAGGACGCAATTGAGGTTGAAAAACTTGTTGCTCTGTATTCAAAAGCAGGATGCAAATTCTTCGACTTGTCAGCAAAACCGGAAATTGTTGATGCTGCAAAACGAGGACTGGAAGATAGAGAAGGTTATTTATGCGTAAGTGTCGGAATTAAAGGCGATCCGCATGTTAGAAAAGCCTACATTGATAATGAAAAATGTGCCAACTGTCACAAATGTGAAGAAGTTTGTCCACAAAAAGCGATTAAATATTCTAAAATAAATACCACACGTTGTATTGGTTGCGGAAAGTGTCAAAAAGTTTGCAGGCATGGGGTAATATCTTTTATATCCGAAAACAAGGATTTGAGAGAGGTTTTGCCACCTCTAATTGAAAGAGGAATTGATTGCATTGAGCTCCATGCTATGGGCGAAAATGATAATGAAGTTTTTGAAAAATGGAATTATATAAATGAAATTTATGACGGAATACTAAGTATCTGCACAGCTCGTAAACATTTGTCAGAAGAAAGAATGATTGGGCGTATTAAAAATATGATTGCACAACGTAGACCTTATTCAACAATTATTCAGGCTGACGGATTTCCAATGAGTGGCGGGAAAGATGATTACAAAACTACGTTACAGACAGTTGCAACGGCAGAAATTGTTCAAAATGCTAAATTACCTGTTTACGTAATGCTTTCTGGAGGAACAAATTCCAAAACAGCAGAACTTGCTCAAATATGCGGAATTAATTATAACGGAATTGCAATCGGAACATTTGCTAGAAAAATTGTTTCCAGATATGTTGAGCGCAAAGATTTTCTGCAAAATGAATATGCTTTTACAGAAGCTATTAAAATAGCAAAAACTCTCGTGGATACAGTGCAAGAGTGAAATGCGAGAAGTAATTTCAAGACGCCAGCCCAACATCAGGATTTATTTAGCGGTATACACCGCAGTTGTTCCGGTAGTGCGTAGCACCACCTAATTCACTCTATATGAATTTCCGCCTTTAATAATATCAGAAATTGCAATGAAAGTTACTTCTAGAATATAATCAATTGCATCTTGTGTTTCGTATGCTACATGCGGGGTTACAATAACATTTTGATTTTTTATTAATTCTGGCAAAATCTTTGATTCCTCTACGCATTCAAAATTATTATATAGAGTTTGGGTTAAATTTGAACATTTGAAATTAAAGTATTCACAAGTCACTACATCCAGTGCCGCTCCTTTAATTGCACCTTTAGTTACTGCACTATACAAATCTTTTATATTCACAATTTCGCCCCTTGATGTATTAATCAGGTAGGCTGTGTTTTTCATTATACTAAACTGTTCAAATGCAAACATATATTTATTTTCACCGGTATAAGGTATATGGATAGTTACAATATCAGCTTCTCTGAGCAAAGTATTAAAATCAGTATATTCAACATTGTATTTTTTAGCAAACTCTATTTTTTCTGAGATATCATAAGCCAAAATTTTCATTCCAAAGGCAGAGGCAAGTTTTGCAACAGCAATTCCAATACTGCCTGTTCCGATTATACCAATTGTAAACCTAGAAATATCACGTCCGACAAAATTTTGGCAAACACGATTTTTGGTCTTTAAATATTCTGATGCAGGAATAATTTTTCGTACCAATGCAAGGATTAAACCTATAGTGTATTGTGCAACAGGTCGTGCGCCATAACCTTCAACATTCACAACAGCAATATTTTTGGCATCAGCGGAGCGTTTGTTTATATGCTCAACTCCTGTTGAGCGAGTAGAGATAATTCGCAGGTTTTTGAACGAATTTATTACGTTTTCCGTAACCTCTGAATCAATAAAAACACTTATCACAGAAGTATTATCCAGCAACTCGGAGCTAAGATTTTTTACTGTTTCCTCGTTTAAACTTTCTGTAAAAAAAGTAATGTCAAAATTTTCAAGTTCATGCGATCTGAAAAAATCTTTTTCACTTTCCCGAAAATCAAAAACTAATAACTTTATTGCCATATAATACTCTCCTTTGAATAAAATTATTGCCCAAATAACAAGAAATTATATTGCACAAAAGTTTAATTTTTCAGAATAAAAAATTATCAGGATTTCCAATGAAATATGCCTCAAAAAATCGTAATATAATAATGTATTCGTACCTTTAAAGCCTAATTATGCGGATATGACGCTGGCAGGAGAACATGTCGTTTCTTTGGGGTAAGAAGAAGCGGAAACGGTGCACATCCATGTTCTAATTTCGAAGCAGATAAGTTGTCTGCAAATTTCCTGCGAAACACGGCTGGTACGGACAACTGCCAAGGAATAAATCCGATTAAATTATATATAAAGCGGATAACGGCAGTTGAAACAAGGCACATGGTTCAATTTTGAGCCCTGTGCCTTTTATTATTTCAAATATTTCTTCTTCACATGCATTCGTAACACTCACTAAATGCTCGTGAACGACTGTTTCCTTTCCCGCCATAGGGGCGAGGATTGACTTTGTTTTTTCTAAAACAAGATTTACTCCGTTACAAATTTTATCAATTTTTTAATATCTTTATTCCAAATTCCGTTCCAATTGCGAATTATTACGTCTGCTGGGCAAATTCCGGCATTTGTGTATTCTTTTATCGGATCTAAAAATTTTTCTTCATCTGTGTCCATTTCGATAAACGACTTTTCAGCGATATACAAAATTTCTTTTGCAATATCTTTAGCATAATATTTGCCGATTTTAGAATTCAATGCACTTTTCGGAACATTATATCTTAATTCTGAAAAATCCCTGTATTCAAAATCTTTGAACAACTCCTCAATTTCTTCAATTGCGTGTTTGTTGTAAAGAATTCCTTTATAAATAGCCAAAATTGAGTACTGCAAACCTTTACCAACACAGTCTTGGTTTCTGATTTCTATAAAGTTACGCAATCTAACTTCCGGAAAATACAAATTTGCGTGTAGGTTAAAATCTTCAATATCGGCGTCATAACCTTGATAACCGTTTGCCATAAATTCGTCAAAACTAATTTTTCCATCAAGCGGAATTGCATCATCTTCACGGTTAATAAAAATCATTGGCGTTTGAAGAACATAGTCAACATATTCTTCAAACGAAAACTTGTTATCAATCTGGCCGACAAAACCACACCTGTCATTGTCTGTATTTAGCCAGCTCAACGCCCTAAAACTCTTGTAGCCCGTTTCAACTCCGCCTCTTATCGGAGAATTTGCAAACATCGCAGTCACAAACGGAGTTAATTTATTTGCGATACGGAATTTAGTCATCGCATCTTCTTCACTCTCAAAGTCAATACAGCATTGAATTCCGGCGGTTTCTCTCATCATAACATCAGACAAAATTCCCCACAAATATTTTGCCATAATATGGTATCTCTGCTTTGGAATTAAATTAATAGATTTATGCGTAGAAAGAGGTGAAACACCATAATTCAAAAGGTTTATACCTAATTTATCTAAAATCGGTTTCATTTGTTTATTGAGTTTATCAATTTTTGTTTTGAGCGCATCTATTGTTTTTTCAGGCTTTATGCTCAATTCAATTTGACACCCAGGTTCAAGTGTAACCGTGTCATGCTCTTGTTTTAAGCCAATAATGTTGTAGTTATCTGTTATGTAATCCCAATTTTCTTCTTTAGCAAAATTTCGTAAAAAATTGCAAACTCCAAACTCTGAACCATAATCTACAGCTTTCGAAGTTACAGAAAAAATCGGCAGTCTTTCATATTCAAGCCCGATATTAAACTCTTCTTTCGGTTTACAGCCTGCTTCAAATAATTTTACAATTTCTTTTTTACTGAGTTTGGTTTGTGTTTGCATATTTACCCCCTTAAATTATATCATCCACAAAATTAGCAAAAAATTTTTATTTAAACATTTACCTGTGTGTGGTATTATTATAGGTAAGATGAACTACTTCGAACGGGCTAAATATTTTAGAACTAAAAAAAGACTCGGGCAAAATTTTTTGATTGATGGTCAAACTATTGCCGATATCATTGATTTTGCAGACATTAATCCTGATGATACGGTTATAGAAATCGGTCCCGGAGTTGGATTTGTAACAGAACAGTTAGTGAAGCATGCCAGACAGGTTATCGCTATAGAACTTGATGAAGAAGCTATTAAAGAACTTGAAAAACTTAATGCTCCGAATTTAAAAATTATCCACAACGATATTTTAAAACAAGATTTATCAGATCTTTGCGAAGGCAAAATTAAAATTGTTGCAAATATTCCATATTATATTACAAGTCCGATTATCGCACATCTTTTGGGTGAAATAGATGATTTGAGTAACAAAAATCGTAATAAAATCACAGACATTTTGTTAATGGTTCAAGAAGAGGTTGCTCGCAGAATGGTTGCTAACGAAAACTCATCAGGCAAGCAATACGGGCTTTTGACAATTTTGTCACAGTTTTGGGCAGATGTTGAGATTATGAAACTCGTTGGCAGACGCTCTTTTTATCCTGCGCCAAAAGTCAATTCTGCGTTAGTAAAACTCGTTGTTAGAGAAAAACCTTTGCTTGACTTGACGGATTACAAACATTTTAGAAAAGTAATCAAAGCCGGATTTTCTCAACGTAGAAAGAATATCAAGAACTGCTTGATGTCAGGCGGATTTGCCAAAGAAAAAATTCAAACAGCCCTACAATCGCTTGGGTTGGACGAAAATATCAGAGGCGAAAAACTATCGATTGAAATGTTTGGCAAACTTTCTGAGGAACTTTTGAAATGAAAATTCAATGCCCTGCAAAAATAAATTTGACTTTAAAAGTTACCGGCAAACGTCCTGACGGTTTTCATAATATTGAGAGCATTATGCAGACAATCAGTCTTTATGACTATTTGACAATAAATGCTGAACCGGCAGAAAAGTTCGAAATAAATCTTTCTGGCAATAGCACAGAAATCCCTTATAATGAAAAAAATCTCGTTTTTAAAGCTACAATGCTTTTTGTCGAAACAGTGAATCTTGCTCCGCATAAAATTGAGATTTATATAGACAAAAATATTCCTGTTTCAGCAGGTTTGGCAGGCGGAAGCACGAATGGAGCAGGCACACTTTTTGGATTAAATGAAATCTTTAATCGACCTTTGTCTCGTGAAGAATTGCATAATTTATGCGCAAAATTGGGTTCTGACTTGAATTTTTGCCTTGAAGGCGGACGACAAATGACATATGGGCGTGGCGAAATTTTAGAAAAACTTCCATTTGAGGAAATGAATATTTCGCTTATAAAACCTAATGACCTTGGAATTAGTGCAAAAGAGGCATACACAAAATTTTCTGCGAAAAAAAATGATGATTTCAAATCCGAATTTGGCGAAAGAGAAAATTTCGTGAACGACTTAGAGTGGGCTGTAATTGACGATTATGAAGAATTGAAGTTAATAAAAAAAGCTTATCCAAATTCAATCATGTCAGGTTCAGGCTCAACTTATTTCGGAATAGATTTTGATTTTGCTCAAAAAGATGGTTTTTGGCTTGCAAATGGTTTACATGCTACTTCCGTGGGTATTTGTGTGGTTGATTAGTTAAATCACAAGATTTATTAATATTTGTAACAAATTTTCTGCATGAACTTAAAGAATTCTTGCAAAAGTGCCGTAGTACAACTCATAAGGTAAAAGTATGTGAGGTGTACGTAATGACAAAAGTTCAAAAGACAGACAATGTTCAAGCGAACTACAACGCACAAAATAATAAGAAGGTTAAGAAACAAGAAGCAGGCAAAAAGGCTGTTTTTAATAAAGCTAAAAAATCCGCAAATACTTTTACTGACAAAAGCGGCAAGACTTATGAAATTTTGGGCGTTGTAAAAGGCTCTAAACGTGGACACCTTGTAGTAAAAGATATAAAAACAGGCAAACAAGCTTTCGCATCAGCAAACCACGTAATTTTGAAAGAAAGTTACGTAAAAGCTTGCCTGATATTTGATAATGAAAAAACTAAAAAAGTTACAGCTAAAAATAATGGCAAAAGCTATGTTGTTTTGAAAGAAAATGTTGACCGTTTAGGCAGAAAACTTGTTATGAACCAAGCTGGTCAACAATTCTATATGGCAAAAGACAATACAGTAATCAAAGCTGACTATGCACAAAGCACAGCTTATGTTGAAAATGTAAAACACAAAATCAGAACAACTAAAAACGCTAAAGAAAAAGCTCGTTTGGAAAAAGAATTGGACAGCAGAGCTTCTTATTCAGACAAAAATATTATCAGAATTAAAGGTGATAACAACAAATTCTGGTACATCGACAAAAGAACCGGTAGAGCTGTGAACCTTACACAAAAAGAAGCTGATGCCATTATTAAAGATTTGGACAACGCAGCAGGCGGATTTCTTGGAACAGGAATCGGCACAAAAGATTCAAAACTCCTTAGAACAAACCAAAGTATCGTAGACCCTGCAGTTTTGAACAGAATTGACAAGCACTATGCGCAAGACAAAAGCTTCCAAAAAGATGTTAAAAACGGCAAATACAAATCTCATTACGAAGCTTTTCTAGGTTCAGAAATTTCTAATGATGAAGTTTACAAATTCGACGCTGATTTGGTAAAACAAGGCGCAATCGTTGACCAAAAAAGAAGAAACGAAATTCTTTTAACAAACCTTACAACATACGGCAAAAAGTTTGATAACAGACATTCTGCACTAGATGCCGTAACTACAAAAGAAGATTACAACTATTTGCAAAAAGGTGCAGCACGTTTCAATAAAGCAAACAATGTTAAAGCCGGAAAAGGTGAAACAGCTTTGGAAAGTTTGATTGCCTTCCAAACAGAAGATGATGCAAATTTGATTGACTTGAGTTTCAAAAAGCTTTTTGCTCCTGAAAAAAATGAACTCACAACTCAAGCAGAAAAAACTGGTATCAATTTAAGAACTAATGTAAAATTAATACTTTCAGGCGTTGATGAAAACATTGATACAGCTTTGGATTCACACGATTCAGAAATGTATGCTCAAATGGATAAATTACTTCCTGCAAACAAAAAATTGGCAACATTGAACAAAAAATCTGATTTAATGATGGCTGGTTATGGCAAATTTTCAAATGAAGACTTGGCAAACGAAGCTGTTAGATTGTTGAACGAAGCAAAATCACTTTCTTCAAGATATGCAAGCAGTGGAGAAAATGTCAATTCTGTATATGCTCTCAAAGGCGCTATAAAATCATCATCTTCTGATTATCAACACAAATCTGACACAAACCTTGCAAAAGTTTACGGAATTATTAAAAATCCGGAAGTCCTCGCACTTGTAGAAAAGAAATGCCCTTGGTTTAAGTCTGTTGTGGTTGACAAAAAATTCCCAAAAAATTATACAACAGAAGACTATCTATTTTACAACCGTGTAACAAACAACAAAATTGCGGATTTTGCAAACATTGCTCTTGAATCTTCAAAAGTTGATCCTAAATTGAAAAAAGAAGATATTGAAGCAAACAAAGAACAGATTAAAGAATTAAAAGCTATTTTCAACTCTTTGAGAAACGAACATTCATTTGACGTAAACGGTGAAAACGAAAAAATGAAACTTATTTCCAGAATGAGAAGCGCTACTTTATTGGGACAAACAAAAGAGGATACACGAGATACTTATAGAGTTGCCCAATCTGTTTTGCAAAAACTTGAATTAGCTGCGGAAGGCAAACTTGTTGACAAAAACGGTAAACATATTCCTTTCGAACAAGCTGTGAAAAAATACACAGGCATGAACCTTGCAGAAGTAAACCAAAAATATTTGCAACACCAACAATATGGCGAAATTGCAGCTGATTTAACTATTGGTATGGCAACAGCTCCTCTTGGCGGTGGGTTGTTAAAAGTTGCCGGTACAACATTTAAAGGTGCAAAAATGCTTGCAGAAGGTACAAATTTTGTAAGCAAAGTAGCTAGAGCTTCCCTAACAGGTGCAGGAATGGGGGCAAGTCAATATGTTGCTGATACCAACGTAAATAATAGTACTTTTGAATCTCGCGCACTTAAAGAAGAAAAAGCTGCAATAGTTGCTGAATTCGGCTTTGCAGGTTCTTTAGTCGGCGAAATTTCTGGCGGAATTGCATCAAATATGACATCTAAAGCAAAAGCACTCGGTGTTCACACAGTTGGTGCAGGTGCAGATGTTGCAATTGGCGGAGCTATTATGGAAATGAACGGTCAAAGTTACAAAGATTTCCTAAAAGATCCTTTGGCAATGGGTATGATGGCATTTGCGCACGTTTCTAGTGCAAGAAGCTCTATGGCTAAATTTTCACCGGCAAACAAAGCAAAAACATTGATGGCAATGCACAAACAAGGTGAAGCTGTAAAAGATTTGCCTACAATGAACCCTGAACAAAGAGCATCTTTCGAAAAATTGAATTTGCCTGAAGCAAAAACTTTCTTGAAAGAAAGCGGTATTCAATACACAGAAGTAAAAGGCGGAATTGAATTCATAGATGCAAATGGCGCTCATAGAGTTCAATACGATAAAACAGGTGCATTCCAACAAACAAAAACACAAAAACTCGGCATTTCTTCAAAAGAAGTTGAAGACTTGGTTACTTACGCTGAAAAAGGTCACGCAAACGCAGAACAAGTAAAAGCTGAATTAGGTTCAAAACTAACTCCTGAACAAATTGAAAGATTGGATAAAATAATTGCTAAAAATCAACCTGCAGTTCAAAACCAACCTGCACAACAAAAATCAGAAGTTGAAACAATTAGAGAAGAATTGCAAAACGCTAATTCAAGAGATGATTTCAACGCAATTAGAGCAAAAATCATAAAATTACCTGAAAATGCTCAAAAAACAAAATTATTTCAAGAGTACTTGAAAAAACAAAGTGAATGGGGACAAGATCCTCATCGTAGCAAAATTGAAGCCCATGCAGATGATGTTACATTTGATCCGACAGATACAAAGGCAAGTGTTGATGCAATGCTAGATAGAAATGAATATGTTCCTGACAATAGCACTGCTCCAAACAAAAAAGGCAGAGTAAGAGAATGGTTGAATAAAAAATTCTCAAGCAATAAAAAACTTCTTGATGCAGAAGTTGAAAAAGGTGTTTATACTGATCCGGAAGAACCTTGGCTAAATGTTGAAACTACTAAAACAAAAGACGGTTACGTAAAAACAGCTACTGACAAAGAGTCTAATAATCTTTATAGTAAAGAATATTTTGATGCAAAAGGTAAAAAAATCAGTGAAGAAGTATATACCCAAGGCGGAAATTTATATTATCGTGAAATTGGTAATACAACTGAATTCTATGTATACACTGATAACGGTAAACAATTACTTTACCGCATTGAATATCCAAAAAACAAAGAAGTTCGTTTTGAATACGATCAAGAAGGCAATTTAACAAGGATAACCTTGGATGAAAGATATAATCGAAACAATCCAAAAGAAGTAATGGACCGATTTTTAATGGATGAAGAAGACTCTTACCAACCTTCTATAAAACGTAGAGCCGCTTATAAATATAATTCAAAAGAAAAACGTTTCGAATTGCTTGACTCTGAAGGCAATGTTGCCTTGAACGCAGAAGGCAAACCACAAGGTATTGCAACATTCGATCCGGAAACACGTACTTGGACAGAAACCGGTCTTTATAACGAAACAATTGCTCCAAAAGTTACAAAACCTGCAAAATCAGAAACACCTGTAAAATTAGAAGAAGAAACACCGGTTGCTCCGGCAGAAGGCGAAATCATTGTTGGCGGTGGCGAAGTTGTTGAACCGGTAGTTGTTGAACCGGTAGTTGCTGAACCAACAGTTGAAATTCCTAAACCTATTAGCGAAAGATTAGGTATCAAATTCAACGGTAGAGGTTCTAGAATGGACAACATTACATCTGAAAAAGCCACTAAAACAAGCAAACCTCAAAAAATCGAAATTGACGGAGAAACTTATACACTAGAACAACAATACACATCAGGCAGATTTGGCAGAAACAAAAAAGTTGCTGTTGAAACTATCAAAGATGGTGACAGAATTGTTGAACAAAGAGTGTTCAACGAAAACGGTCAACCAGAATTAGTTGTAAGAAATAACGAAAATGGTTCACAAACTCAAATTGAATACAAAGATGGCGTAGAAACTCAAATTACAACAACAACTGAGGCAGGTGATCATTTCTTTGGCTTTGATGATGCATACAAACCAAATGCAGAAATCGGTAAATGCTTGCAAGAAGGCGGTATAAGCTTGACAGATGGCACGCAGGCTTATTATGATGCACTTGGCAACGAATACAAACACGCAACCATAGAAAATGCTGATGGCACAACAGCTCAACAATGGCAAATAAGAGATAAAAAGACCGGAAATTTTGTAGAATACAAACCGGAAGAACACGCAATCACTCCTCACGGTGTAAAAGCTCAATCTAGCTTTAGCGTAAAAGCTACTTTCAACAAAGTTATTGACAGATTACGTCCGAACAAATCTGCAAAACAGGCAGAAATAGAAACTCCTGCCAGATTAGAGGAAGAAACTCCGGCTAAATATACTGATGCAGAAATAGAAGAAATTGCTACAAAACTAGGCATTGAACCTCAAGAAGGAGCTACACTTAAGTATAAAGACACAGGTGTTGGGGATATGCTAGTAGAAACTAAAAATAAAAATACTACTAAATATTATTGCTTAGAAAAAGATGCTAATGGAAATTTAAAAATAGAAAATAATTTTGAAATTCTCAAAGACAATGAAGGTAATACTATTCAAACTATATATAGAAATGCTAATGATGAAATTGTTTCTATTTACTATGGGGATAATTTTGGCACTTATGTAAGGGTAGATGCTAATGGCAATATAACTAGTTCAGAAGAAATTATCTACCATAACAATCAAAAATACACAGTAGAAAAATCTTCTACTGGTAATATTAAGACAGAAATTACATTTAACGGTGACACCTATCGTCTTGTTGAACAAAATGGGCAAACAATATTTACTAAACAACACTGGGATGGTGAACATTGGTCAAACAGTGAAATAATAGAAAAACCTGAATGGTGGGATACTGTTGCTAACAAAGCTTCTAGCCAAGAAGAATTGTTGAGAACTTGGAAAGAAAAAGTTCCTGCAACTGAAAACGAAACACCGGTTGTAAATCCGGTTGAAGAAGAAACTCCGGTTATCAACTTAAACGAAGAACATGGCATCAATCCGGAAGGGGCAAAACAGGTTGAAAATGAAGCTGTTGCACAAAAATCTAACGAAACTCCTGAAAACGTAAAATCTACAGAAGAAAAAGTTGACAATAAAGTAACTCAGGCTTCGGCTGATGAAGCAGGCAACCCTAAATCGACAAGTGAAAAAGCTGACAATAAAGTAACTGACAAATCAAGCAACAAACCTTCTCAATACGCAGACAAAGCTACAGAAGAAACTGTAAATAAACTTGGAATAAAACCTTCTCAAAAAGGCTCTACTTTTGAATACAAAGACGGCAGACTACACGAAGTTGTTGACGGCAAAGAAGTTAGACTTTACTTCTTAGAAAAAGATGCTAGTGGCAATCCTACAAAAGTTACAGATTCTTATGAAACAACCTATGACAAAAATGGCGAAGTTATAGAACAAGTCATCAAAAAAGGTGACAAGGTTGTCAGAACAGATTACAACCTAAAAGACAAAACTATTAAAACTGATGAAAATGGTGATGTAATTACATCTACAGAAAATATTACTCACGACAACCAACAATATTCAATCAAAAAAGACAAGTCAGACAAAATTACTAGAATTGAAGTCGGTGATGATGTTTACCATATTGAAGAAAAAGACGGTATAACAACATTCACTAACGAACACCGTGGCTCAGACGGAAAATATTCAGAACCAAAACCGGTTGACAAACCTGAATGGTACGATGCCGTTGCAGGCAAAGCTTCTAAACAAAAAGACTTGCTTAAACAAGCTCAAAAAGAAGTTAAAGCCGACGGCGTTGGTCAAAAATCTTCTGGCTCTAGATTGAAAAAAGTCGTAGCAGTGGCTGCATTAGGCGGACTTGCTTATGGTGGAAAACTAATTTACGACTCATACAAAGAAAAGTCTGAAGCTGTAACACCTGTTGACCCTATTGCCCCTACAGAAGATGCAGAACAAGAAGAACCTGTTGAAAACCCAGCTGATGATCCAGCTGATGATCCAGTTGATAATCCGGCCGATGATCCAGATACTCCGGACGCAGATAATCAATCTTCTGAAGTAGCTGACAATGATACAAACAACAATGGCTCATCTTCTGCAAGTGATGAAAACCACTCTTCTGTTGACGATAGCAACAATTCTTCTAATACTGACAATTCTGCTCCTGCAGATGATACAAACCGTTCAAGAGAAGCTGAATCTAACGACACAGACAACAATAAAGTTGAGGACAAAAAGACTGAAAAGAAAGAAAAAGTTACAACTCCGAGTGAAGAAAATGGAGTTAAAAACGACGAAACCCAAAACGGCGAACACGGAGTAACTATTGCCGAAAACCTTGAAAAACTCGACAAAATGACTTCTGATATTCATACAGTAGAAGATTTTAACAACTTTGTTGAAAGACTAAAACTCGAAAGAGAAAACGAAAATATCACAGACGAGGAAATGAAAGACTTGATTGCGAAAGCCAGAACAAATATGAAACCGGAAACTACTCCTGTTCAAGAGGTTAACGACGAAACTACAACAGACACAACAAGTGAAGAAAAAGTTGAAGATGTTGTAAACAACGACAAACCTGTTCAAACACCGACTACAAAAGGCAAACAAGAAATTACTCCTGATGTAAGAATGTCGTTAGTTGAAGATATTCAAAAAGCAAAAGAAGTCGATGATATTAGAGAAATTCAACGAAAAATTCGTCAATACAAACGCTTCCCGGGACGTAAAAACTTACGTCGAGCTTACAAAGCTAAGTTGCGTGAAATCAGACACCAAGACAAAGCCGCAGCAAAAGCACAAAAATATGAATATAAATTTAACGAACGCATGAACAAAATCATGTCATCTGACATCTACAAAAACGACCAAAACCAATTAAACTTGAAAAAATCAAAAGGAAATTCAATTTTTGGATAATGAGTTAGATGCCCTACATTCTAAACTGTCACTCCGGACTACGATCCGGAGTCTATTAAACAACAGATTACGGAGTCAAATTGCCACGATAGTGGAATGAACAATAACTCGT
>OGOP01001768.1_pt1 | contig 14420 bp, 11 predicted proteins | sample 1552591 | NCBI WGS metagenome assembly OGOP01 (sample SAMEA2580120, study PRJEB22360) | human gut metagenome | biome: human gut; feature: human-associated habitat; material: faeces | place: Denmark | collected 2008/2010 | reverse complement strand
ACTAACGAGTTATTGTTCATTCCACTATCGTGGCAATTTGACTCCGTAATCTGTTACGGTAGGTTGGGCTTTCCAGTCCAAACCTACTGTGACTATGCATCAAAATTATTTTTGAGCAAAGCGAACTAAATGAACTTATTCACCTATTCACTTATTCTCTTATTCACTTCTGATACGGTCTTTTCACTTCTCACGTTTCACTTTTCACTCTTATTCCGCTACAATTTGCAAAAGAAAAAGACCCACCACACAGCGGGTCTTTGGAGTTATTTATGAAAAGACTTATTTTTCATCCAATGCTGCAACGCCTGGAAGTACTTTACCTTCAATAAATTCTAGAGAAGCACCGCCACCTGTTGATACGTGAGTGAAGTCTTCTGCTTTGAAATATTTCTTAGCAGCAGAAACTGAATCACCACCACCGATTACAGAAACAGCACCGGCTTTAGTTGCGTCTACAATTGCTTGCAATACAGCTTTTGTACCTTCAGCAAATTTAGGGTTTTCAAATGCGCCAACAGGTCCATTCATCAAAATAGTTTTTGAATTTTTAATTACTTCTGCAAAAGCTTTTTGGCTATCAGGACCAGCATCTACGCCTTCAAATCCGTCTGGAATTTCGTTGATAGAAACAACTTTGTTTGTACCGTTTCCAGAGAAGTCATCAGCAGCCAAAACATCTGTTGCCATAACAATTTTAACACCTTTATCAGCAGCTTTCTTTTCAATAGCTTTTGCAACATCCATTTGGTCGTCTTCGCAAATTGAGTTACCGATTTTTCCGCCATTAGCTTTTACGAAAGTATAAGCCATACCACCACCGATGATTAGGTTGTCAACTTTATCGATTAAGTTTTCTAAAACACCAATTTTAGAAGAAACTTTAGCACCGCCAACTACTGCTGTGAATGGGCGAGTTGGGTTATCAAGTGCTTGTGATAAGCATCTGATTTCTTTTTCCATCAACAAACCAGCAACTGCAGGTTTCAAAATATGAGCAACTTTAGCTGTTGAAGTGTGTTTTCTGTGAGCTGCACCAAAAGCATCATTTACGTAGAAATCGCCAAGTTTAGCAAGTTCTTCTGCAAATGTCATATCATCATCTTTAGCTTCTTCAGCTTTGTAGAAACGGATGTTTTCCAATAAAGCAACTTGACCGTCTTTCAACGCTTCCAATTCTTTGTCTGCGCCTTCGCCAACAGGTGATTTTACAAACAATACGTCTTCACCCAAAACTTTTGACATATATTTAGCAACAGGTTCAAGAGAAAATTCAGTTTTCCATTCTCCTTTTGGTCTACCCAAGTGAGCCATAAGGATAATTTTAGCTCCTTTTTCTTTCAAAGCTTTAATTGTAGGAACAATTGCTTGAATTCTTGTGTCATCTGTTACGTTGTGGTTTTCATCTAAAGGTACGTTTACGTCAACTCTAACTAAAGCACGTTTACCTTTTACGTCACCTAAATCATTAATTGATTTTTTCATATTTTCTCTCCTTTGCGAATTGAAAAAAATTAGATTTTCAACTCATTCATGTATTCGCAAGACTATCATACAAAAAACATGAAATTAATCCAAGTAACTAATTAAAAAATTTACGGAACATAATTTTTCAACCCTAAATTTTTAAATTAATGTTGAAAAATATTTATCATAAAAGGGCTAGAACCCTTCTCGTGAATATCTCTCCAGTCTTGTCGGGTAATTTGTTGTTGTTGAATACCACGCTTATATTGCTCGTTAAAGAAAAGTTGACGTTTCTTCAAACCGGCATAACATTCTCCTTGGTTATCAATATCCAACAAATTGCACTTAAACAAAGCGGATTGAAACTCTTTACGTCTATTCGCCCAATAATTATAAATTTCTTGAGTAGACTTTGTACCTTCCGGCCAAAACCATTTTATTTCTTTGTATTCAGCATTTTCAAGCCCATCAGGGCAAAAATCATCCCACAAAGGGGGTATCAATTCTGCCCCAAATCCAGCAAGAGCGAATGCCCCAACCAAAATCAAAGATAATATTATATTTGTAAATCCTTTTTTCAACTTCATTAGTTCTCAATTCCTATGTCTAATATAATAGAATTTTACAAATTAATCAATTCTTTTGTAAAAATATTATTCATCACTCGCATTAATATTCTTGTTCCAAAGTATGATGTAAGAATGAATATTGTCGCAAAGGGCTACGTGCGTAAAACTTTACACTAGTGTCTGAAGTATGAACCAATATTGGTGCAGAGGGCTACGTGCGTAGCACCTATGCTTTCAGAATGACGACTTTGTAATTCTTTTGTAACGAACTTAGCGTCCTATCGTCTTAACGACTTATCGACTTCTAAAAACTTAGCTGCCTAGCTTCCTAGCTGCTTTTTATACGGTCTTTTCACTTCTCACGTTTCACTTTTCACTTTTTACCTATCTTTTGCTATAATAAAATTAATGAATGACGCATTAAAACAAACACTTAAACTTTTGCCGTCGCTCCCTGGATGTTATATTTACTATAACAAAGACGGGGAGGTTATTTATGTTGGCAAAGCTAAAATCCTCAAACGTCGAGTAATGAGCTATTTTAACCGCAAACACGATAGAGTAAAAGTCAGCGTACTTGTTTCACAAATCGAGCGGATGGAATACATTATAACCAACACCGAAGTCGAAGCATTAATTCTTGAAAGCCACTTAATAAAAAAATATAAGCCAAAATACAATGTTCTCTTAAAGGACGATAAAAAATATCCGTATTTTTTGGTAACTGATGAGGATTTCCCAAGAATTACAATTGTGCGCAAAAAAAATCTTAACCCAGATAAAGGGAGATATTACGGTCCTTACACAGATATAAGAGCAATGCATGCAACTTTGGATTTTCTCAAAAAAATCTTTCCGCTCAAACAATGCAAAAATCCGAAATTTAAAGACCGTCCATGCCTGTATTACCACATTGGACGCTGTATGGCACCTTGTCAAAATAAAGTTTCATCGGAAGAATATAAAAGCCTTGTAAAACAGGCAGAATTGTTCCTTTCTGGCAAACAAGCCGAGTTGATGAAACAACTAAAAGAGCAAATGCAAAAGTATTCAGACAGTTTGCAGTTTGAAAAAGCCGCTAAACTTCGCGACAGCTACAATGATTTAGCCAAAACACTTGAAAAACAAAAAGTAGTCTATGAGAATACAAAACTAAACGAAGATGTAATTTCACTGATGGCAGACGAGGGAATTTTTGCAATCGTAATTCTTATGATACGAGAAGGCAGGCTCATTGACAAAAAAGATTTTATTTATGATGTTGAAGAAGAAGACAGGACAGAATTTTTTGCAACTTTCTTCAAAGAATATTACAGTACACTCAAGCTCGGTTATCCTGACAGAATTGTATCAAATGAACTTGAAGCAGTAGGGGAAAAAGCTTTGTATGAAGAATGGTTAGAAATTCTTGCACAGAAGAAAGTTAAAATCAGTTACGGAAAATCCGCACAGGGCAAAGAACTTCAAATGCTTGCTGACAAAAATGCAAAAGTTTTTCTTGAAAATGCAAAAATCAAAAAAATGGCATCAATTTACGAAGATTTTAACGAAATCGGTTCTTACTTGGCAGAAAAATTGCAACTCAAAAACTTCCCCCACAGAATGGAATGCTATGACATCTCACATATTCAAGGTACAAACACAGTTGCCTCAATGGTTGTATTTGAAAATGGAGTAAAAAAAGGTTCGGAATACCGACGATTCAAGGTGAAATCAACCGAAGGCAAACCGGATGACTTTTTATCTATGAAAGAAGTTTTGACAAGGCGACTTTCTCGTCTCGGAGAACCGAAGTGGGAAAAACCTGATTTAATCATAATTGATGGCGGCAAAGGTCAACTTTCCAGTGTAATGCAAATTATCGAAGAACTCGGCATAACAGGCATAGATATAGTAAGTTTAGCCAAAAAACACGAAGAAGTTTTTCTCCCAAAACAATCAAAACCTGTAATTTTACCAAGAAACTCAAGTGCACTATTTTTGTTCCAGCGCATAAGAGACGAAGCTCACAGATTTGCAATAACTTATCACCGAAAGCTGCGCTCAAAAACAATGGTCAAAAAATCTGAAAAATAATTAGTTGTTCAAACTATGGATAGGAGCTGGAATTCTCCCTCCTCTGCGAACGAAGCCTGTAGATGATAGAGTTTTTACCGGCATAATTGGAGCTTCACCTAGCAATCCGCCATAAACAACCTTCTCACCAACCGATTTGCCAACTACAGGAATAATTCTAACCGCAGTAGTTTTTTTGTTAATCATACCGATAGCCATTTCATCTGCAATAATTCCTGCAATTGTATCAGCCGGCGTATCCCCGGGGATTGCAATCATATCCAAACCTACAGAGCAAACAGAAGTCATAGCTTCTAATTTATCAAAAGTCAAATATCCTTTCGCCGAAGCTTCAATCATACCTGCATCTTCTGAAACAGGAATAAAAGCACCTGACAACCCGCCAACATGAGAACTTGCCATAATTCCACCTTTTTTCACTGCATCATTAAGCATTGCAAGTGCAGCGGTTGTCCCATGAGCACCAGCATGTTCCAAGCCCATTGCCTGAAAAATTCCGGCAACACTATCACCGATTGCAGGAGTCGGAGCTAAAGACAAATCAATTACACCAAACGGCACTCCAAGACGTTTTGCAAGCTTTCTGCCAACAAGTTCTCCTGTTGAAGTAATTTTGTAGGCAATTTGTTTAATCTTATTCGCAAGTGCACTCAAATCTTCATCTTTACCTAAAGCCTCAACCGCAGCCCTAACAACACCAGGGCCGGAAACTCCGACATTCAAAGCACATTCTGGTTCTCCAACACCGCAAAAAGCACCTGCCATAAACGGATTGTCTCCAGGAGTATTACAGAATACAACAAGTTTTGCAGCGCCAATTCCATCTTTATCTTTTGTAAGTTCGGCTGACTTTTTAACAATTTCAGCCATCTTCAAAACAGCATCCATGTTAATTCCTGCCTTTGAAGAAGCAACATTTATTGAAGAACAAAGCCTTTCTGTCTGAGCCAAAGCTTCAGGAATACTTTCAATAAGAAGTTTGTCGCCCTTAGTCATACCCTTTTCTACAAGAGCAGAAAAACCTCCCACAAAATTTACACCAACAGCTTTTGCAGCTTTGTCCAGAGTCTTGGCAATTTTTACATAATCAGGATTTTTACAAGATTCACCAACAATAGAAATCGGAGTAACAGAAATCCTTTTATTAACAATCGGGATTGAATAATCGTTTTCAAACTCATTTGCATATTCAACGAGATTACCAGCATACTTTACAATTTTGTTGTAAATATTTTCACAGACAACGTCAACATCGCTATCTGCACAATCTCTCAAACTTATCGCCATAGTAACCGTTCTGATATCAAGGTTATACAGCTTAATCATATTAATCGTTTCTAAAATTAAATCTTCTTTTATCATTGTCCTAGTGATTGCACTCCATGGAATAAAACTTCTGTAATATCAAATTTTTTAACTTTCAGACGCATCTCTACTCGTCTGCTTTTGTTATAATCTTCTTTTCCGTTAACCAAAATCGGATCTGAATAACTTCTGCCCTCAACAATAAGCATTTTTCTTAATTTCGGGCTATACTGTTTGTCAAAATCGGTTTGGAAAACATAATTTGCAACAGCATTTGCACGAGCAACACTAAGTTCCATATTTCTCATATATTCAACGTTTGGATCTTTAATTCCTGCAAAAGTGTGACTGTCAGTGTGCCCTTGGATTATAATATTTTCAATTTCATTAACCAACTCTTTTTTAGAAAAAATTGTGTTTATATAAATTGGAACAAGTTTGCTCAAATAGACTTTACCCTTTGGGGAAAGATTTGCACTTCCAAGCTCAAACAATTCCATATCAGAGATTTTAACGTCACCGCTCATCTGATCAACTTGAGCTTCAATATTAGCCTTTTTAAGATTTTCCATTAACTCTTTACTAACTTCAACCTGTTGTTTTTTTTGTTGAACAGTTTGTTGCGTAAATCCAGTCATGGCAAGAACAAACAAGGTCATAAAAATAATTGCCAAACCTAACAAAAGGTCAGACATCGTTGTCCAGAAGATGTTATTATCTCCTTCAACTGCAGCTTTTTTTCGAATTCCTATCGCCATAAACCGCTCCCACTAAAACAAATCATCAACGTCATCTCCCTTACCGCTGTTTTTTACAACCTCTTTCATACTCTTATTAACCTCATTCAAACCAAAAATCAAGTTTTCCAAATAAGGCACAAGGTTGCTCGCAATACCAGAATTTAATGCAGCTTTAAACTGTTGAGGCATACTTGTAATTAAGTTTGAAATAGAATTGTTTTGGATTTTTGTTTCTTTCAAAAGTTCAAGCAAGAATTTTTCAGAAGAAATGTTATTGAACAATTTGCCCATTAAATCTTCGCAAATAAGAAGTGGTCTGTTACACAAAAATTGATAAGAAATTTTTTCAAACAACAAGAAGATAAGAGAAGAACCTACCGCAATAACTGATACAAGAGCGGCAGTCTGCATTGAAGACATCAAACCTGCAACAGAAGCAATTGTTTTTTCTTGAGATGAAAAGTCGATTTTACCGAAAGCAATCGCAATGTTTAAGAACGTGAACAACGGACCAAAACCAGTCAATACGGTCGGAATTGCTGCTAAAAATCTACTGTTAAATTTTGATGAAACCAAAGTTTCGTCATTAAAAAAGTATAACGGATCAACAGTAGTCTGAATATTCTGAACCGTTGATGACACTTCTTTATATGTCAAATCGTTATTTTTACCTTTAAGAGCAATTGATTCAGAAAAAACGAGAGTATTTTTGAACTCTAACCAAGCACCTGATACATAAGGATTTGCACTCATCCATTCATCAATTTCTTTAAAACGAAAATTCAAATCTGTCTTTTTAAAATTGGAAATAAATGCTAAAAGTATTTTCAAATTTTTGTTTACATTGAAATAATTTTTCACACAATAAATAAGCGAAAACAAAAATGTAAAAAGTACAATCAGGATTGGAATATCCGTAAAAATATGTAATAAATTCATAATCTCTCCGTTTCTCAATGAAATTATATCATAACAGGTTGATTTGAGCAAGCGGTTTTGCACTACGTTACTATTATGTGATTAAATTAATTTACTACATTTAAGACAATAACTAAACAGAAATGTCACTCCGGATTCCGATCTATTCACTTCTCCCTAATGATGTACAAAAAAGAACTCCAATATCTTTTTTAATGACATTGGAGTTCCTCAGACAACGAACAATTTGTACTGTGTCGGTTCTTTAAAGTTACTAAGTTACTAAGGCTCTAAGGCACTAGGACTTTTCAGGTAAATATAACTTATTCCCTTAATAGACTATGCCTCTTTGCCTCTTGGCATCTTAGCATCTATCTAGCACTACTATATGAAAGATAACAGACATTAATGTAGCATCTATTCATTACATCCGAAAGCGATAGTAATGTGTTCTCTTGGGTTAACTGCGGAGATTTTGTATCCGCGAGGGTCAACAAGGTAAGCAAATTCGTCGCCTGTAGTTTGGAATAAGCCCATTGTACCTGACAATGCAGTTCTTGTTACGTCAACCGGAGCTTTAACAGTTTCCCACAAGCCGTCGCCTAAGCTACGAGCTGCTGCACCGAATTGACCTTGGAATGCGTGACCTAACATGTAACCTGCGTCGTTAGAAACGTTTTCTACTGCGTTACCAAGGTTTGTAACTACACCGCCGACAGTTCTGCCTGCTACACCAACAAGTGAACCTGCTAATGTGAACGGCATTTCAACTAATCTTGCAACAGGGTTTACCTGTTTGGATTTGTTAACTTGGGCTTGTAGAATTTGTTTAGGTAATTTTGTTTTGCAATCACCGTTTTTGATATCAGTGAATGACAATTTCAAAGCACCTTTATCACAACCTGATGGTCTGATAACTTCTACAACTTGACCAGTTACGGTTGAACCGCAAGGGTAAGTTACACCGTTAATTGTAACGTCTTCAAGAGTGTTTGCTCTGAAGTATTGACCGACGTGAGAAGATTTTGCTGTTAATTGGTCAATCATTTTAACCTTCAATGTCGGAATTTTCACGATTTCTTCGTTTTCAACAAAAGCATTTTTGTTTACAGGACAAGCCGGACAGATGTTGTTTGCAGTTTTAGGATTTGTATCGTAACCCAAAGCTACACGAACTGTCTGCATCATTGATGCTACTTCTGCACGAGAAGCTTCTTTGTTAGGCATAATCATGTTTGGATTAGGCATATCTTTAAGAGCTCCGTTTTCAAGAGATTTTGCAACCGGAATTCTTGCCCAGTTTGGAATTGAACCGCCATCTGCGTATTTGCTTAGGATTTCGTCTGCTTTACATTGGTCGATATCGCAAGTCATACCTTTTGCAATTGTAGTCAATGCTTCTATACGAGTTACAGGATGATTCGGTTTGAAATTACCGTCTGGATAACCTTTTAACAAGTCTTCATCAACAGCTTTTGCGATAGCAGGGTTAGCCCAGTTGCTTTTCGGAACATCTTTGAATAAACCTTCACGAGGCATTTCGCATTTGTCTAGGTTGAAACCTTTAACTAAAATTGTTGCAAATTCTGCACGAGAGATATGTCTGTTTGGTTTGAAGTAGCCATCAGGATAGCCGACAACTACATCGTTTATTGCAAGTTTGTCGATATCACATGCTGCCCAAAAACCGTTTGGAACATCAGGGAACTGACAACCACCGAGGTTTGCTGCAGCACCTGTTGTTTGCATTACTTGGTTGGGAATTTCATAAGGAACGAAACTTTTCTTCACTGCATCAATTGAGTTTGATGATTTGAAATCAATTGGGCAATTGTTTCCGTCCATAATTTTTTCGTTTCTGTCAATAGGAATACCATTGTGACGAGTTGGAGCTTCGTTTAAACAAGGCATTTGAGTAGCTGCTCCTGTAATTTGCCCGTCTGTTGCAACAGTTGTACCGTTAATAGCTGATGATAGTGCTCTAGCGGTTGTAGCATGCGGTGTGTCTGTTGAAAAGATTGAGTTTGCAGGTTGTCCAACATAGTTGTTTGTGCCATAAATTGCGTTTGGATAACCGTAAACTTGTTTCATATCTTTTCTATCAGGTTTTCCTGTTTGTGGACATATTGCGCAAGCAGGATCAGCCGGTTTGTCACAACTTATTTCATCTGGACAACCGCAATCCGGTTTTTTAGGTTTTTCGCATGGATCGCAAGGTTTAGCTTTTTGTTTTTTGCAATCGCAATCAGGCATTGCTTTTTTACACTTTGTACAAGTGTTTGGTTTAACCGTTTCACATGGACACGCAGGTCCTGTTACAACAGGTAACGGTTCAGCGCAAGGTGCGGGAGTTTCCGGAGTTGCGCAAGGACAAGCCGCCATTGCTTGATTCAAGGAACACGTTGCTATTCCAACGGCAATTGCAGCTGCCACAGTAAGTTTTTTAATTGTCATTTTTACCTCCTTGTGTAATGAATTTTTTTCTAAAAATCCATAAAAACATATTTTAAAAAACCATATTAGATTATGTACTTTATAAGAGGTTATAAACATTACCGTAAGCGGTTATTCTGTTGGGCTATTTGATAATGAGATGACAAGGCTGTATAAGGCAACTAAGCGGCTAGGAAGCGAGGCAGCTAAGTTTTTAAAAGTCGATAAGTCGTTAAGACGATAGGACGCTAAGTTCGTTACAAAAGAATTACAAAGTCGTCATTCTGAAAGCCTAGAACATTAATGCGAACGATTAGACAGTGATACTTATAAATTAAGCGTTATACATTGCTGTTGTTACGGTAGGGCGAGTAATTTTACTCCCCAAAAAATACTATTGTTCTCTTTTAATTCTTAGTGTTACAATAAAATTATGACAGATATATTTGACAAACTTGCAAAATCTGATTTTAGAAGCAAGTTTAAATTAAAGCAAAAAGATAAAGATTATATTTTTCAAAAAGGTTTAAATACAATTGAGCAACACGCTTATGATTTTATATCAAAGCGTCTTGCACCTGCTGATATTCCAAATGATGGAAAACAAACACCAATGAAAGGTCATCCGGTATTTATTGCACAACACGCAACTGCTTGTTGCTGCAGAGGTTGTCTTTCTAAGTGGCATAAAATTCCAAAGGGGATTGAGTTAACTCAATCTCAACAAGATTATGTTGTAAAAATTATTATGGAATGGATAAAACGACAATTAAGTTAGTATTTTAATATATAACATTGTTGGTAATCTTCTAAAATAACTTCTTTAAGTAAATTCTTTGAATTCAAATAATTGTTGTTCTCAGAATAACGTAAATTGTGGCAATACATAATGTCATTCTGAAAAGACAGAAAATCTAGCGTTTAGCATAGATTTTCGTCTTATTCAGAATCTATTAATGTTGATAATATTCGTGATGTCGAGGTGGATACCCCGACCTACCGTAACAACTGCGGTACCGCTATGTAATTTTCTTTAATTACGCTTTCTTTGCGGATTTATCTGCAAGTTCCGAATCAACTCTCAAAAATACAGGTTTAATGTCTTCTTTTTCGATAAGTTTTCCGAGCTTGATATTGTCAGTTGTTAAATCATCCAATTTTGTTTTTAAATCAAATGATAATTGTTTTGCCATACTTGTTGCAATATTTGGACAATATGGATAGATTAATGAAGAAATAATACACATAATATCAAGAACATTTACCAAAACTTGTCCGCATTCTGTCATTTTTTCTTCTTTTGCCAAAGTCCAAGGTGCATTGTCTTGAACGTATTTGTTAGTTATATCAACTAGCGAATTTATTGCAAGAGCAGCTTCTGAAATTTCAAAGTTGTCGAAGTGATTTTTTACAATTTGAACTGTGCCCAAAGCCTTTTTCGTAAGAGGATTTTCAGCCTTGAATTCCGCTTTAACTTCGCCGTCAAAATACTTAACCAACATAGAAAGCGTTCTATTCAAAAGATTTCCCATGCTGTTTGCAAGGTGTGCGTTGACTTTTTCTTTAAAATCGTCATCGGAATAGTTTCCGTCACGTCCGCAAGGTGCAGATGATGCCATGTAATACCTGAACGCATCAGGGGTTTCAAGATTAAAAGTTTCCAAAACAGATGTTGGAGAAATTACGTTGCCCAAAGATTTTGACATTTTTGATTCGTCAATCGTAATCCAACCGTGTGCAAAAATATGTTTTGGTAACGGCAAATCCAATGCCATCAAGAATGCAGGCCAATAGATACTGTGGAATTTCAAAATATCTTTACCGATTACATGAACATCTGCCGGCCAATATTTTTTGAATTTTTCAGACGGATTTTCTATGTCATAACCGAGTGCTGTAATATAGTTTGAAAGCGCGTCAATCCAAACATAGATTGATTGTTCCGGGTCTGATAAAACATCAATACCCCATTGTACATTTGATTTTGCACGAGAAACAGAGATGTCTTGAATATCTTCCAATTGGTTCAAAACCTCATTAGCTCTGAATTCCGGTAAAATAAAATCAGGGTGATCCTTGATATGTTTAATGATTGCGTCTTTGTATTTTGAAAGCTTGAAGAAATAATTTTCTTCCTTAACAACTTCCGGTTTCTTTTGGTGATCAGGGCAAAGACCATCTTCTGTCAAGTCTTTCGGGTTCAAAAAGCACTCACAACCTGTACAATACAAGCCTTCATAAGAATTTTTGTAAATATCGCCTTGTGCCAAAAGTTTTTCAAAAATATGTTGAACGATTTTTTCGTGATCTTCGTCAGTAGTTCTGATAAACTGTGAATAGTTGATATCAAGAGCTTTCCAAGCATCTTTAAATTTTTGTGAGTTTGCATCACAAAGTTCTTTCGGGCTAATACCCTTGCTTGCTGCCGTTTTTTGGATTTTAATACCGTGTTCGTCAGTTCCTGTAAGCATATATACGTCATCACAACGTTGTGTAAAGTGTCTTGTAATAATATCAGACAAGATTTTTTCGTAAGCGTGACCGATGTGTGGAGCGCCGTTTACGTAGTCAATTGCTGTTGTTAAGTAAAATTTTTCCATTTTTTCTCCATTATTCTTTCAATGATTTTAGTTTAACATAAAAAGATTTTATTTTCGCTTGAAAATCAAATATCTAAATTCGTCGCCAATTACGGAATCAAGTTCATAATTGTTTTGAACAAAAGCGCAAAAATCCAGTGCATAATCTTGGCAAATATACCTAAAATAGTAATCTTTCATATCAAGATTGTTAAAAATTACGTATTCAGGATTATTCTTCTTAAAATGCTCAATTAATTTTTTTTCTCCAAAAGTTTCTATATATAATGGCAACAAAGAGTTGTAATAATCATCAGATTTCCTTGCGGTTAAAAAATTTATCGTCATACCTTCCGGAAAAATTACGATTTTGTCGTCTTGTTTTGTATTTTGGTTAATATATTCGATTAACTGATTTGAACTCTCGGCATAAGCCTTAGATGTATGTATAGTGCCAATTGGTGTAGAAATTTTATAGTTTTCTAGCCTTAAAGCCGTGATATTTGTAAGAAGTATAATCAAACTCATTGCAAGAACATAAATTCCTGTAACTTTTTCCAGTTTCTGAGGTAAATATTTGAAAAGTATTGCAAACAGTGCAACAAGAGCAATCGAAACATAAAAGTTTCCATAACTTCCTAAAAGCATTACCCAGAAAACCTTTGCACAAACAGTTATTGTAGAAAGTGTTAAAATAATAGTTTTTATATCATATTTTTTTTCAAATCTGGATTTTGTAAGTTCTGCAATAAAAAATAGTGCCAGCAATATCGGCAAAAATCCAAATGCGAATTTTACATTGAACATCAACAAAAATAAAGCCCAACCGATTAGTGACAAAGATATTGAATTAACTTTCTTTATATTAAAACAACAAGTCGCAAAAAGTATTGTACAAAACGGAATTGCGAACTTTATAAACAAAATGAAATCTGTTAAAATTGCTTTCGGGTTAAAATAAATTCCACTGTTTTGGTAAAAATAAGTCAAAGTTTTGCTTTTTGCCATCAAAGATGTTGTTAACAATGAATTCACAAGGCTGTCAATTCTCAAACCTTGTACAAACAGAGTTCCAAAACTCAAAACCGGTGCAATCACAAAGCTTGCTATAGCCTTCCAATTTCTCTCTTTTACAGATATTGCCAAAACAACTAATGCATATAGCAAAAAATCGTATTTACAAGTTATTGCAATTCCTGCCAAAAATGAACTAAGATAAAGATTTTTCACATCTTTGTTGTCCCAATATTTTAACAAAAAATATAACGAGTACAAAAATGTAACCAAACCGTACATTACAGCCCAAGAGTATGGGAAATGAAAATTAAAAATACTTGTTGCCGTAACCCCAACTGCAATTGTAAAAAATCCAATACAGAAACTCAAAAACTTAGACAAAAATTTTTGTGCAATCAAATAAATCCCACTAACTGTTAACAAAGATGTAAAAATTCCGGCACCATACAATGTAGAAAGCTTTATGCCAAAAATTTTGTACCAAATAGCGTTTATCTGATATGACAAAGGTCCATAAATATTGAACAAATCCTTGTATAAAACTTTTCCGCTTAAAATTTCTTGCGGATAATAAACTTCTCGCCCAAAATCAATCAATATTCCAGAATAATGACCAAGAAACATAAAAAGCCCTACAAGGCACAATAGCCACAATAATACTAAGAATTTGTTTTCAATAAAAAATTTTTTCATATTACAAAATTTAACAAATAAACATCCAAAAAGCAATTTTCTATAAAAAAAATACTTTATAAAAGTAAGGTAGAAAATAAAAAAGGTTATTTTATGTCTTGTAATTGGGCAGGAAATTTAGATATGTTAGCACAGAACGGCGTTTTAGATTTTGACGGCGCTTCTTACATAATGGGGCAAAAACCAAGATATGTAGGAAACCCTGCACATCCAAACCCGTTCAATGGGCAACCGCCGTCAATTCCAAATCTTAAACAGCCGGATATTGATGAATTCCGTCCACAAGGTCAAAAAGATGACAATTCACACAAACTGCCTGCTTGGAAAAAATGGGCATTTGGAGCGTTGGCAATCGGAGCACTAGCTTTTGGAATTTGCAAATTCAAAACCATCGGATCTTGGTGCAAAAACAAATTAAACAAAATTAACCTAAAATCAACAAAATCATTTATAACAAATAAGGCAAAATTAGTCGGAAACTTTTTCCAAAAAGGCTGGAACAAATTCATCGGTTTATTCAGCAAGAAAAAACCATAGTTTGGCAGATTAGTGTGGGTTAGATGCTGTCATAAAAGTGAATAAGATAATAAGTGAAAAGTGAAACGTGAGAAGTGAAAAGACCG
>OGOP01001759.1_pt1 | contig 14448 bp, 11 predicted proteins | sample 1552591 | NCBI WGS metagenome assembly OGOP01 (sample SAMEA2580120, study PRJEB22360) | human gut metagenome | biome: human gut; feature: human-associated habitat; material: faeces | place: Denmark | collected 2008/2010 | reverse complement strand
CCTGCCGTAATCTTGTCACGGGCATCGATTGAGGTTGCAAGAGTATCGATAAAGCTTTCAAACAATATTTTTTGTTCTTTATAAAGTTCTTTTTGTTGTTCAAATAATTGAGCGTTTTCTAATGCAATAGAAGCACTTCCTCCGATTGCAACAAGCAAATCTTCGTCGCCTTTCGTAAATACGCCGTTAAGTTTATTCAAAACCTGAAAAGCTCCTATGATTTCCTGATTATTATTTTTAATCGGCATACAAAGAATTGTTTTTGTTCTATAGCCAGTTTCTTTATCAATATCAGGATTAAAACGAGGGTCGTTGTATGCTTCCGGAATATTTAACGGTTCTCCTGTTTTCACTACGTAGCCGGCCAGCCCCTTGTCTGCTGGAAAACGGATTTCTTGGCTGTCCATGCCAAGTGCAACTTTGCTCCAAAGTTCGTTTTTGTCTTTATCAAGCATAAAAACGGTACATCTATCGGCTTGGATTGCTATTTTAGTTTCTTCTGCAATAACTTTTAGTAAAACATCAATATCAGTTACGGCAGTGATTGAACGACCGATTTTTACCAGTGAAACTAGTGGATCACTTTTTATTGGTAAAGAAAAATCCATTCCATTCTTTATTTGTTTAATTCTTGTTAAAACATAACCCATTATAGAAAGCTCATCACCTGATGCAATTGAGATATTTTTTGCATTTTCAAAATGCATTAGGGCAGTATTTTTGTTCCCCTCGCCAAAATCAACAGTGCCCTTGGCGTATTCATTTACGATTTTAGCGGTATTATTTTTAGCAAATTCTGCTATATATTGAGCGTCATTCAAAAGATTAAGAACTTCTGTATAATTGTTTTTGTCTTGCATATAAAGAGCCATACCTAACAGGCTTAAGCTTGCAGAAAGATATGGCGGATTGTCTTTGAAAGACTCTCTTGCGGATTTGAATGTTTCAATCGCATTGTTGTAGTCTTTATCCTCTAAAAATGCTAAGCCTTTTTTTATAATTTCAGTATTACACTCACTCATTATTCTTAACCCTTATATGTATATTAGTCTGTTTTTGCAACTCTATGTTTTTATTGTACAATATTTTTGTGAATATTACAAATTTTTTACAGGTGGATTAATGAAAAAGATTACAATACTTATTCCGGTTTACAATGAGGTTAACACTTTGGGTGAAATTTTGGAAAAAGTTGAAAAAGCTGATTTTTGTGGATTAGAAAAAGAAATAATTCTTATCGATGACTATTCTACAGACGGAACAAGAGATTTATATTCCAAATATCCGTATAAAGTTTTGTATCATGAGTATAATCAAGGTAAGGGGGCTGCCCTTCGTACTGGATTTAAAGAAGCAACGGGTGATATTATTGTAATTCAAGATGCAGATTTAGAATATGACCCTGTGGATTATCCACCGCTTATCCAATTAATTTTGGATGGTAAAGCGGATGTTTGTTATGGAACAAGGTTGTCTGGTGGTAAACCTTCTCGTTCATTTATGTTCCACCACCTGTTAGGAAACAAATTTTTGTCACTTTTGACAAATATTTTGTACGGTTCGACTTTAACCGATATGGAAACTTGTTACAAAGCATTTAAGGCAGATTTTATAAAAGGGATTGAAATTAAATCAAACAGATTTGATTTTGAACCTGAAATTACGGCAAAAGTATTGAAACGTGGCGCAAGACTTTATGAACTTCCTGTTTCGTATTATGGACGAGAATTTGCAGAAGGTAAAAAAATTACTTGGCGTGATGGTATTCATGCTATAATAGCATTAATAAAATACAGATTTGTTGATTAGAGAGTAGTTCGGTGTATAATACCGAAAAAATTATAGAGAATAGGAGTAAAAAGATGAAAAAAATCATTTTATCATTGTTTTTAGCAGTATCTCTCGCAGTTCCATCGTTGGCAGCGACTTGGAGTGCTGTAGACAGAGTTCCGACAGTAGGGAAACAAGTTTTGACAAAAAATAGTTTGCCAACAACAACAAAATTTGTTGTTACAGAAACTGAAGTTGCAAACAGTACATCTAACACTAATAACGAATTGTATATTCCAAAGACAGATTTGGGTTACGCAGGGAATGACAATGAAGTTGCTGCCGTAATTGCTCAACAAATTGGTGTTGTAATTAACGCAAATGCATCCAAGAAAAAATTTGTCTCAAATGTGACATCTGCTCTTGCTGGAAACTTTGCAGATACAAGCCTTGAAAAATCTGCGTTAATAGCAAACGAATTAACTCTTAATAGTATGTCTGAAAAAGACAAAATGAATGCTGATATTACAGGTGTTGACTTGATGATTCAAGCAGGATACAATCCATTGGCAATGATTGTTGTTTTGGGTAAACAACCAGGAACTTCTTTAGATATTTTGAAAAGCCAACCAAACAACTTTAGACGTACAATGTATATCTACGATTATCTTTCATACAATTACCCATCAAAGGTTAAAGCCGGTTATAACTGCAAAGAATACAAAAATTTCTTAGCATATATTCAACCAACAATTGCGGAAAGAAATTCTAACAAAGCAAAATTAGCAAAATTCCAAAAAGAACAAGCTAAATTGAAAAAAGAAAGAGCTAGACAGATTGCTAAGTATAAAGCTACCGGCGGATTAAACGGATGGGATGCTTCTTATACAATTTTGAAAAACTTGGCAGATAGTGCAGAAACAAAATAAGCTTGTAAGTAAATTAGTACACGAAAACCTCCTTTAAAGGGAGGTTTTTTGTTGCCGAAATTAATATATAATTGTTTTGTTATTCCGAGTGGTGAAAATATAAAAAGGAAAGATTATGGCAGATACTCAAAACGAAATTAATTGTCCGGCATGTGGGAGCCCGATGAAAAAAGTTTTCATTTCAGAAAAAGGGATTAATGTCGATGTTTGCGCTAATGGGTGTGGAGGAATTTATTTCGATAATAGAGAAATCCAAGAATTTAGCAATATAAATGATGATATTTCTGAAATTAAAGAGGTTTTGGCGAATAAAAATTTTATACCTGTTGATGAAAAGCAAACTAGAATTTGTCCGGCATGCGGAACGCCAATGGCGAAAACGAATGCAATGGGAATTCAAATTGATACCTGTTATAAATGTGGTGGAATATTTCTTGATAACGGCGAATTTGAATATGTGCGTGCAAAATTTAAAAAGCCTAAAAAAGTTCAGCCGGTTGAACTTAAACCAAATAGTGAATTTAATTTGCAAGAGTTTTATAGAGATGCGCAAAATGAAGAATATATAAACGAAAGAGGCTATTCAACTTTGAGTGCTTCAAAAGTTAATAGAGTATTTCGGAGAATCTCCAGAGGGGATTTTTTTGGAGCACTGTTTAGTTTGTTGTAGGGTGATAAGTGAGAAGTGAAAAAGGGGTAGGTCTGGCTGGAAAGCCCGACATCATGAATATTATCAGCATTAATAGATCCTGAATAAGGCGAAAATCTACGCTGGACGCTAGATTTTCAGTCTTTTTAGAATGGCGAGAATTGCTACTATTTACAGCAATAACTAAACCTAAACTTTTTTTATTTTATTTTTGCTTTTTAACAATTTTGATGTCGTAGCCAAGCATATTGGCGATTGTTTCCATTTCATCATAATTTAAAGAACTTAAAAAGATTTTGTTCTGCAAACTCCTTTGGGTGTAACGTTTGCCTGTCTTTTTAGAAAGTAATTCCGCCAGCTTTTGTACAGTTAAGGCTTCTTTCATTATTAAGATTTTAAGTTCGTTTTTTGATGTCATTATTTCCTCATATTTGAGATAATTATATGTTTTTTAAGTCAATGTTGACAAATATGAGATAATCTTTTAGAATATACTTAAATATAAGATAATTGTTTTATATGTAGGATTTAATATTAAGTTGGAGATTATGAGATGCGCATCAAAGGTTTTACGTTAGCTGAAGTCCTAATAACACTAGGTGTAATTGGGGTTGTTGCGGCTATTACAATGCCTACTTTAATCTCTGCTTATAGGCAGAAGGTTACTGCAACCAAATTAAAACAAACGTATTCGATATTATCGACAGCATTAAATGCTGGTGAAACTGAGCATGGTTTGCCATTTGGGTATGCTTATGAGAGTGATAAATGCAAAAATACTTTCTGGTGTCGTGATGATATGTTATATAAAGACTTTATAAAACCTTACGTAAGCAATGCAAGAGAAGTCAATTCTGGTACATGCTGGGGGTCAGGTTCTGCCGGTTGTCCGAGCATAAAAAATAACCACGCAATGACTTATTTTGGAAAATATGTAACTTTTGCGAATGGTACTTCTATTTTAATATATAATGCCAAAATTGCTGTTATTACTGATTCGCTTTCTTTTAATTCCAAAAAGCCGTTGGAGCTTGTTCCGGGGAAAAATTATTTTATTTTAGGTCCTGCAGTCGGTTCTTGCGATGTAGAAGTGTGTGTTGATACTATTCCTCATGTTTTAGCTCCTTTCCATCAAGTAAATCTTCCAAGTTATTGGTTACAATCTGGTAATTATCGAGGAAAGTATACAGATGAGCAAATGAGAGAAAATTGTATAAATAAATCAAAGGAGTTACCACAAATGGCGGCTTTTTGTACTCAGATATATTTAGAAAATAATTTTACTTTCCCTAAAAATTATCCTGTGCGATTCTAATTGAGTGTTGTTGTGTAATTTAGATTGTCATTCCGACATCTTTCTGTTGTTTAATAGACTACGGATCGTAGTCCGGAGTGACAGTTTAGGTTTAGTTGTTTTTGTAAATAGTCGCAATTCATGTCATTCTGAAAAGACAGAAAATCTAGCGTTCAGCGTAGATTTTCGTCTTATTCAGAATCTATCAATGTTGATTTCTTTATAATAACTTTTTTTATTTAACGATGGCGGGATCCCGCCCTACTTCTACTATTCATTGTTTGTCAGGCACAGCCTGACCTCCAGTAACGTTTTTTAAGACGTAGCAAAGCTTTTCTCTAATTCTTGACTGAAATCTTTCAGCACGTAAAATAAAACTTGTATATAACCGAAGGGAGTATAGAAAATGTTGGATCGTATACAAGTAACAAAAGAAGTAGAAGAAATGTGCTGCGTAAGACGTGGCGTTAAAGGCGAGCCTGCTCCTATCCCTCAAGAAGGTGATTGGACTAAAGTTAAAGAAATTAAACAAATTTCAGGCTTGACTCACGGTTGTGGTTGTTGTGCTCCACAACAAGGTACTTGCAAATTAACTCTTAATGTTAAAGATGGTATCATTCAAGAAGCACTTGTTGAAACAATTGGTTGTTCAGGTATGACTCACTCTGCTGCTATGGCTGGTGAAATCCTTCCTGGTAAAACTTTGTTAGAAGCTCTTAACACAGACTTGGTTTGTGACGCTATCAACGTAGCTATGAGAGAATTGTTCTTGCAAATCGTTTATGGTAGAACTCAAACAGCTTTCTCTGACAACGGATTGCCTGTTGGCGCCGGTCTTGAAGACTTAGGTAAAGGTTTGAGATCTCAAGTTGGTACTATTTACTCAACAAAACAAAAAGGACCTAGATACCTTGAATTGGCTGAAGGTTATGTTCTTGAATTAGGACTTGATAAAAACGATGAAATCATTGGCTACAAGTTCGTTCACATGGGCAAATTCATGGATGCTGTTAAAAAAGGCATGGATCCAAAAGAAGCTCTTGAAAAATTCACTAGCACTTACGGCAGATTTGCTGAAGCTGTTAAGAAAATCGACCCAAGAGTTGATTAATTTTCTCTCTATCCTCGCTCTTATGAGGGGGCACGGATCCAAGATGGAAATAGTCAATTAATAACGTATTTAATCAATAACAATTAAGAGGAAAATAAAATGACAGTAAAATTTGAAGGACAAGACAGACGTCAAGCTAAATTGAACAAAGTTTTACCTGAATATGGCTTCAAATCTTTAGAAGAGGCTCAAGAACTTTGTAAATCAAATGGTATTGATGTTGAAGCTATTGTTAAAGGAATTCAGCCTATCGCATTTGATAATGCTGTTTGGGCTTATACATTGGGTGCAGCTATTGCACTTAAAAAACAAGCTGCAACTGCAGCTGATGCAGCAAGCTTGATTGGTGAAGGTTTGCAAGCATTCTGCGTACCTGGATCAGTAGGTGACACAAGAAAAGTTGGTATCGGTCATGGTAACTTGGCTGCTATGCTTTTGAGAGAAGAAACAAAATGTTTCTGTTTCTTGGCTGGTCACGAATCTTTCGCAGCTGCTGAAGGTGCTATCGGTATTGCTAGAAACGCTAACAAAGTTAGAAAAAATCCTTTGAGAGTTATCTTGAACGGTCTTGGTAAAGACGCTGCTTATGTAATCTCAAGAATCAACGGTTTTACATCAGTTGAAACTCAATACGATTACAAAACTGGCGAATTGAAAGTTGTTAAAGAAACTAGATTCTCAGAAGGTGAAAGAGGCGAAATCAGATGTTATGGTGCTGATGACGTTTCTGAAGGTGTTGCTATTATGATTAGCGAAGGCGTTGACGTATCAATCACTGGTAACTCAACTAACCCAACTCGTTTCCAACACCCTGTAGCTGGTACTTATAAAAAATGGTGCTGGGAAAATGGTAGAAAATACTTCTCAGTAGCATCAGGTGGTGGTACAGGAAGAACATTGCACCCAGATAACGTAGCTGCAGGTCCTGCATCTTACGGTATGACAGATACTATGGGTAGAATGCACGGTGACGCTCAGTTTGCTGGTTCATCATCAGTTCCTGCTCACGTAGAAATGATGGGTATCATCGGTATGGGTAACAACCCTATGGTTGGTGCAACTGTTGCTGTTGCAGTAGCTGTAGACCAAGCTCTTCGTAAATAGTTGTAAAATAAGAAAGCTTGATGTCAGTATAAAAAAGACCTCTGAATTTCAGAGGTCTTTTAATTATATTGTTTTGCGATTTTTGATTAATCTTTCTTTTCGGGAGCTGGTGTTTCACCATCAGCTTTTGGAACTTCTCCTTCCGGAGTTTTTTCGTTTTTGGGAGTTTTAGTATCAGCTTCAGCAGTTTCTTTGCCACGAACTTTTTTCCACATATTGCTAGCGTTTTCACCAATTGAGTGGAAGAAGTTTTGAGCTTTTTCTGTAAATTTCAAATCAGTACCTTCAACTTTTTTCAATTTACCTTTGCCAACCGCAATACCTAAACCTACGTATGCTGCGGCTGCTAAACCAACAATTGCTGTAATAATTGCTGGAGCTTTACTCTTATGTTCTTTTTCTGTACCGGTTTTTTCGAATGAATCAACTGGAGCTTCTTCTGCAAGTGAAGCATATTGACCAGGAGAACTAATTAAGTCCTGAATGTTTGGATTTGGCGTAACATCTCCTTTAAAATTTACACCTGATACAGAATTCAACATGAGAAACCTCCTTTTTTAAAACACCTTCATGTAGATTAAAACGACTTATGTGTAAATTTTGACTTAAAAAACTTATGTTTTCAATATTTGTTACAAAAGTTTACAAAAATTTTGGAATATTTTTTTGTCCCGTGTCATCTTATATAGTACAAGAGGAGAATAGCATGGTATCAGAACAAGAAACACTTATTTATATTGACGAGCAAGACAAATTGGATGCAAGCGTAGTTGCAAATTCGTTTGCTCATAAGGATGTAAAAAACAGAGCATACGTGAATACTCTAGGGGCTGAGTTGGCTATGAAATACTTGGTATCAGAGGATATCGATATTTCAAATATTTATAATATTCACTCAATCAAAAAAATTCTTGAAGAGATGGATATTTCAGATATTATTTTGCCAAATATTCGCATGGATGTGAGAGTTGTGTTTGATGAAAATGCTATTTTTATTCCAAAATCTCATTTTGAGTACAATCTTGTCCCAGATATTTATCTTGTTTTTTATCTTGCAAAAGACTTGTCACATGTAAAATTCCTTGGATTTTTTGAACCTAAGCTTATCAATAAAAATAACGCAAATGATAAGTATTATTTTGTTGAAAAAGAAAAATTAAGTTCAGCAAAAGATTTGAAAAAATATATTGATTCTTATAGTGGAAATACTGCGGAAACTCTTACTGAAGAAGATATGTCAAATTCTGAACGTATAATCGTTGCAATGTCTGATAATGATATTTCAGAAGCTGACAAAAAGTTCTTGATTCAGCAATTGACAAAAAGTGCAGAATTAAGGGATAAATTTATTGAATATGAAAACTTCGAAACTCTTTCATATAAGGCAATGACAGATAATAATGTTAAAAAGCCCGAACTGAAACAAATGCCTGTTGAGGTTCAAGATGAAACTATTGAGTCTGTTCAGGAAGTTTGCGATACTGTAGAAACAAACGAAGACGATGAACCGGAAGTTTTGAATTTTGATGACATGGAACTCGAACCAATTTCTGATATTGCGCTTGATGGTGTTGAAGAAGCTGAAAGTGCAAGCAATGATGAAGGGTTAGAAGCCGTTGATACTCTTGAGGGTGATGAATCTGAAGAGTTGAATTTAGACGATTTGGCAGAGCCTGAAATTTCCGTAGAAGAAAACAATACGAAAGATAAAAACGGGAATTCGCTTGTTGACGGGTTGGCGAACATTGCCGGAACTGCAATTGCAGGTGCTGCAGCAGGAGCTGTTGGAGGAGCAATTGGTGCAACTGCAAGTGAAATTGGAACTGTTGCAAATACTGTTGAAAGTATTGGTGCTGTTGCAGAAGCTGGAATTGACTTGGCTAGTGCAGGGCTGGATGTTGCAAAAGATTTGATGAACGGAACAAGTGAACCGATATCACTTGATAATATAGATGCATCAAAATTAGAAGATATTTCTATTGTGGAAGACGATGTTAATCCGGAAGCTATTTCACTTGATGATGTTGATATTCCTAGCGTGGAAGAAAAGACAGATTTTATAGACTCAATTGATAATAAAATCTCTTTGGATGATGTTGCAGAAACTCAGACGATACAAGATGAAGTTGAACCTTTGAATATCGCAGAAGAAGAACCAATTTCTTTAAACGATGTTGATGTTACTGATATTGAACCATTGGAAGTTGATGACAGCATTATTGAACAAAATACGATTTCGTTTGATGATGTCGATGTTTCGAATATTGAAACATTAAATCCACAGGATAATTTTGAAGAAAACACAATTTCCTTTGACGCTGTTGATGAAAAAGAAGCTCAGTCGGAAGTTGATTTTGAAAAAGAAAAAGTTTCTTTAGAAAATATTGATAATATTGAAAATCTTACAGAGCCCGAGCCATTGGAAGTTACAAATACAGAAAATGCTGAAATTGAGCCATTAGATATTACTGAAAACACAGAAATTGAAGATGTTTCAGCACCCGTAGAGGAAACTTTGCCGGAAATTGTTGAAGATGAAAATCATGAAAGTTTTGGCAAAAACTTGTTAGACAATCTTACTCCGGAAAATCTTGACAATATTTCAATCGAGGGTTTAACTACAGATGAAAACATTTCGACACAGAGTGCAGAAGATATTTCTTCTGACGATTTGCTTGCGCAAATTGATGATGTATTGAATTCTTCGACTACTGCAGAAGCTCCTGTTGAGCTAACAAATGAAGCTCCGCAGGCAGATGAAGTTTCATTGGATGATATTCCTGATATTTCGGATTTAACAGAAACAACAGTGACAGACAATTCTGTCGAATCTGAAAATGGTGAGGAAGTTGCGAATACTGATGCAAAATCTGTTGTTGAAGAGCTTCCGGAACAAGATGTTTCAGCAGAAAATGCCGGAACTTCGACTGATGAAAATGAAATCCCTGATATTTCAGATTTTTTAGGTGATGATGTTGAATCAACTACGCAAGAAACTCCAATAGAAACAGATACAGGTTTACAAAATGTTGAAGAAAGTTTTGATGCAGAAGAGGTTGTTAATAATACAGCGGATGAAGAGCCTGAAATGGCTAACATTGATGACCTTTTAGGTTTGGCTGAAAATACGGATACTTCGCTTCAAACAGGTGGTTCAGATGATGCTGAAAATGAAAGTATTGGCGTTTTGTTTAATGATACTGACCCTGCGACGGATTCAGAATTGGATAATATAGAAGATATTTCAGAACCGGTTGTCCCGGGAGCTGCTTTAATGAATAAACCGAAGACTAACAAAAATACTGTAATTATAGCTGCGGTGTTAGTTGCGGTTTTGGCTGCTGCGGCCGCTGGTACATTCTTGAAACCGAAAGTAGATAATTCTGCCGATATGGTTGAACCGATTGTTCCACAAAACGCTCCTGCAACAGACTCTGGGACAACACAGGGAGAAACAAATGAAAATATTTTGGCAAATGCGCCTGATATAAAGAAAGAAACAACACCTAATGTTCAGAAAAGTCAGCAGGTAAAAGAACTTAAAAACACTGCGATTAAACCAAAACAAGGTGCAAGAGAATCTTACATGGATGTCAGCAAACTTGTATGGGATGTTCCTGATACTCTATCTTATAGTCCAAAAATGCAAAATTATTTGAGAACGGCAGGAAAAAGTATAAAATTGTCACTTTCTGCAGATTTACTCTTGACAGATGAGTACGCTTATACAAATCAAGTTAAGGTAAGCCTGAAACTAAGTAAAGACGGTGGCATTCAGGATTCAAGAATTGTTTCAAGCAGTGGCTCAACGCAAATTGATAATATTGTGTTACAATCTGTTAAAGAAACCCTAAACGTCGTAAAACCGCCTAGTGACGAGATAAAGACCCCTGATTTCAATTTGGCTCTTATCATATATTTCTAATTATGCTATAATGTGGTAAGAACGAGGAAACCTTAACGTGGAATTAGCGCAAGACAAGATAGACTTAATAGAAAAAATAATAAAAAACGATAGGAAATTCGCTAACAACGAAGATTTGTTCGATGATTTTTTTAACGAAACCTGCAAAAGGTCTTTGTTAATCGTGAAAACTGTTACTTCTGATGCCACGCTGGAAGCTTATTTGAAAAAAATAGCTACCACTTCTATTTTGAATGTGCTTAAAAATGAAGGCAGATTAAGACGTACTAGAACCGGTTATATGTCAACAAAAGAACTTCCTTTGGAAACAGTTTCACAGTCGAGTTTGCCTGATTATTCTAAAATGGAAATTTCTTATGAACCTATAGCAATTCAGGATACGCCGGAAGATGTTGCGGTAAAAAAAGAAATTCTTCAAATTATTGTTGATTCTGTTTTTGAAGTTGACGAACTAGAACCAGACAAGCAATATGCTAGGTTGTATGATTTAAGGTATGAAAAAGGTTTGACTCAAAAGGAAATTGCAGAAGAGTTGTCAATTTCTCAGTCTGAAGTTTCTAAAAGATTATTTAAGTTGATGGAAAAAGTAAAACAGACTTTCAACTAGGATTTATAATATAATGAAGTGCCCAGTATGCAAAAAAACAATTCCTGACAATACTTTGAAGTGCCCTTATTGTAAAGCTCGCACCGGATTGATTTGCAAAAATTGTAATACGGTGAATTCAATATTTGACTTTAAATGCAAAAATTGTGGTAAAGAAATTCTGAAACTCTGCCCAAATTGTAACAGTGTTAATTTCCCGAATTCAGTTAGATGCAGAAAATGTGGTTACTCGTTCAAAAAACCGAAAGCAGAAGATAAAAATATAAAGCTTGAAAATCCTGCAAATCTTGTTTCTCAACAGAGTGCAAAAAATATCTTGGTTAAGGGAATAAATTCTCGAGATAAAAAGATTTTTTCTTTAAGTGGAGAAAAAGGAATCGGTAAAACAGTTGTACTAAAAGCTATTATGAATGATTGCAAAAATTATTCATGGCTTTATGGAAAATGTACACCGATTACGCAAATTACGTCAGGCGGGTTAATTCAAGATATTTTATTGAATATTTTTAATTTGCCGAATTTTTGCTTGAATAATTTGCAGTTCAAAAAATTTTTTCGTAACGAATTCCCAGAACTAAATAATAATCAGGTTTTTGATTTGATTAACTTTTTATATCCGAGTAAAGATGGTACTTTTGAGGATATTGTTGGAAACAAAAACAGTACGTTTGAATTTTTAAATAAAGTTTTTGACAAAATTACTGCGACAGGAAAGTTTGTTATTGTTGTGGATAATTTTGATTTTATTGATGGTTTTTCTTACGAGTTTTTGAGTAAATTTATCAAAAAAGAAAATGTTTGGAGCAATTTAAAATTTTTATTGCTTTATAATGAACCAAAACCTGCAAAAGGATATTTTTATTTCCCTGAAAACACTGATGAAAGGATTTATCTTGATGTTGGTATTGCCCCGCTAGAATTTGGTCAGATGGGAATGCTCGTTAACCAAAAAACATCTAAAATTGAAGGCTTTCCGCAACTTAATCAGTTTGAGTTGCAGGAAATTTTTGCGATTAGCAAAGGAAATCCTTCATATATTAATCATGCACTCGATTTCTGTTTTGATTGCCAGCTTTCCGGAAAGGATTTTCAACTAGCAAGCACATTCAATGCGTTGTTGGAATTTAGACTTGGACTTTTAGCGCATATCAATCCGATTGCTTATGATATTTTGCTGGGTTCTGCGATTATTGGTGACAAAATCAATATGAATTTAGTTAAAGAGATTTTTGAAGTCGATGACAAAACATTTTTGGAAATTATGATTTATCTTAAAAAGATGGATTATATTACGCCAATCAACGATATTTACTGTGAATTCAGCTCACTTCGCTTGTGGGAAACGATTTTGAAATCCGCAAAAAATGATATTAATTATAACGAAATTAATAAGAAAATTTTTAAACATTTAACAGGGTTTACTCTTAATTCACATGCGATATTGGGAATTATTGCGCAGAATTTGAAGCAACCTCAACTTGCTTTTGAAATTTGGACAAAAAACACAAGACTGGCTTCGTATATTGGGGATTTGAATTTATATGCAATTTCGCAAAAACAGTCGCTTGCGCTGATTAACGAGTTTGACGAAACGCAAACGCTCAAAATTAGATACAATATTTCTGAACGTTTGGGTAAACTTTTAGCCAATTCAAATCCGACAGAGGCGATTGAATATCTTCCGGATGCAATTTCTAATGCTCAAGCAGTTGGGGACAGTCCAAAAGAAGTTGAATTACTCGCATATTTAGCTTCTTGCTGTAGAAAAACAGGAAACTATTTTGGCGAAGTTGAATGTGTTGATTCGGTTTTGAAAAAGATTAAACCTGATAATCAAATTGAAGTTGCTTTGTTGAAAACAACAAAATTGAATGCTTTGCTAAATATTGGTAATTGCGGGCAAATTATCAATATGATTGATACAGAGATTATGCCTGTACTGGATCAGTATTTTAGCAAAAAGCAGAATTTGAAGGATGCTAAGCTTGGTTTTATGTACGAAACTTGGCTTAAAACATATTTAGTTCTTGCAAATGCGCTTGTAATGCAGGGTAACGATAGGTCGTTTGAGATTTTAACTATACTTTTTGATATTATTGAACGCAATCAGGTTCAAGATGACTTGTTTATTTGCAAGTGTAAAATAACTTTGGCATTCGCAAATACGATGAAAGGCAACTATAAAGCGTCTGAACAGATGCTTGAGGAAGTTTTGAAAATGTATCGTGGAAGTATTATGGATAATGAGACAATTCTGCGTTGGAATTTTATTAATATTGTAAATAACTTCTTCAAAAAGCATTATGATGGAATCCAAGAGGATTTGTTCCAAATTGTAACTTTTGCAAATAATAATGGTGATAATTTTACAAAAAATATCTTGAAAACATTGCTGGGTAAAGTGTTCAAAGATAATGACAACACAAAGCAGGCCATAGAGATTTATAATGACCAAATTGCATATTTTGCAAAAGAAAAAATGGCGGTAGGTGCGCTATTGACTTGGTTCTTGATTGCTGATGCAACATTAAACACTGAAGGTCCGCAAAATGCTATGGAAATTGCTGAACAAGCTCTTGAAGTTGCTCAAAACCCTAAAATTGACAGCTATTTCTTTACAGTATTGTTGAAAATGGTTATTGCAAAATGTGCAATTACAACGTCTGACTTTGAAACAGCTCAAATCCATCTTGATAACGCAATTACGCTTGCTAAGAAATTTAGTATGAACGATTTGTTATCTCGTTTGTATATTCTTTATGGGAAATACTTCCAAGAATTGGGATTGGTGAAATCCAGCCAGCAGATTGAATATCTTCAAACTGCTGAAAAAATGTATAAACAAGCAGAAGAGTTGATTGCTCAAACAAAGAATATGTATGTTCTGAAAGATTTGAAACAGTCAAGCAAATCACTTTCGACTTTTTGTGTTATGAATAATTTGAAAATAAACAGGAAAGGACTTGAGTATTATGATTAGTGTTACTGTTGGAAATGTTGAATATGAATATGAAGATGGAACAACTATTTATGAAATAGCAAAGGATTTTAAAAACTAT
>OGOP01001757.1_pt1 | contig 14453 bp, 8 predicted proteins | sample 1552591 | NCBI WGS metagenome assembly OGOP01 (sample SAMEA2580120, study PRJEB22360) | human gut metagenome | biome: human gut; feature: human-associated habitat; material: faeces | place: Denmark | collected 2008/2010 | reverse complement strand
ACGAGAGAAGCCGTGCCATCACCCATTATGCCTTCGACCACGGAATCACCCACTTTGACCTTGCCAACAACTATGGTCCTCCATACGGAAGCGCAGAAGAAACCATGGGCAGACTGATGAAGGATGATTTCCTGCCTTATCGCGACGAACTCTTCATCTCTACCAAGGCGGGATACGATATGTGGGAAGGTCCTTACGGCAACTGGGGCTCTCGCAAATATCTGATGGCGAGCCTCGACCAGAGTCTCAAGCGCATGAATCTGGACTATGTGGATCTCTTCTACAGTCATCGCTACGACCCGAATACCCCACTCGAAGAAACCCTCCAGGCAATGGTAGATATCGTGAAGCAGGGCAAGGCACTCTATCTCGGCATCAGCCGATGGCCACTGGAGGCATTGAAGTTCGCAGATAAATACCTGAAGGAGCGCGACTGTCCGCTGCTCATCTTCCAGGACAGACTCAACATGCTCGACCGTGCGCCGCAGGAGAACGGAACCCTCGACTACTGCCACGAAAACGGCATCGGATTCATCTCCTTCTCTCCCCTCGCCCAAGGTCTCCTCACCGACCGCTATCTCAACGGCATCCCAGCCGATAGCCGCATGGCAAAGGAGCACTTCCTGAAGCACAGCGCCCTGACTCCGGAACTCCTGGAGCAGTTGAAGCAATGGAATGCGGAAGCCGGCGAACGAGGCGAAACCCTCGCCGAGATGGCACTAGCCTGGATATTGCAGCAGAAAGGCGTAACCAGCGTACTGATAGGTGCCAGCTCAACAGCCCAGCTTGAAAAGAACATGAAATGCGTTCATGCCAAGGCATTTTAAAAATAGATAGTAGCCAACTAAAATATCAGGTTTTAGTGGCTACTATTTTTGTTTTTATACCTTAATTATATATCTTTATGCGCCTTTTAGTATGATTTTTCAAAGAAAAGCAGTACCTTTGTACCCAAAAATAAGAAATTGCATTCATGAATACAAAGATAAACGAATTTGAGGTGATGGCACCTGTGGGCTCGCGCGAGTCTTTGGCTGCCGCTATTCAGGCTGGTGCCGACTCCGTATATTTCGGAATCGGCAAGTTGAACATGCGTTCACATTCTGCCAATCATTTTACTATCGACGACCTGCGTGAGATTGCTGCCACCTGCAACGAGCATGGCATCAAGACTTATCTCACCGTCAACACAGTGATTTACGACAACGACATCCCTACGATGAAGGAAATCATTGATGCTGCCAAGGAGGCAGGCATCTCTGCCGTCATCGCCAGCGATGTGGCTGTGATGAGCTATTGCAATGAAGTAGGAGAGGAAGTACATCTTTCCACACAGTTAAATATCTCAAACACAGAGGCTTTGAAGTTTTATGCACGCTTTGCAGATGTTTCCGTTCTGGCACGTGAATTAAATATGGACCAGGTGAAGCATATCCATGAGCAGATAGAGCAGCAGAATATCTGCGGCCCTATGGGCAAGCAGATTCGTATCGAAATGTTCTGCCATGGCGCCCTGTGCATGGCTGTATCGGGCAAATGCTATATGAGCCTTGCCAATGCCAACCGCTCTGCCAACCGTGGCGAATGCGTTCAGATTTGCCGCCGCAGCTATACCGTTACGGATAACGAAACCGGCAACCAGCTGGAAATAGACAACAAGTATGTAATGAGTCCGAAGGACCTGAAGACCATCCGCTTCATCGACCGCATGATGGATGCCGGTGTACGCGTCTTCAAGATTGAGGGTCGTGCCCGTGGACCTGAATACGTATATACCGTAGTGAAGTGCTACAAGGAGGCGATAGCCGCCGTGCTGGACGGTACCTTTACCGAAGAGAAGAAGGATGTCTGGGACGAGAGACTCGCCACCGTATTCAACCGCGGTTTCTGGGATGGTTACTACCAAGGTCAGACCCTCGGCGAGTGGAACAAGCACTATGGTTCTGTGGCTACCGAGAAGAAGGTGCTCGTGGGCAAGGTGATGAAATACTTCTCCAAGCTGGGCGTGGCAGAGGTTGCCGTAGAAGCTTCTACCTTCGACAAGGGCGAAAAACTTCTGATTACGGGTAACACCACCGGCGTGATGTATCTCAATGCCGATGAAATCCGCTACGACCTGAAGCCTGTGGAAACAGCGCAGCAGGGTTGGAGAGTGTCTATCCCCGTACCGGATAAGGTGCGCCCTAACGATAAGCTCTATAAGTTGATTACAGTAAACGAAATTAAAGAAATAAAATAATGGCAACAATTAATGAATTGCAGGATGAAGTGGTAGAGGAGTTCCAGGATTTCTCCGACTGGATGGATAAGTACCAGATGCTCATTGACTTGGGCAACGAATTGGCTCCTCTCGACGAGAAATACAAGAACGAGCAGAACCTTATCGACGGCTGTCAGAGCCGCGTATGGTTGCAATGCGATTATGTAGATGGCAAGCTCGTATTTACAGCCGATAGCGATGCCCTCATCGTAAAGGGAATCATCGCCCTCCTGATTCGTGTGTTGAGCGGTCATACTCCAACAGAAATTATGGATACCGACCTCTATTTCGTAGAGAAGATTGGCTTGAAAGATCACCTGAGTCCTACCCGCAGCAACGGTTTGCTGGCGATGATCAAGCAGATTCGCATGTATGCTCTGGCCTATAAGACCAAGGAGGCAGAGGCATAAATATACAAAAGAGTAGGGATATTCCCCTTCATTTCAGAATAACTATGCGTAAATTAAGAACGATAGAGATGAATCGCCTCACGCTGGAGGAATTCAAGGAGGCAGAGAAGCTTCCACTGATAGTAGTCCTGGATGATGTGCGATCATTATATAATGTGGGAAGCGTGTTCCGCTCCTGCGATGCCTTCCGTGTAGAGGCGGTGTATCTTTGCGGTATCACCGCCACTCCTCCCAATACCGAAATCCACAAGACGGCACTAGGCGGCGAAGACAGCGTGGATTGGGAGTACTTCAAGACCACCGAAGAGGCTGTGGAAAAGCTGAAGCAGAAAGGCTACTTTGTATATAGCATTGAGCAGGTAGAGGGTTCTACCAAGCTTCAGAACCTACCCGAGGCTCATGAGGAGCTTTTCAAACAGGAGAAAGAATCCGAAAAGCAGGAGAAAGAATCCGAAAAACAGGAGAATTCTTCCCTCCCTAAAGGCTACGCCGTTATCTTCGGCAACGAGGTGAAAGGTGTGAAGCAGAACATCGTGGATATGAGCGATGGCTGCCTGGAGATTCCACAGTTTGGCACCAAGCATTCCCTGAATGTCAGCGTAACAGCCGGCATCGTGGTTTGGGAATTCGCCAAACTTCTGAAGTTATAAACAAAACTTTCATAAATAAACTCCACACGCCCTGAAAGGGCAGAAGCTTTAAATTACTAAATAATACAATAATCCCCGATAGAGCCTGGCTGCTCTATCGGGGATTTTCTTATTTCAGATATTCTCCAAAATCTGTCAATCTCATATCACCCTTCTTCAGGAAGGTATCGTGCATGGCGAGGGCGGCACGCATGCTCTGTGGCTCGTGACCCTTTTCTGCAAACTTCAAGTATTCGCGAAGCATTGGACGATAATCTGGATGGGCACAGTTCTCGATAATCTCCTTGGCACGGCGCAATGGGCCTTTGCCACGAAGATCGGCTACTCCCTGCTCGGTAACAATCACATCCACATCGTGCTCGGTACTATCCACGTGACTACACATCGGAACAATGGCAGAGATGCAACCATTCTTGGTGGTACTCTGCGTGGTGAAGATAGAAATGTAACCATTGCGCTCGTAATCGCAGGAGCCGCCGATACCATTCATCAGCTTGCTGCCGCAAATGTGGCTGGAGTTCTCATTGCCATAGATATCACACTCAATGGCGGTGTTCATGGCGATGACACCCAGTCGGCGGATGACCTCCGGAGAGTTGGAAATCTCGCTCTGGCGGATGGTGAGATGCTTCTTGAAGTAATCAATATCATCATACACCTCTTTCAATGTACCATTGGTTACGGTGAGTGAAGAGCAGGAAGCATCCTTGATTCTTCCCTCGCGCATGTATTTTACCACGGCATCCTGAACCACCTCGGTATAGACGCTGAACACAGGTACGTTAGGATTCTGTCCCAATGCCTCAAGAACGGCATTGGAAGTTACGCCCACTCCGCTCTGCAAAGGCAGGAACTGAGGAGGAATATGTCCCTTCTTCAAGTCGCTGACCAGGAAATCAGCAACGTTGTGGCCCATCTGCTCGGTTACAGGATCGAGTGGCTTGAAGGCACGCGCCTCCTCCGGGATGTTGCATTCCACCACACCGATAATCTTATGTGCATCAATCTCCACATATTCCTTGCCGATTCTGTCGCCCACATTCAAGATTGGGATAGGGGTGCGGAACGGGCATTCTGCTATCTCATATACATCGTGAAGATAGCGAGAAGCTGGACTGTGGAAAGTATTCTTCTCAATGAGCACCTTCTTGGCGAGTCGTGCGATGGTAGGAACGATACCGCCGGCAGAGGTCAGAAATGCCTTGCAGGTGGTTTCGCCTTCTTCCAAATCAGAAACTTCGATGATGGCAAGGTCTATTTCGCCATAGAAACCACGGCGCAGACGCTCAGCCATGTGACCGAGGTGCATATCCTCATAATCTATCTCGCCCAGGTTGGTGTGAGTTCTAAAATCCTTGTTGGTAGAAAATGGCGCACGGAACTTGATGGCATGGGCTGCTGCCATGTCACCTTCAATACTCTGCGAAGTAGAAGCTCCTGTCAAGATGCCCACCTGGAAAGGTCTTCCTGCCTCATGCTCAGCCACTGCTCGCTTAGAGAGTTCGCGGAAGGTTGCCTTAGGCACGCCGTTTGGTGTAAAACCACTCAATCCGATTGTATCTTGATCGTTAATCATCGCTGCTGCTTCGGCAGCACTCAATCTTGTATATGCCATTTTCTTCTTTCTTAATACTCATTAGCGGAACTGATAGCCGCCTTCTTGATAATTGATAACTGTTTGCGGCTGCAAAGTTACATATTATTTTTGATATAAGCTAATAATTTGATGATTTTATACAGATAATAGGCAAATTACTTACAATTCGTGAATAGATATGCAGATTTCACTTGCTTTATGCAAAAATAAGGCTGGCATCCATGCGCCCTGAAAGGTAGGGCGTAGGGGGCAGAGCCTGCTTGCAAAAGTCTTTCTCCTGATATTCTCTCTCTTTTTCTAAGATAAAAGTGGTATTTTCGAGGTATTTAATAACATTTTGCGGATGATTTGTCGAATATGTCAGAAAAATGAGTTAACTTTGCAGAAAAATATAAATAATATAAAAGAAAGGTTCATACAAGATGGAACAGAAATTACTGATTTACAACACTCTCACTCGTACGAAAGAGAGATTCACTCCGCTCCACGCTCCTAACGTGGGCATGTATGTTTGTGGCCCTACCGTGTATGGCGATCCGCATCTCGGTCATGCGCGCCCTGCCATCACATTCGATATACTCTTCCGCTATCTCAAGCACCTGGGCTATAAGGTTCGCTACGTTAGAAACATTACCGACGTGGGCCACCTGGAGCACGATGCTGATGAGGGCGACGACAAGATTGAGAAGAAGGCTCGCCTGGAGCAGTTGGAGCCAATGGAGATTGCGCAGTACTACACCAACCGCTACCACGATGCCATGGAGGCGCTGAACGTGCTTCCTCCTAGCATTGAACCTCATGCCACAGGCCATATCATAGAGCAGGAGAAACTGGTTCAGGAAATCCTGGACAATGGCTATGCCTACGAGAGTAACGGCTCTATCTACTTCGACATCGAGAAGTATAACAAGGATCATAAGTACGGTATCCTCTCGGGACGTAACCTGGAGAACGTGATCAACGAGAGCCGTGAGCTGGCTGGTATCGGCGAGAAGAAGAACCAGGCTGACTTTGCCCTCTGGAAGAAGGCTTCACCTGAGCATATCATGCGCTGGCCTAGTCCTTGGAGCGATGGTTTCCCAGGATGGCACTGCGAGTGTACTGCGATGGGCAGAAAGTATCTGGGCAGCCACTTCGATATTCACGGTGGCGGCATGGATTTGATTTTCCCTCACCACGAGTGCGAGATTGCGCAGGCTGTGGCTTCTCAGGGCGACCAGATGGTTCATTACTGGATGCATAACAATATGATTACCATCAACGGTCAGAAGATGGGTAAGAGTCTTGGTAACTTCATCACCCTGGAGCAGTTCTTCACTGGCAATCACGACAGTCTGGAGCAGGCTTATTCGCCAATGACCATCCGTTTCTTCATCCTCTCTGCTCACTATCGCAGCACCGTAGATTTCTCTAACGATGCCTTGAAGGCTAGCCAGAAGGGATTGGAGCGCCTGATGAATGGTTTGAACGATTTGGAGCGTGTGCCTGTGGCTAAGCAGAGCGATGAGCAGGTGAAGAAGTTCGTAAGCGAATTGCGCCAGCGCTGCTACGATGCGATGAACGATGACTTCCAGACTCAGCTTGTCATCAGCTACCTCTTCGAGGCTTGCCACGTAATCAATACAGCCCTCGACCACAAGGCAAACATCTCTGCCGAAGACCTGAAGGAACTTTCAGATACCATGCATCTCTTCACCTTCGACCTGCTCGGTTTGAAGAGCGAGAAGGGAGCCAACAATGATGCTCGTGAAGAGGCTTATGGCAAGGTAGTAGATATGGTTCTCGACCTGCGTGCCAAGGCAAAGGCTGATAAGGATTGGGCTACCAGCGACCAGATTCGCGATGCCCTGGCTGAAGCCGGATTCGAGGTAAAGGACACCAAGGATGGTGTTACCTGGAAACTGAACAAGTAAAAAATGTATGATATAAAATGATAAAAGGCTTGGAAGTTGCAATAACTCCCAAGCCTTTTATTTTTGTGCTGCTGCAGAATCTTTCTTTCTTGCAGCAATCGTATCTTTCTGCCTATTCAAAACAGAATCCCGCAACATCTTATCTTTCTTACTCTTATACTCCTTATATTCTTTTTCGTAATAATGAGCAAAGTTGGCGAAAGGCTCTGTCGTTACCTCATCGCTTGATGCCGTATAGGTATTTCCGTAAGGATCGGATGCCTTGATGATGATTCTGGCATTCGGATTCCTTGGAGTATAATAATAAAGGTGGTTCATGATGAGATAACCATTTCTCTTGCTCACGAACCGATAGGATACACTCTCGCTGTACTTATGATGATAGCCGGCTGCAAAGGCATCCTGACCCTTGCTGCTGATGCGGCGCATCAGATATTCCTTGCCATCCTCTATGGCTACCACACGCCAGTGACTGGTGGCATTGAAGACATTGGCTACCAGGATATTCCTATTGTTTGCCAACTGCCAGTCTTTGGCATATTTCTCGCCGTTGAAATCGGTCTGGGCACGGAAGATGGTCATCTGCTTGCTCTTGTCCCAGAAAGTTCCCTTGTAATAGCAGTTGCTGATACTGGTACCCACAAAACTATAGACATAATATCCGTTCGGCGTACCGCAGATGTTGATATTCGACTGCCAGATGTTGCCACAGGCGGCAGCATGGCAATGCTCCATCACATCCTCGCCCTCATAATTGATCTCGTGGTTGCAGGCAAAATGAGTATGTCCGCAGAAGAGTTCATAGCCTCCCTTAAACTGCTTCAGCAGAGAGAGTAGGAGAGAGAGGCGGGAAGAGGAATAATGCCCCTCCTCATTGGCATTGGTCAGCGGCTTCGCCTTGCTGAACGGCGCATTGCCGAAGGTAAAAGGAATGTGATAGCAGAGTACCACCTTCTTATCCTTAGGCGTAAGGGCCAGATTTTGCTTCAGCCATTTCACCTGGCGCTCACGCAATTCTCCAGGAGAATAATAAGACATGCCACGATGGAAGAAGCAGTTGTTGATGCAGACATAATGCACATCGCCACGATCGAAGGAAAAATCGGTAGGACCGAAATTCTCCTCCCACTTCCTGCGGTAGAGTGCCTTTCCATCCTGGTCGTGATTGCCGATTACGGAGAAGAGGCGCATCTCTGAAGAGCCCAATGCCTGGCGTATCTGTCGCTCTAACTGTGGATTATAGCCGCCGTAATACTGTACGTCGTCGCCCATGCTGAGTCCATAGACAGGAGTGCCGGCAGGAAGACTCTTGATGGTTTGCTTGATGTCTGCCATCGTCTGTGTGGTGAATCTTTCTACATCGCTCTTCTTGATGGGATTATCATCCGGAGAAGCATAGTAGGGGCTGTAGGCATTGGTAACCTGCGGGTCGCCGATGACTATCATCTTATAACTCGTCTCCTTACCGCCAGGCAATCGCCTCAGGGTAAAGTCATAAATCTTTTTCTTGTTGGAAACAGCCTGGTAAAAACAAGCCGTGCGGTCGGTAGCCGAATGGGTAGGAACCTCGAACTCGGCAGGCACGGAAAAATAGATGAAGCGAGCCAAGCTATCCCGCTTCATCTTATATCTTCCTCGGGAATCGGTCTTCACACATTTGAAGCCATCGCTCACGATAACGCCAGCCACACCGTTTCCCTCGGTATCTTTTAAAGAACCAGAGATATTGAAATCTCTCTTCACCACAGGCTTTTTCTTCTTCACCGTATCCGCCACCAGCGTGGCAGTCGTGTTATCCACTACCTTGTGGATAATAGGGAGCATATCATGCTTCCGGAGATGCAGGATAACTCCTATAGCCACAAGAACGCAGCAGATGAAGACGACCAAGCCTGTATTCATCTGTTTTTTATTCATTTTTCCTCCTACATTATCACTTTTTCTGTCGTACTTCTACTTCACGATAGAAGTTATCGGGTTACGGGTACCCTTGGCATTCACGAGGAAAGCCTTGGCACTGCCGAATTTCAGGAACATATCTAGGCGAACAGGGATGTGGTTCTCATCGTCCGTGATATAGAAATCCACTATCTTCTTCCACTTCTCATCCTCATACTCCTGATATTCCAGACGCAAACAGCGGTATTTGATGCCGTTATCTGCCTTCACAGTCACCTTGCCGCCATACTTGAGCTGGGCAGGAGTGCGACCGCCACCATCACAGATAGGGAATTTCACGCTATGACCTTTCTTCCAGTTGGCAGGGTCGAAACTGCGTGCACGCAGGAAGATGTTCATCATGTCAAAGACACAGTCATCATAAGAATGCTTCTTCCATCTGTGCTCACCATGCTTGTTCTGATAATGCAGGTTTACATTGCAATTGCCGCCGGCATAGTTGTAGAAAACCTCATCCACTGTATATCGCTTGCCTTCGCGGGCTCCCTTGCGGAAATACATCGGAGCCATATCGGTGCCTGTATAGCAGAGCAGGGTATCGCGGAGAACGAAGAAATCGTCCACTCTCTTATTACCGCGGGTTACCAGCGAACCACGATAGGCAGGCTTGCCCTTGTGGGTGGTCTGCACCACCGACATGCTGGCAGTGCCAGCCTTTACCCATACAAACTTCCAGTTGTAATAGAGATTGTAAGTCAGGAATTCACCCGACTTGAATGCAGTATTACGGAAAGTACACTGGGCCGATACAGAAGTATTGACCAAAAGCAGCAATATGGCTACTATAAATGACTTGAGTAACTTCATATCCTTTACATTTTAGGAACATACTGGATGCCGAGCTTAGCGGCACGTTGTACATTCTGATTCTTAACTTTCTTCTCCTTATCAGGCTTCTGCTTGGTGATGGCTCCCGGCTTCTGCAGCGAGAGTTCACGGACCAGCGGATCCCAGCTTTCTGTGAGATCCCATTTCGCCTTACATTCTATCGCCTCCGGATAGTAATATACTTCCTCAGCCTGCTGGTCGCTATCATAATTACCCGTATCCCACTTGCCGTTATTGTTGCGATCTACAATCAGACGCATATAATACTTCTGTGGTTTGAGATAATAGAATTCTGCCACACCATTCACTGTCTTGGTCTCCTTTACCATTTTATCCTGTGCATCAAGCAGTTGCACGATGAGCGGCAGGTCGTGGAGCGAGGTGATGTTCACAAGCAGTGTACCATAGGTATCCAGCGAGTTGACCTTGAAGCCCTGCTTGATAGGTTTGGAAGCCAATCCGTAGATATCCTCAAAGGCAGCTGAATCTACCTCCAAACTATATTCTATATCCGGTCGCCATTCTCCCCGGAGTTCATATTTCCGGTTCTCCAGCGGCAGGAATTCCATCGGAGCCCGATACCAGAGCGTATCATGCTTGGCATAGAGATGGATGGCGGCAGTATCTACCTTAGCCAATGGAGTAGGGAAGGAGAAGATGACATTCTGGTCGGGATCAAACTGCGATGATACACTCAGCTGTACATCGAGCGGTTTCACCTCCATCACCGAATCGTAGGGTTCGCCTTTCTTCTTCTTTTTCTCCTGCTTCTTGGTCCAGGCAGCCAGTTCCTTTTCCATGTTCTTCATTCGCTTGGCGTATGGTTCCTTTGACAGGATTTCCTGGGCAGAATCGGTCTTGTTGACCAGTACTCCGGTACTATCCGTCATGCGGTAAGTGATATCCATCAGCAGCGTATCCTGATTCACCAGTGCCGTATCCTTCAGCCAGTAGGTAATGGTATCCTTCTTCTCAGAAGCCTCAACCAGGAAAGCATTCTCGGCATCAAAGTTGAGCCCCTTGATCTGTGGAAGAATGGAATCTCCATAACTGAAGAAGAGGGTGAAGCTATTTGCCTTCTGGCGCTCTGCCTTCAGGAAGAATCTGTCGGTCAGAGGCTCCGTAAAGGCTCTGAGCACGATATTATCAGGAAGGAAATGGATGTAATCCACCTGGTCTATCGACTTGATGTGCAGGGAATCCACCCAGGTGGTATCCTGTCTTACATCCGGTTTGCAGGAAGGCACGATGATGTCGTGGGAGAAAGCAATCTTTTCGCTCTTCTGACTGAACTTATAGTCGCCATCCTGATCCTGCAGGGCGTAGATGCGGTAAGAACCCGGTGCCACACCCTTGATGACAAAGCGGCCGCGACTGTCGGTACGGCTCACTCGCAACATCGGTTTGGTGCGGAAGGCAGAATCGGCATGGTCGGCATACAATCCCACCAGGATACCCTTGACAGGTTCCAGATTCTCCGATTCCAGCACATGCCCCGATACCTCCATGGTATCAATGGCAGCTCCCGTAGAGAAACTGTAGGTATAGTTTCCCATCGGATTGCCCTCGTTGTTATCGCTGATGGCATCCGAGAAGTCGATGGTGTAGGTGGTATTCGCCTTGAGTGAATCCACAAGCGATATCTGTATTCGCCTGCCGGCACCCTTGATTTCAGGCTGTTCCAGCTGTGGTGGCGAAACCACCACCTTCTCCGAAGGGTTATCGAGCTTGATAAACTCATCGAAGTAGATATTGATTTTCTTCTGGTTTACATTCACGGCGCCATCGGCTGGCGAAGCTCCTATCACCTTGGGAGGAGTCTCGTCAAACCATCCGCCATCCGGCTGTCCCATCTTGGCACAGGAAACCAGCAATAGGAAGACAAGCAGATAGAAAGGCAAAAACAGGGTATTTGCCTTTATCCGATTCTTCAACAATTGTATGATGTCGTTCTTGTTTGTCATTCTTTTCTATCTTACATGTCCACTATTCCTGCAGATTATGCAGTAAAAGCCTTATTCATAAAGGCTTACTATATAAAAATCCTTATTTGTTCATCATGAGCATCTCATCGATGTTCTTGCGGCTGTTGCTCAGACGAGGAATCTTATGCTGTCCGCCCAACTTGCCCTTGCTCTTCAGCCATTCATTGAAGAGTCCCGGCTTAGCCTTCACTATCTCCAGGTGCTGGAGGGTAACATCGTGGAAGCGCTTTGCCTCGTAATCGCTGTTGATCTCCTGCAACTTGGTATCGAGCAGGCTGGCAAACTCATTCAGGTCCTTTGGTTCCTCAGAAAACTCGATGAGCCACTGGTGGCGGCACTTGGCATTGCTGTCCATATAGACAGGAGCAGCGGTATATTCCGCAATCTGCGCACCCGTCTTCTCGCAGGCATAGGCAAGTCCCTTCTCGGCATTGTCCATAATCAGCTCCTCACCAAAGGCATTGATAAAGTACTTGGTACGGCCGGTGATGACAAACTTGTATGGATTGGTGCTGGTAAACTGTATGGTATCGCCAATCATATAGCGCCACAAACCGCAGGAGGTGGTAATCACCATCGCATAGTTCTTGCCTACTTCCACGCCCCAGAGAGGCACCACGGTAGGATGATCGCTTCCAAACTCATCCATCGGGATGAATTCGTAGAACACATCGTAATCTACCATCAGCGACATGGCTGGATCTGACGGATCATCCTGCAGACCGAAGAATCCCTCGCTGGCATTATAGGTCTCCATATAATGCATGTTAGGAGATATGATGAGCTGCTCATACTGCTTGCGGTAAGGAGTAAAGGCGATGCCGCCATGGAAAAATACCTCCAGATTAGGCCATACCTCCTCCAGATGCTGCTTGCCGGAGAGTTCCATCACACGTACCAGTACACTGAGCATCCAGCTAGGTACACCCGAGATATTGGTTACGTTCTTGTTCAGCGTTTCATGGGCGATGCGGTCGCGCTTCACCTCAAAGTCGCTCAGCAGTGCAGTTTCCTTCTTAGGTACGCGCACCATGTTGGCAAGCGGATTGATGTTCTCGATGAGGATGGCACTCAGGTCACCCACCAGACTGCCCGACACATTATAGTTAGGCGAATGGCTTCCACCGAGAATCAGGCTCTTGCCGTCGAATATCTTACTCTTTGGGTTGTTGCGCAGATAGTAAGCCACAGCATCGAATCCACCCTTGTAGTGGATGTTCTGCAAACCATCCTGCGAAACAGGGATGAACTTACTCTTGTCGTTGGTAGTACCCGAAGATTTGGCGTACCACTTCACCTGTCCTGGCCAGAGGATGTCTCTTTCGCCATGACGCATTCTGTCGATGTCGCCCTTCAATTCCTCATAGGTATTGACCGGCACATTCTGTGCAAACTTTTCGTAGCTATTTGTCGTATTGAGTAGATGTTTCACACCATATTCGGTGTTTTTGCCAGATGCCAAAAGGCGCATCAGTACCTCATGCTGCAATTCCTCTGCATCATGTACATACTTTTCCAAGCTCTTCTGGCGAGGCTTGAATACATTACTTACTATCGTTGTTAAACTCATATCTAGATATATATACCTTATAAAGTACTTGCAAAAGTACTTCAATCTTTTGATATAGAGAAAGTTTTTACTGTTTTTTAATACAAAACATAACCTATCGGGCAAGATAGGGGATAAGAATGTAAAATATCAAACAAAAAAACTCCCTTGAGACTATCATATCCGTCAGTCTCAAGAGAGTCTTTCCCTTATCTTAATCCAGTTCTATCATCATAGATTATTCCTTATCTTCTGCAAAGGCAGCTGCCTCGGCGGCTGCGATGATGTCCTCGCGGCTCATTTCCTTGGGCTCAGCAGAGATATCACTCAAGTCAAACTCGTCATCGCTTTCCTGAGTGGCTGTAGTGGTTATTTCTTCAGTAACAGTAGAAGCAACGACATCTTCAGCCGAAGAATCCTCTGTATAGACTTCTTCCTTGAAAACATTGACGTGTTTTTCTTCAGACTCCTGTTTTTCTGTGTCTTGCGAGATGATGAAATCATTCTTCACCTCGGTGGTAGGCACAGCCAGCACAGGTTCTTCTTCCATCTTCGTACGGTTTGCCTTGGCAGTAAATACAGAATCGATATACTGCGGTTCCTTGCGCAATCGTTCCAGGGTAAGCTTGGAAGCCAGCTGCTGGCTCTCCTTCTTGGAGTAACCCTTGCCTTCTCCGCCCTTTACACCTTCCATCACAACCTGATAGGTGAAAACAGGGCTTCCGTTCTTATCTTTCTCCTGTCCCAGCATCACGAACTCCAGCTTCACGCGGTTCTTCTGGCTCCATTCGATGAGTTTGCTCTTGAAGTTCACCTCCTTGTAAGCCACCTTATCGATGTTTATCATTTTTGCCAGGATGCGCTTCTGCATGAATTTCATGCAGGCATCATAACCACGGTCCAGATAAATGGCACCAACCAACGCTTCGAAAGCATTTCCTCCCATATAGCTGTTATGAGAAGAACTGTGTCCATTAGATAAAACAAGTTGATTGATTCCCATCTCCTGGGCGAGCTTGTTGAGCGTATCACGCTGCACCAGCTTGCTTCGGGTATTGGTGAGGAATCCCTCCCGCTTGCCAGGAAAGTGCTGATACACTATATCACCCACTACAGCATCCAGTACGGCATCACCCAGAAACTCCAGGCGCTCGTTGTTCACAGGCTTGCCCTTGGAATTGCGGTGCATGATGCTCTTGTGCATCAGCGCCATCTTGTAATAACTGATGTTGAGTGGATAAAAACCTAGGATTTCGTACAAAGAAAAATAAAGCTCTTTATCCTTGCGGAAAGAGAGCTTTA
>OGOP01001744.1_pt1 | contig 14486 bp, 14 predicted proteins | sample 1552591 | NCBI WGS metagenome assembly OGOP01 (sample SAMEA2580120, study PRJEB22360) | human gut metagenome | biome: human gut; feature: human-associated habitat; material: faeces | place: Denmark | collected 2008/2010 | reverse complement strand
AAATTATATTAGTTATTTTGAAGGGGTTTGTATGAAATATTTAAATAACAACAAAAAATGGTTTATTTTGAACAAAAGCGCATTTACACTTGCAGAAGTATTAATTACTCTTGGTATTATCGGGGTTGTTTCTGCTTTAACCCTACCGGTTTTGGTTCAAAAATACAGAAATAATGTTGTTGAAACAAAGTTAAAGAAATTTTATTCAGAAATAAATCAAGCAATAAAGCTTTCAGAGGCCGAGTATGGTGCAAAAGAAACTTGGTATTTAGATTCTGATGCTTATGGAATGATAGGGGATTACGGCGATGAAGATGCTACTGGAATTTCAATTCCGGAGAAATGGTTTATGAAATATTTTGGTTCGCACATGACAATAGTTCAGGTAAAACACGACGAAAAAAATCGTCCAATATTTTATTTTAAGGATGGAAGTGCGTTAAAATTGATGACAGAAGCTTATAATCCAAATTCCGGAAATGCGTATTCTGGAGCAAGAGATTGGAATTTTTACACTATGGATCCAGAAAAATGTATAAAGATTTATGGTTCAGAAAAAGATTCTGTCGGAAGATGTGCTTTTTATTTTTTCTATGCGCCTGTGCATCATACAACTTATGGAATGTCTTACCATTTAGGGAAGGGCTTTGAACCTTTCAAATACGCTTGGTGGGGAAATAAAAGTACTTTGTATACAAACAGTCAGTATGGTTGTAATAAAAATAGTCGAGCAAATGCTTATTGTACGGCAATAATTCAGTTGAATGGCTGGAAAATTCCTAAAGAATATCCGTATAAAGTACGTTGATAATATTCATGATGTCTTTCTTAGTTTCTGTAGGTCGGAATTGTTATTCCGACAACGATACTTTCACTATCGTGGCAATTTGACTCCGTAATTTGTTGTTTAATAGACTCCGGATCGTAGTCCGGAGTGACAGTTTAGGTTTAGTTGTTTCGTTAAATAGTTGCAATTCTCGTCATTCTTTTGCAACGAACTTCTCGTCTTAGCGCCTTATCGCCTTATCGACCTTTAAATACTCTTGTAATTTACTTAAAATTTTTATGTGTTATCTTAAAAATATGGTAGAACAAGATGCTGGTGGTAAGTTTAATTTTAGTTTTTCTAACCCTAAAGAGATTATTAATTTTTTTACCTCCAAAAATGCTGATTATTCCGAGCTTTATGAAGTTGCAAACAGTCTTTTGCCACAAATCGAAGTGTTGCACACAAACCTTGCCGGTAACAAGTTTCAAGTTATTAGTCAATGCATTTTAGAGGCTTACAAAAGAATTTACAATTTCAAATCTACCGCTTGGATTTCACAGAAGAAGTTAGATTATGAACTTAAAGAAGGACAAAAATTTATTTTTTTTGACAGAATTAGCTCTAAAAACGAGGTTTGCCAATATATAATCGCAAATCAAGATCAAGTGAACTTTGATGCTCCTTTTGCAGATATTGAAAAAACAGTAGATCCGCATAAATCTTCAAAAAACAAAACAAAAACTCAAGTTGTTCGTGTAAAAGAAGAAGAAAAAAAAGTCGAAAATCCACAAATTATACTTGAAGAAAATAAGGATTTGAAAAAGATTAATGATTTTATACTAAACGGCGACAATGTATTTATTACAGGTTTTGCAGGCACTGGTAAAAGTTATATTTTAAACAAATTAAAAGAACGCTACAAAAAGAAACTTACAATAACAAGTACGACAGGAATTGCGGCGGTGAACGTGAAAGGACAGACTCTGCATTCTTGGGCAGGTGTCGGACTCTGCAGAAATCCGATTAATGTTACTGTTGATAAAATAAGAAAGCGCCCAACGCAATTAAGGCAGATTGTTAATTGTAAAATTCTTGCGGTTGATGAAATTTCAATGCTTAATGTAGAAACTTTTGAGTACGTCAATGCTGTTTTAAAACAAATCCGAGAAAATGACAAACCATTTGGTGGAATTCAAGTTGTGTTTATTGGTGATTTTTTTCCGCTTCCCCCGGTTGAACAGAGTGACGGGTTTGAGAGGAGATATTGTTTTGAAACTCAACTTTGGGAAGATTTGAATTTAAAAAATGTTGTTCTAAAAAAGAATTTTCGCCAAAACGAAAAAGATTTTATTCAAGCCCTATCAAATATGCGCATAAACCGTTTGACAGAAAGCGACATTGACCTTTTGGAAACTCGTTGTGTAGATGATAATCAGGACGATGTTTTGCATATATTTTCAACAAATGATGAAGCAAACAGGTATAATGCAGCGAAATTCAATGCGATTGATAAGCCAATTGTTGAATTCAAAGCAAAGGATGGAGTTTTTAGAGGTAAAAAACTGGAATATAATGACTTCACGCCGAGAGAAAGTGCTATTTTAGAGATTTTCAACAAAAACTGCCGTGCCGATAGGACGGTTTACCTAAAAAAAGGTTGTCGAGTAATGCTGTTAGTAAATATGGATTTTGACAGAGGTTTAATTAATGGTTCTTGCGGAGTTGTGCAGGAAATTAACGATGACACAATTAATATAACATTCGACAACGGCGTAAATACAAATATTCCGATGCATGAATTTGAATATTATTACAACGATAAAGTTGTTGCAACAAGACTCCAATACCCACTAAAACTAGCTTATGGCATAACAATTCACAAATCACAAGGAATGACACTTGATAAACTTGTTGTTGATTGCAGACGTGTTTTTGAATGCGGGCAGGTTTATGTTGCTATGAGTCGTGTAAAAACTCTTGAAGGGCTTTATTTGAAAAATTTCGACCCATCACAGGTCTTGGCAGATAATAAAGTTGCAAGGTTTTATCGTAATATAGAAGAAGCTCCGGCTCTAAATTGGCCGGATGAACCTATTTTTGTAAGAGAAAATAATAATGATGAATACAGCGATAGCAAAATTAAAGAAATTGTTCGAGAATTTGTAGAAGAATTTAGCGGACAATACGGCAAAAGCGGAATTTGCAAAATTTTAACCGGTAGTAAAACAGTTATCAAAAACAATTATAATGACAAAATTCTGGACTCAAAGTATTATGGAATTATTACCGGCAGAACCCGTAAATCAATAGATGCGATAATTACTCAAATGATTGAAGATAATGAACTTCTAGTAAAACATGTAAGTTTTGGCAGACCGGTTTTATATGTTGAATAATCCGGATTAAATTTCTGCGCAATATTTTTTTTGTTTATGTTTTTTCTAATTTGCAATGGATAATATATCGTTTACAGATACTTGGCTAATAAGCAACGATGTGGTTGATTTGACTAAAAGCGTGTATCGAAACGATAAAAAACAAGTAACAAAGTTTATGTTTGATGATGTAAAAATTTCCGATAATGATATTTTGGAAGTATAAACAATTTGAATTACTAAAATTAATTTTTCACTTCTTTTTTCCACTCAAAATAAAAATAAATTGCGAGAACAAAATACACGCTCCACATTATTACGGTAGAATATGTTTTTGCGCCATGCATAACCAAATTTGCCCACATTAAAACAGAAATTCCGTTTACTATCATCCAAATTACCCACTGCTCAATTGCTCGGCGAATAGTCAAATACATTCCAAGTATAGACAAAAATGTAGTAATTCCATCTGAAACAGGGCTTTTATCATTAAAATAAAACAAAATCATACTGGTTATAATAGAACCCAAAACTCCAATCAAAACAAGTAAAATTCGTTCTTTTTGCGATAATCGAATTTTTAAGATCTCTTTTGTGTCATTTTTAAGGTGTTTCTTCCACTTGAAAATTCCCAAAATTTGCATTGGAATATAATAGCAAAGATAAAGCAACATATTGCCCCACAAAGCATTTGCAAATGATAACAAAACATAGCACCACGAACCTGATAGTCCAAAAAAGTAACACGAAATTTTGCCTTTTCCGGCAATTATTGTGTACAAAATTCCGCAAAAAGCAGAAATCACTGCAATTGGGTTATCTTTTACAATAATTGCATTCACAAAAACTATAGCCAAAACAGCAAAAAGCGATACTGCTTCGTATCTTTTCCAACCGCTTAATTCTTTTTTTACAAATTCTGTAATTTCCATTATGAGCATTGTATAATGAATTGCGATGAAAGTACAGCCTATTTACACAAACCGATTATTTAAAAAAGGACTTGAATTTGCATCAGACAATGGTGCATTGTTTATTGCATCTGCTTCTCTTGTTCTATCAACAGTTGCACGTCCGCTATCTATTATGGCAACCCCAAACACAGACAAACAAAATAAAAAATATGCCAGTGTAAAATCGATTGCTTCAAGCATCGCGGGTTATTTACTTATGCTCGGAGTTTCTATGCCTGTTGCAAAAGCGATGAAAAATATCGATAAAAATCCTTCACAATATTTAAAAAAAGAAACAATAAAAAATTTACAAAATGGAGAAAAATCACTTAATACTTCATCCAAATATAAATTTACAACTCAACTTTTTAAACTTGGACTGGGCTTGTTAGTTGCAGTACCAAAATCAATAATGACTTGCGCTTTTATTCCGCCATTAATGAATAAACTTTTCCCTAAAAAAAATGAAAAAACAAAAGTTGAAAACAAGAAAAACGTATCATTTACAGGCATGGAACGCCTATCAAAAGGAATAGGTAAAATTATTGATACATCATTTATAAAAAAACTTTCTGCAAAATTTCATGACACAAATTTTGAGTTCAACATGATGTCTTTAACAGATATTCTTGCAACAGGTGCATTTATTCAACAGACTAAAAAAAGTAAAGGTATTGAACAGAATAGAAAAAAGGCGCTTATTTATAATTCTGCAATATCAACGGCATTCTGTATTGGGGGCGGATATGCAATTGACAAAATGTCGCAAAAATCTACAAATAATTTTATTAAAAAATTCACCGAAGCAAATAAAAATTCTCCAAAACTCGAAAAGTACATCGAAGGTATAAAAATAATTAAACCGGCAATGATTTTTGGAGGAATTTATTACATCGCAATTCCAATATTAGCTACATTCTTAGCAGATAGATTGGATGAAAATTCAAAATCTGTCAATGTTGATTGAAGTATCATTGTCTGAAATAACGTTGGCGGGATGGGTATCCCGCCCTACTTCTTTTTTAAACAGTCTGCTCACTACTCACCATTCACCACTCACTAATGATACGGTCTTTTCACTTCTCACGTTTCACTTTTCATGCTTTTTATACAGACTTTGTATATGCACATCTAAATATTCATTTTCCTATTTTCATGTTATAATAAATCTTATGAGAAAACCAATTGTTGCAATAGTAGGACGTCCGAATGTCGGAAAATCAACCTTTGTAAACCGTTTGATAGGTACAAGAAACTCTATCGTGGACGATTTGCCTGGTGTTACACGTGATAGAATTTATTTTGACGTTGAATGGCAAAACAAGTTATTCACAGTAATCGATACAGGCGGAATTATTCCTGGTGACGAAGACGAAATTATGTTGTCAATTTTCGATCAGGCCAAAATTGCTTGTGAAGAAGCTGACAAAATTATATTTATCGTTGACGGAAAAGAAGGTGTAAATCCTGTAGATTATGATATTGCCAATATTTTAAGGCAATCCGGAAAACCTGTATTTTTGGCTGTAAACAAATCTGACAACAAAGAATCTTTGTTGATGGTAAATGATTTTTACTCGCTTGCAATCGGTGAACCTATTGGTATATCTGCACTTCACGGCTCAGGTGGTGTTGGTGACTTATTAGATTTAGTTACAGAAGATTTTTCAAGAGAAATTGAGCAAGAAGAAGATAATACAATAAGAATTGCAATTGTAGGCAGACCGAATGCCGGAAAATCTTCCATAGTCAATGCTTTGCTAAACGAAAAAAGAGTTATTGTATCAGATGTTTCAGGCACGACTCGTGATAGCATAGACAGTTCAATAACTTTCAACGACAGAGAGTTTGTAATAGTTGATACAGCAGGAATTCGTAAGAAATCAAAAGTTGACTGGGGTGTTGAAAAATTTGCTGTAGACCGTGCAATCCGTTCTATTAGAGATTGTGATGTTGCTCTTTTGGTAATTGATGCAACTCAAGGAATTTCAGACCAAGATAAAAAAATCGCATCTATTATTACAGAAGCCGGAAAAGGTTTGATTATCGCTATTAACAAGTGGGATTTGATTGAGGATAAAAAATCAAATACAATCAATCAATACAACAAAAAACTTGCCAACGATATTCCATTTTTGGAATATGCACCAAAGATTTATATTTCTGCGGTGACAAAACAAAGATTAAACACGATTTTCACAGAAGCAGAAAGCGTTTATGCAGAATGCACAAAACGTATTTCTACAGGACTTTTGAACAAGGTTATAAAAGAAGCTTATATGCTTAATCCTCCTGCATCTTCAAAAGGAAAACGTTTAAAAATTATGTATGTAACTCAAACAGGCGTTCAACCACCGCATATCGTTATTTTTGCAAACAATGCAGATTTAATGAAAGATCACTACAAACGTTATGTAGAAAACAAGTTGCGTGAAGCTTTCGGATTTTTCGGCACGCCGATTAAACTCTCCGTAAGAGAACGTTCTGATAGAGATAAAAAATAATAAACTAAAAAGAGGATTCTATATAAAATCCTCTTTTTTATTACTATAGTTTACTTACAAAGCATAACACATCATCAAACAAGTTTTTGATGGGTGTTGAAACATCATAGGCAAGAATTTTTCTGATGTATTCAATTTTATCCTCAAAGGACAATGTTTGTCTGTGTTCTTCTGGAATTTCGGCGATAATTTTTTCAATCTTGCTTTCGTCGATTTCAATTTTGTATTTTTCCAGCAACTCTTCTGATAATAAAATGTTTTCTGAAATATTTTCTATCGGGGCAATTTTGGAAAAATCAATGTCTAATGTGTTTAGTTCGCTCAAATCTTTCATCTTCTTTTAACTCCTTGGGTAATCTACTATACAAACGCTTCTGAGACAATTGATGCCATTTCATCGAACATATTTTGTAGGGGCATTGTAATGTCAATCATTGTGTTCTGTTGAATTTCGGTTAGTTGTTTGTCAACTGATTTAGCTACAGGTTTTTCCGGTTTTTCATTTGTAACTGTTTCAAATTTTCCTTCTTCTAGCTGTTTAAGCAAATCTCGAGAAAAATCTGTTGTATTTCTTAGAGAAGAAAGAATAGCACAATCAATCCTAAACAAGTCTTCGGAACTCAATTCGCTGCTAAGCATTCTTTCCATTCTGTCAATGTCATTAATATCCCTCATAATGCCATTGGCAACGGTGTTACAGTCCATGACCATAACTTTTTCAGTTTTTGAATTCATTTAAAAATTTACCTCCAATTATCTATTGCTCTGTCAGTAATTTTTATCTCGGAATTTTCACTCAAAAACTTTAATAAAAAAGATGATTTGTTACATAAAATTTACAAAAGGTAAAAATGCAATAAAACCGACCATCTTCCGAAAAAAAAAGTCTCGTTGTTTGACAAGACTTATAAATATACATTTACCCCACACTCTTTATAGCACAAAATCACAAGTTTGTCAAGACGTAAAGATATGTTTTTTCACTTTTTACTAAACATCAATTCTTTTCCATCAAAATCGACAAGAATTTTATCGCCTTTGGAGAAGTTGCCTTCAAGAATTTTCATAGATAACGGAATTTCTATGAGTTGACGGATTACACGTTTTAACGGTCTTGCACCATACAATGGCTCATAGCCTTCGTCCGCAAGATGTTTTTTTGCATTGTCAGTTATTATAAGTTCAATATCTTGTTCTGCAAGTCGTTTTTTGAGCGAGCCTGTCTGAATGTCAACAATATGTGTCAATTCTTCTAACGTCAAGGCTTTGAACATTATTATTTCATCAATTCTGTTCAAAAATTCAGGCTTAAATTTTTCTCTAAGAGCATGGTTTAATGCCTCTTTTTTATCCTGTTCGTTTAATGCTTTATCGAGAATAATATCGCTTCCGAGGTTGCTCGTCATAATTATTACAGTATTTTTAAAATCAATCAAATGTCCTTGACCGTCTGTCAAACGTCCATCATCAAACATTTGTAGCATTAAATTAAAGACGTCAGGATGAGCTTTTTCAACTTCATCAAAAAGTACAACAGAATACGGTTTACGTCTAACCGCTTCAGTCAATTGCCCACCTTCTTCGTAGCCGACATATCCGGCTGTTGCGCCAACTAGTCTCGAAATTGAAGCTTTTTCCATAAATTCAGACATATCAATTCTTACAAGTGCGTCTTCATCATTAAATAAAATATACGCAAGAGTCTTGCCTAACTCGGTTTTGCCAACACCGGTAGGACCAAGAAACAAAAAAGTCCCTATAGGGCGTTTGGGGTCACGCAACCCTGAACGAGATAAGCGGATAGCGTTTGCAATTTTAGTAACAGCTTCATCTTGTCCGACAACACGTTCATGCATAACTGTTTCCATTCCTATAAGCTTTTTAGATTCATCTTCCATCAGGCGATTTACAGGAATTCCTGTCCATTTCGCAACAATGTTTGCTATGTCATCTTCATCAACTTCTTCTTTCAAAAGTCGTTTTTTGTTTGATTGTTGCTGGATTGCTTGCAATTTTTGTTCCATATCAAGCATTTGACTGTATTTTGCTTCTAAAGAGATTGACATTTGAGGATTTTTCTTATTTATTTCAATCTGTGCTTTTAATTTTTCAATATTACGTTTTACAGCCCCCGCTGAATCAATAACTTTTTTCTCCTTTAACCATTGTTCTTTAAGTTTTTCTATTTTTATTTCAATTTCAGCTATTTTTTTGACAATCTTTTCTAATTTCTTAGCAGATTCAGGAGTTTCATCTTTTTCAAGTGCTTTTTTGTTCATTTCAAGCTGAATTTTTTGACGAATAAAGGTATCGATTTCCTCAGGCATTGTATCAATTTCAATTCTTAAAGCAGATGCGGCTTCGTCCAGCAAATCAATTGCTTTATCCGGCAAACATCTGTCAGAAATATATCTGTGAGAAAGTTTTACGGCTGATACAATTGCGTTATCTAGAATTTTAACACTGTGATAGCCTTCATATTTATCTTTTAACCCTCTTAAAATACTTATTGTTGTTTCAACGGAAGGTTCTTCAGCTATAACCGGCTGAAAACGGCGTTCTAAAGCTTTGTCTTTTTCTATATATTTGCGATATTCATCTGTTGTTGTTGCACCAATTACTCTAACATTTCCACGAGCAAGCATTGGTTTTAGCAAATTTCCGGCATCTGCGGAGCCTTCTGATGAGCCTGCCCCCATAATTGTATGAATTTCATCAATAAATAGCATTAAATCGTCTGCTTTTTCTTCAATAGCTTTTAATACAGCTTTCAAACGTTCTTCAAATTCTCCTCTATATGACGCTCCGGCAAGCAATGCACCTAAATCGAGCGACAAAATCTTGTCATTTTTAAGACTTTCCGGAACATCTCCAGAAATAATTCTTTGCGCAAGTCCTTCTATAATAGCTGTTTTTCCAACCCCAGGTTCACCTATAATTACAGGATTATTTTTCGAACGACGGTTTAAAATCTGGATTGTGCGTCTTATTTCATCATCACGTCCAATCACAGGATCTAACTTGTTTTTGCTGGCAAGTTCTGTTAAATCTGTTGTATATTTTTCTAGTGCTTCGTTTTTCTTTTCTTGGTTTGCAGAAGCAGGAATGCTATCTGTTGAAGTTTTAGAGTCAGAAGTTATTGTTTCTTCTTGAGTAACAATACTTTTTGCAACTTCTGTCATTTTTTCATACAGCTCAAGCCTGTTTATTCCAGCTTGTTCCCATAAATGATTAAGTGTTTTATTATCAAGCCTAAAAAGTGCCAGCATCAAGTGTTCTATGCTAACCTGCTCATCGCCGTGTTTTTCAGCTTCTTCTTGCGCAACTTTCATCAGCACAAGAGTTTCGGTTGAAAATCGAACATCTGAGAATTTTCCACGAGCAAAATAAGCACGTTTTGAGATGTAATTGTTCAATCTGTCAGTGATTTCAGGATTATCAAGCCCGACACGCTCAAACAAAATCTTTGGCAAATCGTTCTGATCAAGCATTAGCGCAAGCATTAAATGTTCCGGTGCTAATTCCGGATAATTCCTTGCTACAACAATAGATTTTGCCGATTTTATAATCGCTTGAACGTGATCAGTTAAAAGCATATAATATTCCTCTCTTTGGAAAAATTATAAATGCAAACCGCTTAACAAGCATCATTCAATTGTTTGACCTTTGACGGATGAATATTGTTAAGTCCGCCAATTAAGGCGTTATAACTGTATCCCCAGAAAGTTTGTTTTTGCAAATCCAAGTAATATTTTTTTATAAGTTTTAAGTATTCAAAATTATTTTTGCCCAAATATTTAAAAAGCAATTCTATTGGCAGATTTCCTCCGCCCCTACCCATTCCAAACGCTGTTGCATCAACGCTATATGCACCAAGTTCGATTGCTTTAATCGTGTTTGTAAATGCAAGTTGCAAATTATTATGAGCATGAAAACTTATTTTTTCAAACCCGCAATCTTGAAGTTTTTTGTAAATATTTTCGACATCAGACGGCATAAAAGCTCCAAAACTGTCTGCAAAATAAATTGACGTCAAAAAATCTTTGTTTTTCCAATTTTTCAAAAGTTCATAATCTTGAAATTTATCAGCAGTCATTAGGTGAAGAAACACTTCAAACCCTTGCTGGGCAAAATCTTCTACCGCTTCAATTGCTGTATTAATTTCATGCGGATAACAAGCAATACGGACAAAATCAGCTTTTGTAGAAATTGGATGAATATTTTTTGCATCAAGCATAATGCCAATTTTAATTTTTGCAGAATTAATACAATCCGGCATTTCATATCCAACCTCAAAGTAGTCAATTCCGGAGTTTTCGGCAGTGTTAAGAGTTGACAATATACATTCGTCAGAAAAATTCCATTTATTAATATGCCCGCCATCACGGAGTGTGCAGTCAAAAATCTTTACCATATCGTGATTTTAGCACAAAAGTTTGTGATATGGAAAGTTTATAGTAAAATAATAACCATGAAAAGGAACATCGTATTAATTGGCATGATGGGATGCGGGAAAACAACTACCGGTGACGAGTTGAGCCGTGAACTTCCTGATTTCAAATATATCGATATTGATGCAGAAATCGAAAAAAGCACCCAAAAAAAAATTTCCGAAATCTTTCTAAAACACGGTGAACAGTTTTTTAGAATGCTTGAAAATGAAAAAGTAAAGCATTTTTGTAACGGTGAAAAAGCAATTATTTCTGTAGGTGGTGGCGCTTTTGAAAACGATGAAAATAGAAAAATTATGCTCGAAACTTCGCACGTGATATACCTAAAAGCAACTCCAAAAGAGATTTATAATCGTATTAAAGCAGAAGTATTGGAAACAGAAACAAATCATGCGACAGCAATTGGTAGAAAACGTCCGCTTTTGAAAAAAAATTTTTCTATCGAAAAAATCTCGAACCTTATGCAACTACGTTCTAAAAACTACGAAAAAGCTGACATAACAATTGATACTACCGGCAAAAATCCTTATGATGTTGTTCGTGAAATTCTTGGAGCTCTGAATGGTTAATCTTTCTGTAAATATCAAATCTGAAGAAAAAAGTTATCCGATTTTTATTGAAAATGAAGAAATTTCTGTTCTATCAGAAAAACTTTTTGCATTGGTCAAAAACAGAAAATATCTTGCCGTGATTTCAGAAAAAGTAGACAAGTTATATGGCAAAGCCCTTGGTATCCCGCAAGAAAACAAGTTTATACTAAAAGATGGCGAAAAAGAGAAAAATTTTAAAAACCTAGAGAAGATTTTAAACCATGCACTAAAAATGAAATTGACTCGTAAGGATGTGTTTATCGCAATCGGTGGGGGCGTAGTAGGTGATATAACAGGATTTGCATCAGCAACATATATGCGTGGAATTGATTTTATTCAAGTCCCGACAACATTATTAGCCTGTGTTGATAGTTCAGTTGGTGGAAAAACTGCAATAGATACTAAGTTTGGTAAAAATTTGGTCGGCGCTTTTTATCAGCCAAAAGCTGTTTTTATTAATCCAAAATTTCTGAAAACTCTTGATGACAGACAGTTTAAAACTGGTATGGGTGAAGTTGTAAAATATTCTTTTATAGAAAAAAGTTGTAAATGTGATGAGGATTTGAATTTAACAAACTTTTTGACTGAAAAAGTAGAGCAAATTCTTGAACGAAAAGAAAAAACGCTTGCTCAATTGATAGAAATTTGTGTAAAATTGAAAATTTCAGTAGTCGAAAAAGACGAAAAAGAAAGTAATTTGAGACGTATTTTAAATTTTGGACACACATACGGTCACGCTATCGAAAGAATTACAAAATATAAAAAATACACTCACGGCGAAGCAGTTGTTGAAGGTATGAAATTTGCGTTCAATTTGGCATTAAAGAAAAATTTGATTGATAAAAACTACAAATTTTTAGCAGAAGACATTATAAAAAAATATAATTTCCGAGAAATTCCAAAATTTAATGTGAACAAAATGATTGAGTTAATGCAGTTAGATAAAAAAGCTACAACAAATTCAATTGTTTTTATTCTGCCGACAGATTATTCAACAGTAGATGCATTTGAAATTCTACCTGAGGTGCTACGCACGTAGCCCTCTGCGCAAATATTCGTTCATACTTCAAACACTGGTGTATAGTTTACGCACGTAGCCCTCTGCTTTCAGAATGACGAGAATTGTTGCTATTTAAGATAATAACTAAACCTAAACTGTCACTCCGGACTACGATCCGGAGTCTATTAAGTTAAGTTACTATGTTACTAAGGCACTAGGGCACTAAGTTCGTATCAACTGCAATATATAAAAATATGTTTTCGAGCGGAGCGAGCTATAAGCCCTAGAGCCTTAGCGTCCTAGTAACTTAGTAACCTTTATGCCAGCATCTAACCCACACTTAGCTGCTTTTTAATATATGCATCCAAAATTATTCAAACGGAATAGTAATTATATAATTATTCCCTTGACGAACTTTTGTGATATCTTGAGCATTTATACGCTCCCCAAATGCAAATGTTTGGCTGTAGTGCGTAATTTCTTGACCATGGTGCGAGTTTTTTTCTCCGGCACCGTTTATAGTAATTGTATTTCCATTAGCTTTAACTTCAATATTTTTTTCGTCGTTATCAAATGGTTTTAAATCGATAATTATTTTGTAATTATCGTCAGCTCTATCAACATGAATAAAAGGAGCTGTATTTTGCACCATTCTTTGACCTTTTTGGAATTCTTTTTGAACAAACTTATCCATCTGTCGTTCTTGGCGCATCATTGCCCTATTCATATTTTGCATTTGAATCATTGGGTCAAGCATTCTCTTGAAATGCCAATCTGCAACAACATAAAACGCTAAAAATGCTCCCAAAAATACTAATAACCCGATTAAAACAAATTTTACAGCCGGATGCTTACATAAAAAACAATGTTTAATTTCTTCGTGGTTAAAATTTTCTTCCATAATAATTCTCCTTTCGATTTCATTCTAGTATAAAAATTTTTTTGTAAAAGTACATTACTCAACTCGGTTAATGCTATTGAAAAAACGCAAACGATATGTTATCATGCTGGTACAAATGTGTAAGTAAGTGGAGTATGATTATGGCTAAAATATTGGTAACAATGCCTGATGATTTTTTGCATAGAGTAGATGGGATCGCAAATGACGAACAGAGAAGTAGAAGCGAACTTATAAGAGAAGCTCTTCGCTCTTATATGAAACGCATGTCAATAAAAAATCCTCAAAAAGCTGAAGAAGATGCCAAAAAACTCGAAAATCTACTTGGATAAATTAATTGTTGGCAAAATTTGAAAAAGTAGGTCAGACTGTGTCTGACAATATCAAATTTAAAATTCTTTCTGCCGTTCTTGGAATAATTTTTCAAATAAAAATCTTGCATTTGCGGGGTTGATTGATGGTTTTTTATAGTAAGAATACGTTTCTAACAAATCCGGAAAATATTTTTTGAACGCCGAATATGATTTATTGCCATTTAGGCAGATTTTTTGAATATTTGGGTATTTTTCAATAGTTTTCTTATATCATTTGGGGTTTCATTTTGAATATCAGAATCAAGACTTCCATCACGTTTGCAAGATTTAATTGTATCCCAGAGTGCAATTTTCTTTTGCAAAAGAATTCGTAGTTTTGTTTGATAACCACAATCGGCAAGGTTTGGCACATTGCAAATATGCGCCATAACTTTCCAAAAATGGTTTTGCGGATGCGCATAATACTGTTGTTCTTCTAACGACTTAACCCCAGGCATTGATCCCAAAATCAAAATTTCAGAATTATTATCTATAGAAGGCTTAAAACTTTTGCAATTACTCATGGCTAGATTTTAACATTAAAAAATTTGGTAAAAAAATACAATTAAAACTTAATAGAAATACACATTTTG
>OGOP01001743.1_pt1 | contig 14491 bp, 10 predicted proteins | sample 1552591 | NCBI WGS metagenome assembly OGOP01 (sample SAMEA2580120, study PRJEB22360) | human gut metagenome | biome: human gut; feature: human-associated habitat; material: faeces | place: Denmark | collected 2008/2010 | reverse complement strand
GGATAACCGAATACTTGTTTAACGCCCTGATCGATAAGCGATCGGACGACCATCTCGGCTCCAGACAACATCTCCATGGCCTGCCTCACTGTTTGACGGAAAAAATGTGTAAAACACATTAACCGTCCGATCTTGCTTAAGCAATTGGCAGCCAGAGACATAAACGCAGGGTAATAAGAATAAACAGGAGGAAAGGTGAAAAGAAACGATAAAATCCTCCATTACGAAGGATTAAATTGACAATAAATCGGCTGAATCCCACAACTTACAGCAATTTCTCTATTTTTTTAATTAATCCTAAAATAGAGAGCACACACATTCAGAATAAAATTCTACATTCAATAAAAAATGCAGAATAAACCAGACATTCATGTCTGGCCTATTCTGCATTCAGTTAGCGTTTGCAAATTGAGACTAATTGTTCTTCCATCCACTGATGGCCTTTATCGCGCCCGGCAGCTTCATGCCAGGAGAGATAACAGGTTCTGCTGTTTTGTTTTAACGGCAGCGGTAATACCTGTAATTCTAAGGATTCAGCGAACTCTTCAGCCAGCCAACGCGGCGCAATAGCGACCAAATGCGTTTGCGACACCACGCTAAGTACGCTCATCATTGCCATGCCCTGATACGCGATACTGGCTTGCTTATCTACCGTGTCATACCAAGGTTGACTAAATGACGCGAAACGATCGAGCGAAACCGCCGCATGTTGTTCGTTATAAACATCATGTTTCAGTAACGGGCCCTTAATTGTTGGATGATTTTTGCTGGCTACCAGCACCATTTCATCTTTAAATAATGGCACGCTGGTAAATTCAGGACGATGGAAGTCTTCATAACTAATCACAAACTCCGTTTCCTGATAACGCAGCTGATGTTCAGTGTTCTGATTTAATGAAGACTTGAACATAACATGTATATTTGGCGCAATCTGCTCAATGTGATTATAAATCTGCGAGGTCAGAATGCTGTCTAACGGGCTGCAAACACAAAGATGAAATACACGTTCACTGCTCGCGGGTTCAAAACCTGAACCAGGCAATTCATTTTGTACTAGTTGCAATGCCTGACGAACTGAGCCAAAAAGTTGAAATGCGCGAGCAGTCGGTTGAATACCACGGCCATAACGAACAAAAAGCTCGTCATTAAACATCACCTTCAGGCGTGCAACAGCGTTACTGACCGCAGGTTGCGACATACCCAGAACATGAGCGGCACGGGTAATGTTTTGCTCCTGCATCACGGCATCGAAAACGGTTAATAAGTTGAGATCGACCATGCGTAGCTGTGGCTTGCTTAACTCCGCCGTCTCTGAATGATCTGTTTGTACCTCTGGCATACTTAACTCCACTGTCACACTTAACTCCCTTTCCCTTATTGGAATGCAGAGAAATAATCCTGAAGAATATGATTTATCATGCATATAAAATAAGAAAAAGCAAAATGAGTAAAATTCGGAAAACATAAAGATACGGGTTCTGATAAAAACAGAATCCATTGCCGTGGAATGAGTCATTTACCACAGCATAATAATCCATAATGTTTTTGTTGCGAAAACAATCTAATCATAACTACCGCGAATACTCAATCATCTACAAAATGGATTAAATGTGCTTATTTAATAATTAATTTATATATTTAATGCATTAATTCTTAACATTAATTGATCAATAATATTCACCAAATCAATATCAAAAAAAATCGCAAAACATATAATTCAATACAAATCATCAGGATAGGTTTTGCAACGCGTGCATTTTGTCCCCTTTTTCCTCGTTGATTAGATGCAAAAATTTATGCTGAAATATGTCAACCGATGAAAAGCGTCGGTAGTTAAGCAGAAATTAATATCGCTTACTTTAACCACCGCAGCACAATTAGCTAATTTTACGGATGCAGAACTCACGCTGGCGGGACGTTTTTATTGCGTCAGGGTTGACATCCGTTTTTGTATCCAGTAACTCTAAAAGCATATCGCATTCATCTGGAGCTGATTTAATGACTCACATCGTTCGCTTTATCGGTCTACTACTACTAAACGCATCTTCTTTGCGCGGTAGACGAGTGAGCGGCATCCAGCATTAAGCCAGCACGCAGTCAAACAAAAAACCCGCGCCATTGCGCGGGTTTTTTTATGCCCGAAGCGAGGCGCTCTAAAAGAGACAAGGACCCAAACCATGAGCCAGCAAGTCATTATTTTCGATACCACATTGCGCGACGGTGAACAGGCGTTACAGGCAAGCTTGAGTGTGAAAGAAAAACTGCAAATTGCGCTGGCCCTTGAGCGTATGGGTGTTGACGTGATGGAAGTCGGTTTCCCCGTCTCTTCGCCGGGCGATTTTGAATCGGTGCAAACCATCGCCCGCCAGGTTAAAAACAGCCGCGTATGTGCGTTAGCTCGCTGCGTGGAGAAAGATATCGACGTGGCGGCCGAATCCCTGAAAGTCGCCGAAGCCTTCCGTATTCATACCTTTATTGCCACTTCGCCAATGCACATCGCCACCAAGCTGCGCAGCACGCTGGATGAAGTGATCGAACGCGCTATCTATATGGTGAAACGCGCCCGTAATTACACCGATGATGTTGAATTTTCTTGCGAAGATGCCGGGCGTACACCCATTGCCGATCTGGCGCGAGTGGTCGAAGCGGCGATTAATGCCGGTGCCACCACCATCAACATTCCGGACACCGTGGGCTACACCATGCCGTTTGAGTTCGCCGGAATCATCAGCGGCCTGTATGAACGCGTACCTAACATCGACAAAGCCATTATTTCCGTACATACCCACGACGATTTAGGCCTGGCGGTCGGCAACTCACTGGCGGCGGTACATGCCGGTGCACGCCAGGTGGAAGGTGCAATGAACGGGATCGGCGAGCGTGCCGGTAACTGTTCGCTGGAAGAAGTCATCATGGCGATTAAAGTTCGTAAGGATATTCTCAACGTCCACACCGCCATTAATCACCAGGAGATATGGCGCACCAGCCAGTTAGTTAGCCAGATTTGTAATATGCCGATCCCGGCAAACAAAGCCATTGTTGGCAGCGGCGCATTCGCTCACTCCTCCGGTATCCACCAGGATGGCGTGCTGAAAAACCGCGAAAACTACGAAATCATGACACCAGAATCTATTGGTCTGAACCAAATCCAGCTGAATCTGACCTCTCGTTCGGGGCGTGCGGCGGTGAAACATCGCATGGATGAGATGGGGTATAAAGAAAGTGAATATAATTTAGACAATTTGTACGATGCTTTCCTGAAGCTGGCGGACAAAAAAGGTCAGGTGTTTGATTACGATCTGGAGGCGCTGGCCTTCATCGGTAAGCAGCAAGAAGAGCCGGAGCATTTCCGTCTGGATTACTTCAGCGTGCAGTCTGGCTCTAACGATATCGCCACCGCCGCCGTCAAACTGGCCTGTGGCGAAGAAGTCAAAGCAGAAGCCGCCAACGGTAACGGTCCGGTCGATGCCGTCTATCAGGCAATTAACCGCATCACTGACTATAACGTCGAACTGGTGAAATACAGCCTGACCGCCAAAGGTCACGGTAAAGATGCGCTGGGTCAGGTGGATATTGTCGCCAACTACAACGGTCGCCGCTTCCACGGCGTCGGCCTGGCCACCGATATTGTCGAGTCCTCCGCCAAAGCCATGGTGCACGTACTGAACAATATCTGGCGTGCCGCAGAAGTCGAAAAAGAGTTGCAACGCAAAGCTCAACACAACGAAAACAACAAGGAAACCGTGTGATGTCGAAGAATTACCATATTGCCGTATTGCCGGGGGACGGTATTGGTCCGGAAGTGATGACCCAGGCGCTGAAAGTGCTGGATGCCGTGCGCAACCGCTTTGCGATGCGCATCACCACCAGCCATTACGATGTAGGCGGCGCAGCCATTGATAACCACGGGCAACCACTGCCGCCTGCGACGGTTGAAGGTTGTGAGCAAGCCGATGCCGTGCTGTTTGGCTCGGTAGGCGGTCCGAAATGGGAACATTTACCACCAGACCAGCAACCAGAACGCGGCGCGCTGTTGCCTTTGCGTAAGCACTTCAAATTATTCAGCAACCTGCGCCCGGCAAAACTGTATCAGGGGCTGGAAGCATTCTGTCCGCTGCGTGCAGACATTGCCGCTAACGGCTTCGACATCCTGTGCGTGCGCGAACTGACCGGCGGCATCTATTTCGGTCAGCCAAAAGGCCGCGAAGGTAGCGGACAATATGAAAAAGCGTTTGATACCGAGGTGTATCACCGTTTTGAGATCGAGCGTATTGCCCGCATCGCGTTTGAATCTGCTCGTAAACGTCGCCACAAAGTCACCTCAATCGACAAAGCTAACGTGCTGCAATCCTCTATTTTATGGCGTGAAATCGTCAACGAGATCGCCACGGAATACCCGGATGTCGAACTGGCGCATATGTACATCGACAACGCCACCATGCAGCTGATTAAAGATCCATCACAGTTTGACGTTCTGCTGTGCTCCAACCTGTTTGGCGACATTCTGTCTGACGAGTGCGCAATGATCACTGGCTCGATGGGGATGTTGCCTTCCGCCAGCCTGAACGAGCAAGGTTTTGGTCTGTATGAACCGGCAGGCGGCTCAGCACCAGATATCGCAGGCAAAAACATCGCCAACCCGATTGCGCAAATTCTGTCGCTGGCACTGCTGCTGCGCTACAGCCTGGATGCCGATGATGCGGCTTGCGCCATTGAACGCGCCATTAACCGCGCATTAGAAGAAGGCATTCGCACCGGGGATTTAGCCCGTGGCGCTGCCGCCGTTAGTACCGATGAAATGGGCGATATCATTGCCCGCTATGTGGCAGAAGGGGTGTAATCATGGCTAAAACGTTATACGAAAAATTATTCGACGCTCACGTAGTGTACGAAGCCGAAAACGAAACCCCGCTGTTATATATCGACCGCCACCTGGTGCATGAAGTGACCTCACCGCAGGCGTTTGATGGTCTGCGCGCCCACGGTCGCCCGGTACGTCAGCCGGGCAAAACCTTCGCCACTATGGATCACAACGTCTCTACCCAGACCAAAGACATTAATGCCTGTGGTGAAATGGCGCGCATCCAGATGCAGGAGCTGATTAAAAACTGCAAAGAATTTGGCGTCGAGCTGTATGACCTGAATCACCCGTATCAGGGGATCGTCCACGTAATGGGGCCGGAACAGGGCGTCACCTTGCCGGGGATGACCATTGTCTGCGGCGACTCGCATACCGCCACCCACGGCGCGTTTGGCGCACTGGCCTTTGGTATCGGCACTTCCGAAGTTGAACACGTACTGGCAACACAAACCCTGAAACAGGGCCGTGCGAAGACCATGAAAATTGAAGTCCAGGGCAAAGCCGCGCCGGGCATTACAGCAAAAGATATCGTGCTGGCAATTATCGGTAAAACTGGCAGCGCAGGCGGCACCGGGCATGTGGTGGAGTTTTGCGGCGAAGCAATTCGTGATTTAAGCATGGAAGGTCGTATGACCCTGTGCAATATGGCAATCGAAATGGGCGCAAAAGCCGGTCTGGTTGCACCGGACGAAACCACCTTTAACTATGTCAAAGGCCGTTTGCATGCGCCGAAAGGCAAAGATTTCGACGACGCCGTTGCCTACTGGAAAACCCTGCAAACCGACGAAGGCGCAACTTTCGATACCGTTGTCACTCTGCAAGCAGAAGAAATTTCACCGCAGGTCACCTGGGGCACCAATCCAGGCCAGGTGATTTCCGTGAACGACAATATTCCCGATCCGGCTTCGTTTGCCGATCCGGTTGAACGCGCGTCGGCAGAAAAAGCGCTGGCCTATATGGGGCTGAAACCGGGCATTCCGCTGACCGAAGTGGCTATCGACAAAGTGTTTATCGGTTCCTGTACCAACTCGCGCATTGAAGATTTACGCGCGGCAGCGGAGATCGCCAAAGGGCGAAAAGTCGCGCCAGGCGTGCAGGCACTGGTGGTTCCCGGCTCTGGCCCGGTAAAAGCCCAGGCGGAAGCGGAAGGTCTGGATAAAATCTTTATTGAAGCCGGTTTTGAATGGCGCTTGCCTGGCTGCTCAATGTGTCTGGCGATGAACAACGACCGTCTGAATCCGGGCGAACGTTGTGCATCCACCAGCAACCGTAACTTTGAAGGCCGCCAGGGGCGCGGCGGGCGCACGCATCTGGTCAGCCCGGCAATGGCTGCCGCTGCTGCTGTGACCGGACATTTCGCCGACATTCGCAACATTAAATAAGGAGCACACCATGGCAGAGAAATTTATCAAACACACAGGCCTGGTGGTTCCGCTGGATGCCGCCAATGTCGATACCGATGCAATCATCCCGAAACAGTTTTTGCAGAAAGTGACCCGTACGGGTTTTGGCGCGCATCTGTTTAACGACTGGCGTTTTCTCGATGAAAAAGGCCAACAGCCAAACCCGGACTTCGTGCTGAACTTCCCGCAGTATCAGGGCGCTTCCATTTTGCTGGCACGAGAAAACTTCGGCTGTGGCTCCTCGCGTGAGCACGCGCCCTGGGCATTGACCGACTACGGTTTTAAAGTGGTGATTGCGCCGAGTTTTGCTGACATCTTCTACGGCAATAGCTTTAACAACCAGCTGCTGCCGGTGAAATTAAGCGATGCAGAAGTGGACGAACTGTTTGCGCTGGTGAAAGCCAATCCGGGGATCCATTTCGACGTGGATCTGGAAGCGCAAGAGGTGAAAGCGGGAGAGAAAACCTATCGCTTTACCATCGATGCCTTCCGCCGCCACTGCATGATGAACGGTCTGGACAGTATTGGGCTTACCTTGCAGCACGACGACGCCATTGCCGCTTATGAAGCAAAACAACCTGCGTTTATGAATTAATCCCCTTGCCCGGTCAAATGACCGGGCTTTCCGCTATCGTCCACGTCATCAAACGTCTTTAACCTTTGCGGTTAAAAATAATGCGACAACAGAAATAACCGCAATTACCCAGTAGACAGCAAAGTGCCCCCAACTTTGTGCAATTGCTCCCTGAATAACGCCAGCCAGAATTACCCCGGTAGAAATACTGTTAGTAAATAAGGTGGTAGCTGCCCCCGCTCTTCCAGGCATTAAATCCTGAAACCATAGCATCCCAATACCCGCAACAATGCCGATAAATACAGCGTTAAAAAGTTGCAGCGTCATCAACGCCATACGGCTATGAAAGAAAATCAATCCGGTGTAAAACAGTACTCCTGCCGCCACTGCTATGACCATCATTCGCCGCTTACCATAACGTTTGACATAGTAGCCAGCCAGAATCATTGCTGGTATTTCCAGTCCAGCTGCCGTCCCCATCAGGAAACCCGCCAGTTTGTCTGGCAATCCTAACTCGCTACTGATCCACAACGGCATATCAATAATGTACATGGTGTTGCAGGTCCACATTAACGTCGAGGCGACAAATAACATCCGTACGTTACTATCCTGCCAGCCACCTTGCATTGATAAAGCATTTTCCGACGGCAGTTCTACCCGCGCCACAGACGGAAGCATAAATGCAATCAATACCAGACTGAGTGTGAATATCCCGGCGGCAATCGAAAACATCACCGTAAAGCCGTAATTCAACGCCAGCATAAAGGCCAACGGTGGACCGATAACCCATGCCAGAGAAAGCTGCGCACGCATCACCGAGCTAAACATCACCACTTCTCGCGCCGAGTTATCCGCATATTCCCGCGCCAGAGCAAATAACTGTGGCATTGCCGTATTGGCCAGAGATGCCAGAAGCACACCACAGGTGATAAGCGTCAGATAATGACGATTAAATGCAAACAATAGCGCATTGCCGATAGCCATCAAACAGCAAAATATAATCAGTTTTCGCCGATCGCCCTGACTGTCAGAACGTTTTGCCAACCAGAGGCTTACGCCGATCCCAGCAATAGCATTCACCGTATAAAAGAGTCCGATCCAGAAAGGTTGCGCGCCAACCTCACGACTCAGAAATAAGCTCAATGTAGGAGCCTGTAGCGCCCCGGCCACCCCCATCATAAAAGCGACCAGCATAAATGCCGCGTAAACACCGTTCATACGGCGAGCCATCGTCATTATCCAGATCATACGTTCCCTTTTTAGCGCGGCGAGAATAAAAAAAACCAGCAGGTATAATCTGCTGGCGGGTGATTTTACACCAATACTCAGTCACACATGATGCAGGCAAGTCAACTTTCAGAATTGCGGTCATCCCACTGCATCAGTCCTTCAAGCATGGTTAATCGTTGTGGGACGCTTAACCAACGCAACCAGCACAACTTCGCTGTCGCGGTAAAATAGTGCTGATAAAACTGACGCATGGGGCACCTCCTTGCTTCATCGTTAGGAATTATTGACTTAATATAGGGAAAATAAAATTGCTGTCTTTTGCGCAGGAGTTCCCCTTTTATGCCATCTGCTCGTCTGCAACAACAGTTCATCCGCCTGTGGCAATGCTGCGAGGGTAAATCGCAGGACACAACGCTCAACGAACTGGCAGCGTTATTGAGCTGCTCGCGTCGTCATATGCGTACCCTGCTCAACACCATGCAGGATCGCGGCTGGCTGACGTGGGAAGCGGAAGTCGGGCGCGGTAAACGCTCGCGTCTGACATTCCTCTATACCGGGCTGGCGCTTCAGCAACAGCGGGCGGAAGACCTGCTGGAGCAGGATCGTATCGACCAACTAGTGCAGTTGGTTGGCGACAAAGCGACTGTGCGGCAAATGCTGGTTTCTCATCTGGGCCGCAGCTTCCGCCAGGGGCGGCACATCCTGCGCGTGCTCTACTATCGTCCGTTGCGTAATCTGCTACCTGGCAGCGCATTGCGCCGTTCCGAAACCCATATTGCCCGGCAAATCTTCAGTTCGCTAACGCGCATAAATGAGGAAAATGGGGAACTGGAAGCAGACATCGCCCACCACTGGCAGCAAATATCACCGCTTCACTGGCGTTTCTTTTTGCGTCCAGGAGTCCATTTTCATCATGGTCGTGAACTGGAAATGGACGACGTGATCGCCTCTTTAAAACGAATCAATACGCTGCCGCTCTATTCGCATATTGCGGACATTGTGTCGCCGACGCCCTGGACGCTGGATATCCATCTCACGCAACCGGACCGCTGGTTACCGTTACTGCTGGGACAAGTTCCGGCGATGATCCTGCCGCGCGAATGGGAAACCCTCAGTAACTTTGCCAGCCATCCCATCGGCACCGGTCCGTATGCGGTGATCCGCAACACCACCAATCAACTGAAAATTCAGGCATTCGATGACTTCTTCGGTTACCGGGCATTAATCGATGAAGTTAACGTCTGGGTTCTGCCGGAAATTGCCGACGAGCCAGCTGGAGGTCTGATGCTAAAAGGTCCACAGGGCGAGGAAAAAGAGATTGAAAGCCGCCTGGAGGAAGGTTGCTACTATTTACTGTTCGACAGCCGCACCCATCGCGGGGCGAATCAGCAAGTCAGGGACTGGGTAAGCTATGTGCTTTCTCCAACTAATCTGGTCTATTTCGCTGAGGAACAGTACCAGCAACTGTGGTTCCCGGCTTATGGACTGCTCCCCCGTTGGCACCATGCCCGCACCATAAAGAGCGAAAAACCGGCTGGCCTGGAAAGCCTCACCCTGACCTTTTATCAGGATCACAGTGAGCATCGGGTGATTGCCGGGATCATGCAGCAGATTCTGGCAAGTCACCAGGTCACGCTGGAAATCAAAGAGATCAGCTACGATCAGTGGCATGAAGGAGAGATCGAGAGCGATATCTGGCTTAATAGCGCCAACTTTACGCTGCCGCTGGATTTTTCGCTGTTCGCGCACTTGTGCGAGGTGCCGCTGCTCCAACACTGTATTCCGATCGACTGGCAAGCCGACGCCGCCCGCTGGCGCAATGGCGAAATGAACCTGGCGAACTGGTGCCAGCAACTGGTCGCCAGTAAAGCAATGGTGCCGCTTATCCACCACTGGCTGATCATTCAGGGGCAACGCAGTATGCGCGGCCTGCGCATGAATACCCTCGGCTGGTTCGATTTTAAATCAGCGTGGTTTGCGCCACCGGATCCATGATTGCTGGTTGATAACAAAATCACTACACTAACGCCGTTCTCAACGGGGTGCCACGCAGACGCGTGCGCTGAGAAAATACCCGTCGAACCTGATCCGGATAACGCCGGCGAAGGGATTTGAGGCTCCTTCTCAAGTCCTTTGCCACTCTTTTTTGAGGTGCAAAGTGTTAAAAAAATGTCTGCCCCTGCTGTTGCTGTGCACAGCGCCCGTTTTCGCTAAACCCGTTCTGACTGTTTATACCTACGATTCCTTCGCCGCCAACTGGGGGCCAGGCCCGGTGGTAAAAAAAGCCTTTGAAGCCGACTGTAATTGCGAACTGAAACTGGTGGCGCTGGAAGATGGCGTTTCGCTTCTCAACCGTCTGCGCATGGAAGGCAAAAACAGTAAAGCCGATGTGGTGCTGGGGCTGGATAACAACCTGTTAGACGCCGCCAGTAAAACCGGACTATTTGCCAAAAGCGGCGTGGCAGCGGATGCCGTTAACGTTCCCGGCGGCTGGAATAATGACACTTTCGTACCGTTTGATTACGGCTATTTCGCCTTCGTCTATGACAAGAACAAACTGAAAAATCCGCCGCAAAGCCTGAAAGAGCTTGTTGAGAGCGATCAAAACTGGCGGGTGATTTATCAGGATCCGCGCACCAGTACGCCGGGGCTGGGCCTGCTGTTGTGGATGCAAAAAGTCTATGGCGATGACGCCCCACAAGCCTGGCAGAAACTGGCGAAGAAAACGGTCACGGTCACCAAAGGCTGGAGCGAAGCCTACGGCCTGTTTTTAAAAGGTGAAAGCGATCTGGTGCTGAGTTACACCACCTCTCCGGCTTATCACATTCTCGAAGAGAAAAAAGATAACTACGCCGCCGCGAACTTTAGCGAAGGTCACTATCTGCAGGTGGAAGTCGCCGCCCGCACCGCTGCCAGCAAGCAGCCGGAGCTGGCGCAAAAATTCCTCCAGTTTATGGTTTCTCCGGCTTTTCAGAATGCGATCCCAACCGGCAACTGGATGTATCCGGTGGCAAACGTCACGCTGCCTGCCGGTTTTGAACAATTGACCAAACCCGCAACCACGCTGGAGTTCACGCCAGCCGAAGTGGCGGCACAACGTCAGGCATGGATTAGCGAATGGCAACGCGCCGTCAGCCGTTAATTCCCGGCTGGTTAATTCCAGGTGTAAGCGCCGCCACGCTGGTGGTAGCGGTTGCGCTGGCGGCGTTTCTCGCCCTGTGGTGGAACGCGCCGCAGGGTAACTGGGTGGCAATCTGGCAGGACAGCTACCTGTGTCATGTGGTGCGCTTCTCCTTCTGGCAGGCGTTTCTCTCGGCGCTACTCTCTGTCGTACCCGCGATATTCCTCGCCCGCGCCCTCTATCGCAGGCGCTTTCCGGGTCGGCTGGCGCTGTTGCGTCTGTGCGCAATGACCTTGATCCTCCCGGTGCTAGTTGCTGTTTTCGGCATTCTTAGCGTCTATGGTCGTCAGGGCTGGCTGGCATCGCTCTGCCAATCGCTCGGTCTGGAGTGGACCTTTTCGCCCTACGGCCTGCAAGGCATTTTGCTGGCGCACGTATTTTTTAATCTGCCGATGGCGAGCCGCTTATTACTCCAGGCACTGGAAAACATTCCCGGCGAACAACGTCAGCTTGCCGCCCAGCTTGGGATGCGCGGCTGGCATTTTTTCCGCTTCGTCGAATGGCCGTGGCTACGGCGACAAATCCCGCCGGTTGCCGCGCTTATCTTTATGCTCTGTTTCGCCAGCTTCGCCACCGTGCTATCGCTGGGCGGCGGTCCGCAGGCAACTACTATCGAGCTGGCTATTTATCAGGCGCTGAGTTACGACTACGATCCTGCCCGCGCGGCGATGCTGGCGCTGCTCCAGATGGTGTGTTGCCTTGGGCTGGTGCTGTTGAGTCAGCGACTAAGTAAGGCCATTGCGCCCGGTACCACGCTGCTGCAAGGCTGGCGCGATCCGGACGATCGTCTGCATAGCCGCATTTGCGACACGGTGTTAATAGTGCTGGCGCTGCTGCTGTTGCTGCCACCGTTGCTGGCGGTGATCGTCGATGGGGTAAATCGCCAGTTGCCGGAAGTGCTGGCACAACCGGTGCTGTGGCAGGCGCTGTGGACCTCGTTGCGTATTGCGCTGGCGGCAGGTGTATTGTGCGTAGTGCTGACCATGATGCTGCTATGGAGCAGTCGCGAACTGCGGGCGCGGCAGAAAATGCTGGCGGGTCAGGCGCTGGAGATGAGCGGCATGTTGATCCTCGCCATGCCGGGGATTGTGCTGGCTACCGGCTTCTTTTTACTGCTCAACAACACCATTGGCCTGCCGCAATCTGCTGACGGCATTGTGATTTTCACCAATGCGTTAATGGCGATCCCTTATGCGCTGAAAGTACTGGAAAACCCGATGCGCGATATCACCGCCCGCTACAGTATGTTGTGTCAGTCGCTGGGCATTGAAGGCTGGTCGCGCTTAAAAGTGGTCGAGCTGCGCGCCCTGAAACGTCCACTGGCGCAGGCGCTGGCTTTTGCCTGCGTGCTGTCGATTGGTGATTTTGGCGTAGTGGCGTTGTTCGGTAACGATGATTTCCGTACCCTGCCGTTTTATCTCTACCAGCAAATTGGCTCCTATCGCAGCCAGGACGGCGCGGTCACCGCGTTAATTCTGCTACTACTCTGTTTTCTGCTGTTTACCGTGATTGAAAAACTACCGGGGCGAAATGTTAAAACTGACTGATATCACCTGGCTTTATCACCATTTGCCGATGCGTTTTAGCTTAACGGTAGAACGCGGCGAGCAGGTGGCAATCCTCGGGCCAAGCGGCGCGGGTAAAAGTACCCTGCTGAATTTGATTGCCGGTTTTCTGACGCCAGCCAGCGGTTCGCTGACTATCGACAGCGTTGATCACACCACGACGCCGCCGTCACGCCGCCCGGTATCGATGCTGTTTCAGGAGAACAACCTGTTCAGCCACCTGACGGTCGCGCAGAACATCGGGCTGGGGCTTAATCCGGGATTGAAGCTGAACGCGGCGCAGCAGGAGAAAATGCACGCTATCGCCCGCCAGATGGGGATTGATAATTTAATGGCGCGGTTACCGGGCGAGCTTTCCGGCGGTCAGCGACAGCGCGTGGCGTTAGCGCGTTGTCTGGTGCGCGAACAGCCGATTTTATTGCTCGATGAACCGTTCTCTGCGCTCGATCCGGCGTTACGTCAGGAGATGCTGACGCTGGTGAGCACGAGCTGCCAGCAGCAAAAAATGACGCTATTGATGGTGTCGCACAGTGTGGAAGATGCGGCGCGGATCGCCACACGCTCGGTGGTGGTCGCCGACGGGCGCATCGCCTGGCAGGGTAAGACCAATGAGTTGTTGAGCGGTAAGGCGAGTGCTTCGGCACTATTGGGGATTACGGGTTAGTATGCACTGTCGGATGCGGCGTGAACGCCTTATCCGACCTACGGGTAGTGCGTTTTGTAGGCATGATAAGACGCGGTCAGCGTCGCATCAGGCAACCCGCACAAGACTATCTCCTAACCCCCAACCACTTTACGCAAAATATCGATATACACCGGCATCAACGGGTGGCGAATTAACACCACCAGCGCCACCACGCCGATGGCAGAAATCAACGGCGTCAGCCACAACAAACGGCCGCGCGACAAATAATGACTTAAACGATCGGTTGCTTTACCGCTGCGCCATAACCGCCAGCACAGCCAGCCACCAACCCACAAAAATACCGCCGTCGCCAGCAGCAACCATTTAAACTCGCCGCTCTGCATTCCGGCTGGAATATCGATCGCCGCGCCCGCCAGAATCCCAGGCAGGAAGTAAAACGGTGGCCACAGCAGGCAGCCAATAATATTCGGCGTAATAAATTTTGCGCCCGGGAGATCCAGCATTCCCGCCACCATTGGCACCAGCGGACGCGTCGGGCCAACAAAGCGACCGACCAGAATGGTGAACATGCTGTGTTGATGCAACGCATGTTCAGTTTTATCGAGTAATGCTTTGTTTTTCTTCAGAAATGACCAGCGATGCAACGGCTTTTTAAAACGCCAGCCCAGCCAGAAGGAGATCCAGTCGCCCAGCAGACAACCGACAATCCCTGCCAGCCAGGCGTGCCAGAAACTTAACTCGCCGCTGCCAATCAGCGCTCCCAGCCCCGCCATCAGCACCGTACCGGGTAGAATCAAACCGACCAGCGCCAGCGACTCCAGAAAGGCCACCAACACCACCGCCATCAATGAATACACGGTAGATTGGGTAATAAAGTGTTCCAGCAATGCTTGCATAATGTGCCTGTCAAATGGACGAAGCAGGGATTCTGCAAACCCTATGCTACTCCGTCAAGCCGTCAATTGTCTGATTCGTTACCAATTATGACAACTTGACGGCTACATCATTCACTTTTTCTTCACAACCGGCAC
>OGOP01001740.1_pt1 | contig 14494 bp, 10 predicted proteins | sample 1552591 | NCBI WGS metagenome assembly OGOP01 (sample SAMEA2580120, study PRJEB22360) | human gut metagenome | biome: human gut; feature: human-associated habitat; material: faeces | place: Denmark | collected 2008/2010 | reverse complement strand
CATGCTTATCGGCAGAATCAGCACCAGCGAGCATCAGTACATCCTCGTCGGTAACTTCCTTCTTCTTATCAGCCAACTGGAGGAACTTCTTGTAGATTTTGTCAAGCTTCTCCTCATCTTCGATGTTCACGCCGTTAACGTGGAGGCGATACTTCAAGGCTGCTCGACCAGAGCGGGCTGTCAATACGATAGCGTTATCATCCAATCCCACATCCTTAGGGTCGATGATTTCGTAAGTTTGAACATTCTTCAGCACGCCATCCTGGTGGATACCAGAAGAATGGGCGAAGGCATTGCGGCCCACGATAGCCTTGTTAGGCTGCACAGGCATGTTCATCAGACTGCTCACCATTCGGGACATCGGAACAATCTTGGTAGTATTGATATTGGTATCAATATCGATGTTCTTGTGGCACTTCAGGATCATGGCGATTTCCTCGAGCGATGTATTACCCGCACGCTCACCGATACCATTGATGGTCACCTCTACCTGGCGTGCACCATTCAATACACCCTGCAGGGTATTGGCAGTAGCCATACCGAGATCGTTGTGACAGTGGGTAGAGATGCATGCCTTCTCGATGCCATCCACATGCTCCATCAGATACTTGATCTTGTCGCCATACTCATCAGGCAGACAGTAACCGGTAGTGTCAGGAATGTTGACTACGGTAGCACCTGCCTTGATGACAGCCTCTACCACGCGAGCCAAATACTCATTGTCGGTACGGCCAGCATCCTCAGCGTAGAACTCTACCTCTTCCACGTACTTCTTGGCATACTTGACAGCAGCCACGGCACGCTCGATGATTTCTTCGCGGTTGGAATTGAACTTATATTTGATGTGGCTATCGCTGGTACCGATACCCGTATGGATTCTCTTGTGCTTGGCATACTGCAGCGCCTCGGCAGCACAGTCAATATCCTTCTCCACTGCACGTGTCAGCGCACAGATGGTAGGCCATGTCACAGCCTTGGAAATCTCCACCACCGAATTGAAGTCGCCCGGGCTAGAAATAGGGAAGCCCGCCTCAATGACATCAACGCCCAACTGCTCCAGCGCCTTAGCCACCTGAATTTTCTCAACTGTATTCAACTGGCATCCTGGAACCTGTTCGCCATCGCGAAGGGTTGTGTCGAAAATAAATAATCTGTCACTCATATCTCTTTATATTTTTAATACTCTATATTATAATATGAGAAAAAGCCTTTCTCACTCCCCGATACGGAAATGTAGAAAGGCTTTATATATCCAAACCGATGAACTATACGCACACCTTATCACTTCCGCCCACAGTCTGTAGTCGAAGTCGAATAATAATGCTTGTAATATTCAACGCTATTGCTCTCATATCTTTCTATTTTTTATGTTATATTTTTATCGCTTGCAAAGGTAATATATTTCTTTGATATACGCAAACAATTTATAACTTTTTTAATAGAAAATCTAACAAATTACTATTCTTCCTGCACTTTTCTCGCAAAAATGCGCTAAAATTGCGCCTTTATGCAGTAAAAAGCAGCAAAAAAGACCTGAATGGCTACGAATCCAAAACTAGAATGGCAACGGACCATTAGGAACAGGAGGAGGAGGCAACTGGCTGTCGTCACCTCCGGCATTCATCTTGGAGCCCATGATTTCGCCACCCTCCTGGATAGGAGCGAACGAAGTTTCAGGGTCCTGGAAGCGTGTAAACTCGCCACGGAAGTTCAGGAGCACATCACCCGTAGCACCCTTACGGTGCTTGGCGATGATGATCTGCGCCATGCCATGCAGGTCGTTTCCCTTTTCATCCTGATAGATGTGATAGTATTCCGGACGGTGAACGAAGAGTACCATATCGGCATCCTGCTCGATGGCTCCGGATTCACGGAGGTCGCTCAACTGAGGTCGCTTTCCTTCGAGACCTTCACGGTTCTCCACGTTACGTGAGAGCTGTGAGAGAGCCAGGACCGGGATATTCAGCTCCTTGGCAAGTCCCTTGAGCGAACGTGAGATGGTAGAAACCTCTTCCTGACGGCTACCGAACTTCATACCGTTGGCATTCATCAGCTGCAGGTAGTCAATCATGATCATTTTCACTCCCTTCTCTCTTACCAGTCTTCTAGCCTTGGTACGCAGTTCGAAAACCGAAAGACCCGGCGTATCATCAACATAAATAGGTGCCCCCGTCAGGTCACGGATTTTCTTATCCAGTCTCTCCCACTCGCTTGGATCGAGCTGACCGTTCAGTATCTTCTTACCAGAAATCTCACATACATTGGAGATAAGGCGGTTCACCAACTGAACGTTATTCATTTCAAGGGAGAAGAATCCGATAGGAATATGATAATCCACCGCCACGTTCTTGGCAATGCTGAGTGCGAAGGAAGTCTTACCCATGGCAGGACGTCCGGCGATGATGACGAGGTCGGAATCCTGCCATCCGGAAGTCATCTCGTCCATACCGTGATAACCGGTAGGAATACCAGTCAAACCTCCCTTGTTCTGCGCAGCCCGCTGCAAGATATCCACGGCATCCTTGATGACCGGATCAATCTGTGTATAATCCTGCTTCATGTTGTTCTGCGAAATCTGGAAGAGTTCACCCTCTGCCTGCTGCATCAGTTCATCCACGTCCACGCTCATGTCGAACGCCTTGGTCTCGATGCCACCGGCAAAATGAATGAGCTGTCTCTGCAGATATCTCTGCGCCAGGATTCTGGCATGCGACTCGATATGGGCAGCCGAAGCCACCTGGGAAGAAATCTCCATCAGATAGGCAGGTCCGCCTATTCTGTCCAGTTCGCCCATCTTCGCCAGCTCATCAGTGAGTGTCATGACATCCACCGGGCGCTCCTCCATATTCATGGTCTGGATAGCCTGGTAAATCTTCTGATGACGAGGCTCATAGAAGGAATCGGGTTTCAACACCTCGGATACCATGGAGAAGGCGTCCGAATCCACCATGAGGGCACCCAGCACCACTTTCTCCACATCTATCGCCTGCGGCTGAAGATGCGCATAATTATTATCTATCGGAGCTTGCTGCCCCTTTTTATTGTTACCTATATTATTATTCGCCATTATCTTTCATTTCATCATGTCTAAATTGATCCATCATTTTTTTCATACCTTGACGAATTTTTTGAGCCATCAATTCTTCCAAATAGATACGCATATTTTCATTTATTCCATGCGCAGACAACCATTTTCCCTGCTTTTCGTCAAATAACAGACCCTCCTGATGAGCCATTCTTCTAGCTTCATAGGCTCTCTGCCAAGACTTCATAGCCTTTTGCGGATCGTCACGAGCCCACCAAAGCATGCCGTCCACTTTATACAGTTCAAAGTCTACCATGAAGTCCATATTTAAGCAAGCAGACATGGCAGAAAAGAAAGTTGCCATTCCTTCCTTTGGATCGTCTGGGAAACTGTCCAACTTAAAGTTATCCCTTCTCAGATTCATCAATTTTTCCTTTCCTGACTTCAATATTTTCTCAATCTTTTCCAGGTTCTTCTGATCGTCACCGTCCATATAGAGAAGTGCTTCAGCCAGATTAGCAGTCGCAGTCAGGTTGTCCGGCTCGAGATAGGTAATCTCGTAAAACAGCTTGACGGCATCTTCATATCGTTCCATCAAGACATAGATCTTAGCCAGACGTTTCTTACACCATAAGAGCGCCTTCTCGTCATCTTTCTTGATTTCCATCAGATGAGTCAGGCAGTCCACAGCTTTCTGATAGGCGCTCACGTTCTCGTAGCTGGCAACCTTCTCGTAAAAGTCCACAGCCATTTCTACCAGCTGAAACTGTCCGGGCTCATTCTTCATCAGATAATCAATATGAGGATAAGCCAGAACAACATTCTCCTTAGCTTTGGATTTCACAGCAGCCCATGCCAGCAGATAATGACTCTCCACTGTGTCAGGATAATGATTACCCATCAGGTCGAAGATGAAATACTTATAATTACGCTTGAAGCAATATCTCGCCATCTTGTAGCGCAGCTCGTCGAATGCAGCATCCTTAAAGATAGGCAGCACAAGAGTAGTATACAGTTCGTCTTCAGCATCCATCTTGATGCTATTGTCATACGCCTTGCGCATCGGAGCGAGGTTAAAGAAACGGGAAAGATCCTGGATGTAATAGATCACTGCAGTATGTATTTTTTTCTTTTCCAAATACTTTTTCTCCTCTTCATTAAACCCTACGGCTTCATCTTCATCCATCGAGTTCAGATACTCTTCTGCTATCTCATCAGGAGCCATGTTCTCCAGCGCCTCTGTAAAGGATTTTTTCTCCTTTTCGAGCATCAGAAGCAGACTATAGCGGTCGCTGTCGCAGGCGGTACCATTCACAAGCAGCAGATGCAGGTTGCGTTCCTTGTCACCCGCCATCTCCTGAACGGAGAGATAAAGTGGAGACTCGAAATAGAACGGCATGAACCAGTTGTACATGGAATGGAAGAAGCCCAGTTTCTTGGTTTCTCTAAACTGCGTGAAATAGATGTCAGCACCATCCTCCAGCAATTCCACCGTCTCGTCGACATCACGACCGTCTTCCGGCTCATCCTCATCATCATCTTTCTGGATAAAAGAGAAGCTTGACTTCCCCTCCAAGTCAATATCTTCATGACTTAACTTGTCCGCCATATTATGGAACATGTTCTTCATCATCGCTTCGCTATCCTCCTTCATATCCTGGGAACGTAGCAGGATTTTGGAAATCAGGAGCAGCAGCTTCTTGCCTTCCTCATCCTCCTTCAGCGACTCGATATCCTTGGCGCACTCTTCTACCATAAAGCCTGGAACTTGACTGGAACACAAGGCCCAGCCCACCCATGCACGTACACGTACCTGCATGTCTTCGCTCTCCTTAGCCAGCTTGAAAAGGAACTTGAACTTCTTACGGTCAAAGAAGTAGAGGCAGGAAAGGGTTATGGCACTCACCATGAGCTGGGCTGTGACGGAATCGACGGCTCTGGAATGCAGCAGTTCCTGATACTCCTTCGCCTCGTCTTCATCCCACATAGGTGAGCTTGTGATATAAGAGAAGATGACATTGCGCAACTCGTTGAGACGTTTCTGTGTCTCAATCATCTGATCTATCTTCTTCTTTTTCGAACCTCCCTCGTCAAGAGAGAGCATAGCCACATCTGCCAAGGCAGAAACCAATTTCTCCTTCAGGTCGCTGAGATTTCCCAGCTTCTTACCTCTATTACGAAGGGCTGAAAGAGTGGAATCATTACTCAGCATGAGCAAATAATGGTATTTTTGAACAATCGTATACAAATGCTCGTAGGTATTGTACACAACACTGAAGTCTATCGGATGAGTTGCCGAGAAGGCATGCTTCCCCACTACATCCAGCTCATGCAATGACTCTCCCAGAAGCAGAGCCACCATCTTCTTCTCCTTCTCTGGCTGGGCTTCGAGTTCCGTATACATTTTCTCTACCAGAAAACGGAAAGACTTGAGGTCCCCAAAACCAGGTATCTTTCTCAACTTTTTAATGTCATTTTCTTCCATTTTTCTTGATTTTATAGATTAATGTTTAGCCACACGAGCTGCAGCCTCAAGGTCACGACGGCGAGGTTCCAATGCATGGTTGTATTTTATTTTAGGCAAGTTGCCAATTGTTTTCTCATCTACATGACAGTACTTACTGATAAGCTTGGAGTAATGCTTCACTCCCTTGGAGTTGATGCTGTCCACAGCTATATTGTAAGCCTGGATGAATTTCTGCAGCTGTTGCTTGCGTCCCGGCTGCTTCAGCGCCTTCTCGCGGAAGGCAAAAGCACCCAGGTTCAGGTTCTTGTCGCGGCTATCCATCAATACCACATGCCTGTCCATACGGGCTCTGGTTGCCTGAGGCTCCGGCAGGAGCATGGCATCCATCTCGTTGTTGAGAAGCATCTGGAGACGAAGATTCACATCGTTTATCTGCACACGATACACGTCATATTTCGGCTTGCCGCTGTCTACTGCCAGGTCGGCAAGATAGTCGGTAGCCGAATAGCGTGTCATGGCTATCATCTTATCGCTCAACTGCTTCAGGTCGGCAATACGGGCTTTTTTGTTCGTAATCAGCTGCCAGTAGGTATCTGTGGCGATAGGATAAGTGAGCGGAGTGCCCTTCCTTACCATTCGGGCTCCTCGGATCAGGTCGGTGATGGAACCCTCTACCCTGCCATTCATCAGGGCTGTATCACAGTCCATCTGTGCCGTATAATAGCGCAGATGAACATCCACTCCCTGCTTGCAGAAGAGGCTGTCTTCATAAGCTAGATATACGGGAAGGCAGTCCAGGGTGGGCATCACGCCCACCTTGAGCGCAGCCCGGTCGATACTGTCCATACGGGCACGTTCCTGCTTGCTCAGCCGCTGGCGTTCCTGCTGGGAATCGCTGCAACTGCACATTCCAAAAATAAAGCCACTCACCAACGTGATCCATAATAATCTCTTCATAACCTTCTGTTTTTTACTCCACATAAAGTACCAGTCCCTTCAGATACTCACCCTCCGGGTGATAGATATTGATAGGATGGTCGGCAGGCTGATGCAGCTGGTGCAGGATGCGCACCTTTCTGCCAGCCTGGGCTGCTGCCGTAAAGACGGCATTGCGGAAATTGTCCTTCGTCACCACCTGCGAGCAGCTGAATGTAAACAGGATACCGCCCTTCTTGATGCGCTGCAGTCCCTTCACGTTCAGACGGGTATATCCCTTCAGGGCATTATGCAGGGCTGCACGGTGCTTGGCAAAAGCTGGTGGATCCAGGATGATGAGGTCATACTGCTGGTCGTGGTCATCGAGATACTTGAATGCATCCTCGCAGATAGCCTGATGACGCGCATCGCCAGGAAAGTTCAGGGCGATGTTCTCATTGGTCAGTTCGATGGCCTTGGCACTACTGTCTACGGAATGGACTGCCTTGGCATCACCACGCATGGCATAGACAGAGAATCCGCCGGTATAGCAGAACATGTTGAGCACGCTCTTGCCCTTGGCATAATGCTCCAGCAGCGAACGGTTCTCGCGCTGGTCTACGAAGAAACCGGTCTTCTGACCGCGCAGCCAGTCGATATGGAACTTCAGTCCGTTCTCTACCGCCACGTCGTCGGCATCACCTCCCAGGATGAATCCGTTCTCCTGTCTGAGGTCAGCCTTGTATGGCAGGGTTGTCTCGCTCTTGTAGTAGATGTTCTGCAGTTCGTCTCCCATCACCTTCTTCAGTGCCTTGGCTATTTCCATACGGCATACGTGCATGCCCACGCTGTGAGCCTGCATCACGGCAGTAGGTCCGTAGCAGTCGATGACGAGTCCTGACAGGTTATCTCCTTCTCCATGCACCAGACGGTAAGTATTGTTCTCAGGATTCTCGGCGATACCCACAGCCACTCGCATCTTATATGCCGACTCCAGGCGTGAGCACCAGAATTCCTCATTGATTTCTACATCCTTGAAGGAAAGAACGCGCACGGCGATAGAACCGATCTGATAATGACCTACGGCGATGAAATCACCCCCACGTGTAATCACTCTAACGATTTCTCCTTCCTCGATGCCTTCATCCATCGCCTGGATGGCACCGGAGAAAATCCATGGATGAAATCTTTTGAGCGATTCCTCTTTACCTTTCTTCAAATATATGCTCTTATACATATTTATATATATTGATTAGTTACAATTCAAGTTTCGCGAGTTCAGGAGTTAAAGAAGTTAAAGGAGTTATCGCTCCCTACGGTCGCTGAGGAGTTAAGACAATAGTCTTTTTGGCGTAGTTATTAAGCTGCAAGACATACGTCTTAACTCCTTAACTTCCTTAACTCCTTTAACTTCCTGATATGTGAAAGTTCAGTTATTTATTTCCGAATTCTACAGTTCGTCGAGCTCATAATCTCCCTCCTGCTTCAGTCGGAGCAGTTCTTCATAGAGATTGATGCAGCACCAGGCATCCGTGGCAGCATACGCCATCTGCGAGTCCTTCAACTCGCTAGCCTCCCAGTTGCTCAACCGCTGTGCCTTGCTGATTTTCTGATGGAAGAGGTTGGCATAAAGCTTCTGCAGACTCATGTCCTGCAGTCCGAACTTCTTCGCCTCGTCCTGCAGTTCTATGAAATATCCCGGCTTGAACTCAGCCCTCTTATGCAGCTGCAGCAGGTCGTCATGCCATGACAATCCCACCTTGGGCACCGTCTTGTCTTCCAGGAACCGGATGATGGCAGGCGTAATGCCCGTCAGATGCAGACGGAAGAGATAGCAGGTATCACGGGTGCTCACCTGGAGCATCGAAACCTGGAATCCCCTGCCCTTGCTGAACGAAGGACGGGTCTCCGTATCTACACCTAGAATGGGCTGGCTCAGGAGGAAATTTACGGCTTCTTCCGTGTCTTCAGCCTTGTCAATCAGTACGATTTTACCTGGGAAGAGAATCCTCGGCAAACTGTTTATTGATTTCTTATCGAATTTAGTGAAAATAATCCTCATTACTCATTTTATTCTTTACAATTTGCAAAATTAAAAAAAAAAACTGAGAAAAGAGCGGTTTTTTCATTTATTTTCGCTAATTTTGCAGATAAAATATTCAAAGACAAAAAAAATGGCTAAAAAAAGAACAGAACGCAAAGCTAAATCTTTTGGCGAAGCTATAGGTTTGCAATATATTTTTAACAATACTATCACCGACTTTTTCCTAGGGCTGGCGCTGATTGGTATTGCTATTGTCACCATCATCGCTATGGTTTCATTTCTCAACACGGGATATGCCGACCAGAGTATACTGGAGAATCTGAAAGCAGGCGAATGGACCAACAACGAGCAGCAGTTCCAGAACTACTGCGGCTCCCTGGGTGCCATCATCTCCTACTGGCTCATAGCCGTGAACTTCGGTTTCCCGGCATTCCTCCTGCCTTGCTACATCATCATGGCTGGCTTGCAGCTCATGAATGCATACAAGGTGAACCTCTGGAAATGGTTCTTCTGCCTGATGATTGTCATGATATGGTCGTCTGTCACTTTCGCCAAGTTCCTCACTCCTATCATGGGTGGACTCATCTTCAATCCCGGCGGAAAGCATGGACTCTTCGTGGTACAGAATCTGGAAAACGTAGTGGGGCCTCCGGGACTTACCGCCATCCTCCTCTTCGTGGCTATCGCCTTCCTCACCTATCTCACGTCTGAGACCATCACCATCATCAGAAAGGCGCTCAACCCTATCGGATATATATCTAATAAGGTGAAGTTCGAGATTACCAACCACGACAACAAGGCAGAAACCAACGCCATCGACGAGGCCTATGCGCATGCTGCCAAGGGGCAGGCCGAGGAACAGCCTGAGGAACAGGAAGAATACAAGGACGATGAGCAACCTACCGTCATCGACCTGGACGTAGCCCCTGACAAGACCTTCTCAGAGCCTGCAAGCCAGGAGAACGGGCAGGCTCAGACCGATGAAACGGCTGATGCTGCCGACAGTCAGGAGAATGCTGCTGAAGAGCAGACCGATGCAGAGACTGCCGGAAAACCACTTTCTTTCCTGGAACAGCAGCGTCAGCTGCGTGCGGCAAGAGCCAAACAGGAAGATGAGGAGACGAAGGCTGCTGCTGCCAGCGAGGCGCTCAACATGGATATCTCCGTGGCTGCCTCTGACGAAAAGGCATCGGGAAATACAGTCAGCAGTGCCGAGGTGCTCAATACGCCTATCAATCCGAAGGAACCGTTTACAAGATACAAATACCCTACCCTCAATCTCCTGAAGAAATATGAGGACGACGGCGTTTCCATCGACGAGGAGGAACAGCGCGCCAACAAGAACAGAATCATCGAGGTGCTCGGCAACTTCGGCGTACAGATCAAGACCATCCGTGCCACCGTGGGTCCTACCATCACCCTCTATGAGATTCAGCCTGCCGAGGGCGTCCGCATCTCCAAGATCAAGAACCTGGAAGATGATATCGCCCTGAGTCTTGCGGCGCTCGGCATCCGTATCATTGCTCCTATCCCTGGCAAGGGTACCATCGGTATCGAGGTGCCTAACGCCAACCCTAAGATTGTGAGCATGGAGAGCACACTGAACTCCAAGAAGTTTCAGGAAACCAAGATGGAGCTGCCTATCGCGCTGGGTAAGACGATTACAAACGAAGTGTTCATGGTAGACCTTGCCAAGATTCCTCACCTGCTCGTTGCCGGTGCTACGGGCCAGGGTAAGTCTGTGGGTCTGAATGCCATCATCACCTCCTTATTATATAAGAAGCACCCTAACGAGCTCAAGCTGGTGCTCATCGACCCTAAGAAGGTGGAGTTCAGCGTTTACTCGCGCATCACCAACAAGTTCATGGCGGCACTGGCTGACGAGGACGAGCCGATCATCACCGATGTAACCAAGGTAGTACGCACCCTCAACAGTCTCTGTGTCCTGATGGATAGCCGCTACGACCTGCTGAAGAAGGCGGGAGCCCGAAACATCAAGGAATACAACCAGAAGTATATCAACCATAAGCTGCGACTGACCGATGGACATGAGTACATGCCATACATCGTAGTCATCATAGATGAGTTTGGTGACCTGATCATGACCGCCGGCAAGGAAGTGGAGCTTCCTATCGCCCGCATCGCCCAGCTGGCACGTGCCGTGGGCATCCACATGATCATCGCCACTCAGCGCCCTACCACCAGCATCATCACCGGTAACATCAAGGCAAACTTCCCTGGCCGCGTAGCCTTCAAGGTGACGTCTGCCATCGACTCGAAGACCATTCTCGACCGCACCGGAGCCAACCAGCTGATAGGTCGTGGTGATATGCTTTATCTCAACGGTCAGGAGCCGGTACGTGTGCAGTGTGCCTTTGTTGATACGCCTGAGATTGAGCGCATCAACGAGTTTATCCAGGAGCAGCCTGGTCCTATTGAGCCGATGGAACTGCCAGAGCCAGCCAACAACGAGGGTGGTCCTTCCGGCGGCACAGTGGACACCAAGAATCTGGATCCGTTCTTCGAGGAGGCAGCCCATGCCATCGTCCTCTCCCAGCAGGGTTCTACCAGCATGATCCAGCGCCGATTCAGCATCGGCTACAACCGTGCCGGACGCCTGATGGACCAGATGGAGGAAGCCGGCATCGTAGGTGCAGCCCAGGGAAGCAAGCCGCGTGAAGTGCTGATACAGGATGAGAATCAGCTCAACAACCTCCTGCTCCAGCTCAGAAACTCATAAAATCATTAAACCTTGAAGCCGTAGAAGCGTCTAATCATCTGAAGGTCGCTTTTACGGCTTCATATACAATTAACATACATCATAAACAGTAAGGATATGAAAAAATTTCTAGCTATCGCTTTCGTAGCGATGATGAGCCTGGGCACTATGGCACAGACCGCCCAGCAGGTACTCAACAAGACAGCTGCCATCGTGGGCAACAAGAAGGGCGCCAGCGCCAGCTTCAAGTTGTCAAGCCCTAAATATGGTTCCACCAGCGGTTCTATTGCCATCAAGGGCAATAAGTTCAACGCCCGCACGCCGCAGGCTATCGTATGGTATAACGGAAAGACACAGTGGTCGTACATGAAGAAGACCAACGAGGTGAACGTCACCAACCCTACCCAGGCACAGCAGATGTCGATGAATCCATATACCTTCATCAATATCTACAAGACAGGCTACAAGAGCACCCTCAAGACCGTGGGCGGCAACTACCAGGTTCACCTCGTAGCCAACAACCAGAAGCGCACCGTGGCAGAGATGTACATCACCATCAACAAGAAGACTCACGTGCCTTCGCAGGTGAAGATGCGCCAGGGCTCTACCTGGAGCACCATCAATATCTATGGCTTCAAGGCGAAGAACATCGCCAACAGTGCCTTCACCTTCAACAGCAAGGAATTCCCTAATGCAGAGGTCATCGATTTAAGATAATTTGAAAGGGCAGAAGCTCCTAGCCCAGGGCAGCGCCCTGGGTTTAAAATTCAATCAGAAACGACGCCCTGTAAGAGCAAAAGCTTTAAAATAAATAATTAAACTCCACACTAACATGAAAGATCTTTCGACAATCCTCAAGCAGTTCGACATCAAGGGAACTGTAAGTGAAGTGAAACCCCTCGGTAACGGACTCATCAATGACACCTACAAGGTGACAACCCAGGAAGAAGATGCACCCGACTACGTTCTGCAGCGCATCAACAACGCCATCTTCACCGATGTTGACCTCCTGCAGCGCAACATCGAGGAAGTGACCACCCACATCCGGCAGCAGCTCGAAGCAAAGGGCGCTGACGATATCGACCGCAAGGTACTCACCTTCGTCAAGGCACACGACGGCAAGACCTATGTCAAGGACCAGGACCAGCAGTACTGGCGCATCTCCGTCTTCATCCCTCGTGCCATCACCCAGGAAGCTGTCAACCCGGAAAGTTCCTACTACGCCGGCAAGACCTTCGGCGAGTTCGAGGCACAGCTCACCGACATCACCGACCGCCTCGGCGAAACCATCCCTGATTTCCACAACATGGAACTGCGCCGCGACCAGCTGCGCCAGGCTGTAAAGGAAGACCGTGCCGGACGCGCAGCGGGCGTGAAGGATTTCATCGCAGAGATAGAGAGCTATATGGACGAGATGTGTCTCTGCCTGCGCCTCTTCCGTGAAGGAAAGCTGCAAAAGCACGTCTGCCACTGCGATACAAAGGTGAACAACATGATGTTTGATGAGGAGGGCCGCGTATTGTGCGTCATCGACCTCGATACAGTAATGCCATCCCTCTTCGTGAGCGATTATGGTGATTTCCTCCGTACGGCAGCCAATACCATCGCCGAGGATTCTCCTGAGGTCGGGAAGATAGATTTCCGCATGGACATCTTCGAATCCTTCACCCGTGGCTACGTGGAGTCAGCATCAGCCTTCCTCTCCCCTCTTGAGATTTCCCTCCTGCCTCATGCAGCCGAGCTCTTCCCATACATGCAGGCAGTGCGCTTCCTCTGGGATTACCTCAACGGCGACCACTACTGGAAGTGCAAATATCCTGAGCACAACCTGGTTAGAGCCCAGAACCAGTGGCACCTCTTCCTCAAGGCAAAGGAACATGAGGCTGAAATGAAGGCTTTCATCGAAAAACTCCAGGAAAAACAGTAAAATCGACCCCGGAAAAGTAAAAATTCAATTAATTCTGTAAAAAGTCCTAAAATTATTTGGATTTTTTACAGAATTATTTTGTTATTAAAAATAAATATATTACCTTTGCACTCAGAAAAATCAACAACAGTAATAAATAAAAAGCATGAAGAAGAAAGAAGCTTACACTAGGTTGGTGGAGAGTGGCGTTCGTCCTTCGGTACAGAGACTAGCCATCATGGATTACCTGATTAAGCATCCTACCCACCCAACAATCGACGATGTGTTCCAGGCTCTTTGCGAGGAGCTTCCAACGTTGAGTCGTACCACAGTTTATAATACACTAAGAATGTTGAGTGAGAAGCATGCTGCCCAGATGATTACTATCGACGACCATCGTGTATGCTATGATGGCAATACCGACAGTCATGTCCATTTCTTCTGCAAGCAATGTGGTAAGATCATCGACCTCTTCGACGAGGAGGCACCATCACTGAAAAGCGACAAGGTGATCAATGGCAACATCGTACAGGAAGAGCAGCTCTACTATAAGGGCATCTGCGCTGAATGTGCCAAGAAGTTGAATTAACTCATATTATATACAATAACATTTAAAACATTAACATTATGAAGAAGAAGTTTATTTGCACCGTTTGCGGTTACATCTACGAGGGAACAGAGGCACCAGAGAAGTGCCCTATCTGCAAGGCTCCAGCCAGCAAGTTCAAGGAGATGGAGGATGCAGTGGATGAGGATTTGACATTCGCTACAGTTCACGTTCTCGGTCAGGCATATAAGGATGGCGTCAATGAGGAGGTCATCAAGGGTTTGAAGGATCACTTCGCAGGTGAGTGCGGCGAGGTGGGTATGTATCTTGCCATGGCTCGCCAGGCTGACCGTGAGGGTTATCCAGAGATTGCAGAGGCTTACAAGCGTTATGCTTTCGAGGAGGCTGACCACGCATCTCGTTTTGCTGAGTTGCTGGGTGAGGTTCTGGGTGATACAAAGAGCAATCTCGAGGCTCGTATCGCTGCTGAGAAGGGTGCATGCGAGGATAAGTTCCGCATTGCCAAGCTCGCTAAGGAGCAGGGTTCTGATGCCATCCACGATACAGTTCACGAAATGGCTAAGGACGAGGCTCGCCACTGCGCTGGCTTCGCTGGTCTCTACAAGAGATATTTCAAGTAAAAGCACCTCCCGTTTTTCATGGGAACTATTGCCCAGGGCAGATTCTTTCTGCTCTGGGCTTTTTTTCATCACCCCACAGATTATTTTTTTCTCACGGATTATTTTTTTTAAGTCCCACTGATTTCACAGATTTACACAGATTTTATTATCCCATTACTGAATCTACTTTAAAAAGTCAATACTGCGTTAAATTAATATTTAATCGTCTGTAAATCAATAACTTATATTAA
>OGOP01001739.1_pt1 | contig 14498 bp, 9 predicted proteins | sample 1552591 | NCBI WGS metagenome assembly OGOP01 (sample SAMEA2580120, study PRJEB22360) | human gut metagenome | biome: human gut; feature: human-associated habitat; material: faeces | place: Denmark | collected 2008/2010 | reverse complement strand
TACACATATACAGTAGATGAAGAGCCAGTAGAAGGCTATATCACAACTGTAAGTGAAACCAACCTGATTAATACAATCACATCAGTTAAGATCAGCAAGGTAGATATTGCCGATGGAGAGGAACTGGAAGGAGCAACTATTCAGCTCATCGATAAGGAGACAGGAGAAGTTGTAGAAGAGTGGACATCGACAAATGAAGCCCACGAAGTAACAGGTCTTACAACAGGAAAGACATACATCCTAAGAGAGACAGTAGCACCGGAAGGTTATGGCATTACATCAGATACCACCTTTGAACTTAAGGAAGATGGAAGTATCGATACAGAGAAGACAACGACAACAGTAAGTGAAGAAGGAGTCTTATTAGTAGAAGATACCCGTCGCATCGACTTTATTGTAAATAAGGTAAGTGCAACAGATGATCATGAATTGTATGATACCATTCTGAGTGTATATGAAATTACAGATGAAGGTGAGGTTCTTGTAGATAGCTGGACATCCAGATGGAAGGAAGTTCATAACTTTGGATTAAAGCTCTCTTGCGGAAAGTCATACATCTTAAGAGAAGATAAGGCGACTGGTGGTTATCATAAGATTCCGGGAGACATTCTGTTTAATGTGACTGCCGATGGAAAGATTCAAATTACAGAAGGTCAGGATTGGAAATATGAGAATGGCAAGAATGTAATTGAAGAAGTAGTAGATGAGGCAGGCAATGTGATTTACCTTATTCGCGATGTCAGAAACCCTGAAGAGGAAGAAGAAACAGAACCTGATGGACCGACAGATCCTCATCAGTCTGAGACAACAACACCAGAGGAGACAACAACTTCTGAGGAAGAAACAACACCGGAGGAAACAACGACTTCTGAGGAAGAAACATCTCCAGAAGAAACGACTGTTTCTGAGGAAGAGACAACTGTTTCAGAAGAAGAAACAACATTGCCTTCACCAGATGATGAAGAATCAACACCAGAAGTTACCACTCCAGCAGCCAATACAACAACAACTGCTGCGGAAACAACGGTTAGTGAAACGCCGACAACAACGCCTTCATCTGAAAGAGTAATTCTTGGTATTGAAGACATGAGCAGAACCATTGGTATGGCACTAGCTGGATTCGGAGCAATTATGCTTACAGCACTGATCTGGCTGTATCTGCGCAGCAAAAAGGCATAACAAATCACGCAGTAAAGAAAGTTTGCTAATAAGCAGGACACCGCCTCGGCAATGACAAATGCAGGGGCGGTGCCCTTCGTTTGTAACACAATTGACATATATTTGCATTTGCTTTATCATGGTATTGTATGTGAAAAGTCGCATGCAGAAAGGAAATGTATCAATGAGTGAGAATGTAAATTTATGTGAGTATATAGAATCAAAATGTGTTCATGTTGAGGCAGATTGCTTTGACCTTGAACAGATCATGGAGAGTGGACAATGCTTCAGAATTTATAAACTTTCTTTGCAGGAGCAGGAAAAGCTTTGCAAAAGCATGGGTTTGGAGAATTGTGAAAGCATGGCATGGTATCGAGTCATGGCTGCAGATAAAAAAGTTTTTGTTTGCCAGAATGGTGTCCATCTGATATTCTTTTGCAGCAAAGAGGAATACAAGCAGTTCTGGTGTCATTACTTTGATTTGGATTTTGATTACCGCAGTTATGAAAAGGCAATTGATGCGGATGACAATTATCTAAAGTCTGCATTTGCATATGGAAAAGGTATCCGTATTTTGAACCAGGATCCATGGGAGATGCTCATCACCTTTATAATTTCACAAAGAAAAAATATTCCAGCAATACGTCAGGCAGTGGAAAGCTTATCGACGACATGCGGAACATGTATAGATAAGGAAAATAAGTTTTTTGCATTTCCAACGCCAACGCAGCTAGCAGGATTAAGCTTGTCTGATCTGCAGGATCTTTCTTTGGGATATCGGGCAAAATATGTGTATGAAGCTGCCCAAAAGGTAGCATCCGGGGAATTAGACATAAAAAAATGGGCTATGCTTGGTGATGACGACTTGCATAAAGCACTTCTTTCATGTTATGGCGTTGGTGAAAAGGTTGCAAATTGTGTGGCGCTGTTTGGATATCATCGTATAGGTGCATTTCCGGTAGATGTATGGATTGACCGAATCCAGAAAAACTATTATAATGGAAGCTTCCCAGTAGAAAAATACGAAGGATTTGCCGGTGTCATGCAGCAATATATGTTTTATTACGAAAGAAAAATGGCCACAGATCATTCAAAAAAAGCACGTAAACAGTCGGAAAAATAGAATAATTCATATTTATTTCACACAAAATTTAGCACTCTCACCTTGACAGTGCTAATGAAAAGGGGTATGATACGAATAGGCTAAAATATGCCAAAAGCTTTGGAAATCCAAGGCAGAATGTGAGGTGCTTATGGAAGTAGATGACAGGCCGAACAGGCCAAAAAAACCGATGCTGACCTATTGGGTCATTGCCATCATTGTGTTTTTGCTTTTAAATACATTTGTATTTCCGAATCTGTTTAGACGACAGGTAGAGCAGACGGATTACAGCACATTTCTCCAAATGATCGAGGAAAAGAACATTGGAGAAGTCAGCGTAGAAGATACGCAGATTACCTTCTCAGACAAGAGTGGTGAGCATATTTACAAGACAGGAACAATGAACGATCCTGATCTTGTAAATCGTCTTGAGGAAGCTGGTGCTGTATTTAGTAAGCCAATTGTTCAGCAGATGGGCATGCTTGAATATATGTTGATAAGCTATATTCTTCCAATTGCTCTTTTTGCTCTTTTGGGATGGTTTCTTTCCAGAAAAATGATGAGCAAGATGGGCGATGGAAAGAGCATGATGACCTTTGGCATGGGCGGCGGCTCCAAGAGCAATGCCAAAGTTTATGTAAAGTCTGTTGATGGTATTAAATTTAAAGATGTTGCCGGAGAGGAGGAAGCCAAAGAACTTCTTCAGGAGATCGTTGATTTCCTTCATAATCCGGAAAAGTATCGTGAGATCGGTGCGAAAATGCCAAAAGGTGCGCTTCTTGTAGGCCCTCCTGGAACTGGTAAGACAATGCTTGCCAAAGCAGTAGCTGGTGAAGCAGATGTTCCGTTCTTCTCCATTTCAGGTTCCGAATTTGTTGAGATGTTCGTTGGTATGGGTGCCGCAAAAGTAAGAGATCTGTTTAAACAGGCCAATGAAAAGGCTCCATGTATTGTTTTTATCGACGAGATTGATGCAGTTGGAAAGAAAAGAGAGAGTGGTCAAATCGGCGGCAATGATGAGCGTGAGCAGACGTTAAATCAGCTGCTGTCAGAGATGGATGGTTTTGATGGTTCTAAGGGTGTTGTCATTTTGGCAGCGACAAACCGTCAGGAGTCTCTAGACCCTGCACTTCTTCGTCCAGGCCGTTTTGACCGCCGTATTCCGGTTGAACTGCCTGATCTTAAGGGTCGTGAGGATATTTTGAAGGTACATGCGGCAAAGATTAAGATTGCAGATAATGTTGACTTTAACGCAATTGCGCGAACAGCAGCAGGTGCATCTGGTGCTGAGCTTGCCAACATTGTTAATGAGGCAGCACTTCGTGCCGTCCGTGATGGAAGAAAATTTGCAACACAGACTGATTTAATGGAAAGTGTTGAAGTAGTTATTGCTGGTTATCAGAAAAAGAACCGTATTCTTTCAACGAAAGAAAAACTGATCGTTTCGTATCACGAGGTCGGACATGCGCTTGTAGCAGCGCTGCAGACAAATTCTGCACCAGTGCAGAAGATTACGATCATCCCGCGTACATCAGGTGCGCTTGGCTTCACAATGCAGGTTGATGAAGGCGAAAAGTATTTGATGACAAAAGAAGAACTTGAAAACAAGATTGCAACCTTTACCGGAGGACGCGTGGCAGAGGAGCTTGTGTTCGGTGATGTGACAACAGGTGCATCAAACGATATTGAGCAGGCAACGAAGCTTGCACGTGCAATTATCACCAGATATGGCATGAGTGAGTTCGGTATGGTAGCAATGGAAAGCTTAAATAATGTTTACTTAGGTGGAGACACCAGTATGAGCTGTTCACAGGAGACAGCTGCAAAGATCGATGATCTTGTAGTGGCACTTGTGCAGAAGCAGTATGAAAAGGCAAAGAATCTTTTAAATAGTCATATGGACAAGCTTCATGAGATTTCAAAGTTCCTTTATGAGCACGAGACAATTACGGGTGAGGAATTTATGGAAATCTTAAATCGTCCACAGATTGTGGCACAGGATTAAGCACAGATTTTGTCACAAAATAAATGAATTTGACGATGATTGCAAAAGAAATTAAATTTACCGTCATATTTTTGATCAAAAAAATACAAAAAGTTAATAAAATGCTAATTTTATTCATTGTAATTATTAAGAAAATGCGGTAATATAATCTCGTTGCCTTAGAAAAAAAGTATTGCCCACATGGCAGGATTTATTCTGGGAGCAAAAAAACAGCTGTAAAAACAGAAGATACTGTTGTCTAAATTAAGGTACAGAAAGGGATATCGCGATGTTAGAATTAACAAACACAGAACAAGTGATCATGAAATGTATCTGGGAAATTGGTGACAATGTAGCTGTAGCAGACTTATTAGAGCGTCTGAAGACAGAGTATGGTAAAGAGTATGCTAGAACAACAATTAGCGTATTTATGTCCTACCTGCGTGACAAAGGCTATGTAACATATGAAAAGAGAAGTCATGCATATGTTTATAAACCATTAATCTCAGAACAAGATTATCAGAAAGAGTTGATGAAGCGCTATCAGAAGACTAGCTTTAGTGGTTCTGCGGTAGAGTTCATCCGTGCTTATCTTGACAGTCAGGAATTGACAGCCGAAGATCTTAAGGCTATTCGTGAACTGGTTGAGAAGAAGCAGCAGGAAGTAAAGTAAAATACAAAATGAGTAATAAGCAATAAGAAAGGGAATCACCGCAAGGTGGTTCCTTTTTATGTGGCGGGATTGTCAAAAGTGTGGTAAACTGGTATGGTAGAAAAAAACCAGATACACTCGTGATATAGATCTGGATAAAAAATAGACAAAGCAGTACAGGCAAGGGAGGACATGCAATATGGCGAATCGTATCAATAAGATTATTTCGACAAAGGCAAATACATTGTATGCGATGAAAAACCTGATCAAAAAGGCAAGCATTGAGGAAATGTATATCCTTAGAGTTGAAGACTTCTGGCGCAATAAAAATCAAGTCTGCACAGAGATTATGGAAAAATTTGGTGGCTGCAGAATCGTCGTGCGAAGCTCCTCTACGCAGGAAGACTGTATGAAGTCCTCAAATGCAGGACATTATAAAAGTATTCTTGATGTAGATTCAGCGAGTCGTGCGCAGATCGTAGAATCAATCGAGGCTGTAATTCAGTCATATGAAAAAGATATAAAGGGTATTTCAAATGAGCAGGTACTGATCCAGCGCCAGGCAATAGACGTGTGTGTCAGCGGTGTTGTCTTTTCACGTGATTTAAAAGGAAAGCGACCATATTATCTTGTTAATTACGATGACTTGGGGTCAACAGACAGTGTAACAAGCGGTCGTGGCGGCAAAACGCTTTGGATTGCGAGAAATGTTTCACTTTATCAGCTTGAGGAGCGCTGGCGCAATTTGATTACAGCAGTAACAGAAGTAGAGAGCATCATAGAGGATATTCCGCTTGATATTGAATTTGCCATAGACAGCCACAATCAGGTGATTCTATTTCAGGTTCGTCCGCTTGCAGCAGGCTATCGTGAAGGACGTTATATTGATGATTATTCTTTCTTTGCAAGAAAGGGTCAGATTCGCCGGGAGTATGAGGAGCACCTTGATGCAATTACAGGAAAGCCGATGAAGCTTTCTGATATGGCTTTTTGGAATCCATCTGAGATCATTGGAAGCAATCCAAGGGCGTTAGATTATTCACTGTACCGCGAGATCATAACGCATCATGCATGGAATGAAGGAATCCGTACATTAGGCTATCGTGCATTTAATGAGGATCTTATGTATCAGGTTGGAAATAAGCCATATATTAACTTGACATATTCCTATTATTCACTGATTCCAGCAAGTATTCCGGAACCGCTCGCACTTCGTCTTGTTCAGTATTATCAGACAAGGCTTGAGGAAGACCTTTCTGCACACGATAAAATTGAGTTTGAGATCATTTTCAGCAGCTATGATTTTATGACGGAAGAAAATTCAAAGAGATTGCTTCGTTATGGTTTTACCGAGGAAGAACGTAAACTTCTTGTGCGCGAAGTAAAAAAGCTTACGATTGATGCTGTAATGAATCAGGAAAAGATTTTAAAAGAAGATCTTGAAGCACTAAAGCGTCTTGAAAATTGCCGTGAGGAAATTGAAAAGTTGTTGTACCAAGATGTGTCAATTGACAGAATCATCGACAGTATTTTGACTTTGTTAAAAGAAATTCGCACAAATGGTACTCCGCAATTTGCCCGCCAAGCAAGACTTGCCTTTATCGCAAGAGCATTTCTTCGCACGCTTGTAGATGCTGGCTACTATACAAGTGAAAATGTGGATACTTTCATGCAGGGAATTTCTACAGTATCATCAGAATTTAACGATGATTTTGAGCGCTTTTCTGAGGGTCTTATAAGCCGCGAGGAGTTTAACTTTAAGTATGGACATCTTCGAAGCGGCACATATGATATTCGTTCAGACCGATACGACGCGATGAATTTTCGCCCTGCGCCATCGCGTATTAAAAAAGATAAGGTAAAGATTCAAAAAGATCTTGATATCAGTATTTTGACGCAGGCTCTGGAAGATACACAGCTGGATGTGCCTGCAGAGCGTATGGCAAAATTTTGGATCAGCGCAATTGAACAGCGAGAGTATTTTAAATTTGAATTTACAAAATCGCTTAGTATGGTATTAGAACTGATTCGTAAGCTTGGCTCAATTTTGGAGATTCGTACTATGGATTTGTCTTGGCTGTGTGTAGATGACTTTAAGCTATATGAGTCAGGCTGTAATCCAGAAAATTTAAAAAAGCTTTGGATGAAGCTAATCACAAAGCGGCGCCGTTTAAATCATGACAGCCGATTAATTCTTCTTCCAGAAGTTATTTTGTCAGGTGCGAGCGTAGATGTGATTCCTGTGTATGAGGCACGCCCTAATTTCATAACGGCAAAGACAGTCGAGGGCGAGGTAGTGTTGCTTGATGAGGAGCCGGATGCTGATATCACTGGAAAAATTGTTGTAGTGCCAAAGGCTGACCCAGGCTACGAATGGATTTTTACAAAAAATATCAAAGGATTTATCACAAAGTACGGTGGTGCAGCTTCTCATATGGCAATCCGATGCGCAGAATTTAATATTCCGGCAGCAATCGGCTGCGGCGAGAAAATTTATGATACAGTATCACAGCTTGACTATTTGGAGATGGACTGCAGAAATGGTCTGATCAAGGAAGGCATTCAATATACAAATCTCCATGCACTTATCACGCAGAGAGAGGGTGTCAACGATTACGGAGATCCAACTGATATACTAGAGGCTGGATATGTTGAATTTTATGAGTCTATTGGTTTTATTCCGCGTCCTGTTGCAAACCATACTAAAAACTTTGAACGCCTGTTTGATGAAAAAATAGATCTTTTGATTGTAGTTGGCGGCGGTGCACTTGGACCGCAGTGGTATGACCGTAAACATGAGGAAACGGTACAGCCATACCGTGATAAGATGGAAGAAAAGCTTATTCACTACTGTGTTAATCATGGAATACCGATTATAGGTACATGCCGAGGCATGCAGTATGTGAATGTTCTATTCGGTGGAAAACTGGCATATCATCCTGATCTGCCGTGTCCTAGAGAGCGCGGTGAGGATCATAAGGTACGTTTGCTAAAAGAAAATCGAAGCATTTACGTTAACAATTATCATAAGGATGTCATTTTCGAGGATGCACTTGCAGACTGCTTTGAGCCGCTTGCAATAGATGAAGATAATCACACCATCGAGGCATATCAGTCTGAACAGATGAAGATTTTAGGTGTTCAGTGGCATCCAGAGCGAAAATTTGGCCATGCAGATGGAATTGATGAGACGCGCCGTCTGGTAAGAGATTTTATCTCGAAATTTATTCATTAAGTTAGAGGATATATACCATTTATTAACTAAGAAAAGAGGAAATAAGAGAATATGTACGATATGATTATAGTAGGGGCTGGAACAGCGGGTCTGACAGCAGGAATTTATGCGCTCAGATCTGGCGTTAAGCCGCTTATTCTGGAGTGTGAGGCTATGGGCGGACAGATTACACTGTCTCCATGTGTGGAAAATTATCCAGGTATTGCAAAGATCAGCGGAATGGAGTTTGCAGATGGACTGATGGCACAGTTGACAAATCTTGGCGGTGAGGTTACTTTTGGCAGGGTAATTTCGGCACGAAAAATAGATAATGGCTTTGAAGTTTGCACTGAGGATGGTGAGACATATGAGGGCAAAAATCTTATTATTGCGTCAGGTGCGGCACATCGTCATCTAGGAATCGAGCGAGAGCAGGAGCTGATTGGAAGAGGAGTTTCTTACTGTGCTGTATGTGACGGACCGTTTTTTAAGGAGAAAACAGCGGCTGTTGTAGGAGGAGGAAGCGCAGCACTTCAGGATGCGCTGTATCTGGCAGGTATCTGCAGCAAGGTGTATTTGATTCACAGAAGAGATACATTCCGCGCTGAGAAGAGTCTTATTGATCAGGTAATGGCTGCAGAGAATATTGAGTGTGTGATGGAAAGTCGTGTGACTGCACTTATTGGTGAAAAGAAGCTGACAGAACTTGAAGTTACAAATCTTTCAGGTGAAAAGAAGACACTTGTGGCAGATGGCTTATTTGTTGCAATAGGAATGGAGCCTCACAATGAAGTATTTAGAGATCTCGTAGATCTTGACGAGGCTGGATATGTAATTGCCGGTGAAAATTGTAAAACAAGGACACCGGGAGTTTACGCTGCAGGAGACTGCCGTACTAAGACGGTGCGTCAGCTGACAACAGCAGCAGCCGACGGAACAGTATGCGGACTTGTTTGTAAAGCAGTATAAAAATAAAACCTTCAAATACATTCCATAAAAAATGTATTTGAAGGTTTTTTGTTTGTATTATGCTTCCTCAGAGATATTATTCTCGGCAGCTTTTTGTGCCTGTGCAGCACGATGCTTTTCAAGAATACGGTTGATTCTGTCAGTCGGATTTAATAGACCATGAATTGATACATTGTGATTTAAGTTATCAATCAAAAGTGCAATATACTTGCTCAGATCAACATTTACATAGTACGGACGAGATAGCAGCTCTGGTCTCTGGTAAACAAGGTTAGTGGTCAGGATATGATCAATGATACCCTGATCATAAGCAGCATCAAACTTTGCCAGGCCATTTGTAAACAGACCAAAAGTAGCAGCAGCGTAAACCTTGCGTGCCTTACGGCGTTTTAATTCGCGTGCAACATCAAGAATGCTGTCACCAGAAGAAATCATGTCGTCGATAATGATGACATCCTTTCCTTCTACGTTGGTACCTAAAAACTCGTGAGCAACGATAGGGTTCTTTCCGTCTACAATGCGGGTGTAATCGCGGCGCTTGTAGAACATACCCATATCAACACCAAGATAGTTAGTCAGCTGGATTGCACGGCCCATGCCGCCCTCATCTGGGCTGATGACCATAAGATGCTCATTGTCAACCTGCAGATCTGGCTCTGCACGAAGCAGTGCTTTGATAAATTGGTATACACACGGAACGCTCTCAAATCCATCACGTGGAATTGCGTTCTGAACACGTGCATCATGAGCATCAAAAGTAATGATGTTGGATACACCCATTTTTGTAAGTTCCTGAAGAGCCATAGCGCAGTCAAGAGACTCGCGGGAAGTACGCTTGTGCTGGCGGCTTTCATACAGGAATGGCATGATTACATTGATACGGCGTGCCTTGCCTTCAACAGCAGCAATGATACGCTTTAAATCCTGGTAATGATCGTCTGGAGACATGTGATTCACATATCCGCACAGAGAATACGTTTGGCTATAGTTACAAACATCCACCATAAGATACAGATCGCAGCCGCGGACTGATTCCTCGATAACGCCCTTTGCTTCACCGGAACCGAAGCGAGGATTCTTTGCTTTGACAATATAGCTGTCCTTGCTGTATTCAGAGAAGTGAAGCGCAGTAGATTGTGCATGACTTCTCTCAGCGCGCCACTCAGTCAGGTATTGATTAACCTTCTGTCCAAGGGTTGCGCAGCTTTCAAGTGGGATAAGACCCAGTGTGCCCACTGGTATCGTGTTCAGATTCTTTTCGTTTGGCATGATGACCTCCATGATTATAATATGCAGCTTACCTGCGTCCAAAAGTACGAACCTTAACTAATCATAACATGAAGATGTCGAAGATTCAAGCCTTACGTCGAAATGGATAAAAAAGAAATTTACGTAAAAAGAAAGAAAAATTTGTGCAACATGACCCCAGAGAATCAAAGTCATAAGCGAATTAGCAGGGGTCATGTTAATTTTTTAGAAAAAAAGATGTGTCTACGAATTTCTTAAATCTTCTCCAAAAACAGGGATAGGCGTATATTGCCCCATAAGTCGTGAGGAGATTCGCTCAGTGTAGGTACTTTGAAGCTCTTCTGGGCTTAGATTTGTTGAGATAATAGTTGTTTTCCTTGACAGATCACGCGAATTGATCACATGAAACAGCTGACTGATTACAAAAGGAGTCAGATTTTCAGTTCCAAGATCATCAATAATCAACAGGCTGCATGTAAGTGCATATGAATCATTTTCTGATGAATCATCGTTGTTAGAATGAAAACGCTGCATAGCTGATTCAAAAAATTCAGGAGCAGTCATATATAAGACAGAAAATCCTTTGTCAAGAACAACCTTTGCAATACAGTTACAAAGAAAGGTCTTGCCAACGCCTGGATTTCCAAAGATTAAAAGACTAGGGTTTCCATCCTTGAACTGATAAGCATATTTTTCATAAATAAGTTTGAGACGCTGCATATGGGCGCGATTACTCATTCCGCCAAGAAGTGGATTTGGTGCATCTGAATAGCGGTTTATATCAAATGTGTTAAAATTCTCACGTTCCAAACGGTCTCTAATGCCAGATTGTTCATAGAGTAAGCTTATGCCAGCCTGCTCAAAGCAGTGGCATTTACGGTTTCCGTCAAGATATCCAGTATCTTTACAGTCCGGGCAGCTATACTTTGGCTGAAGATCATCAAGTGTATAGTGAAGAGAAGAAAGAAGCGCACCGCGCTCGCGTCTAAGTGCATCAATCTGCATCTGCGCATTTAGAGCCTGCGCTTTATTGCCAGTGATTTTAGCCTTTGCAAGAGCAGCGCTAGATGTCGGAAGAAGCTTTGAAATCTCAAGAAGTCGTGGGCACTGCGCATAGATATGGCGCAGACGTTCTTCCATCTCATGCTGGTGTTGGAAACGGATGCGGCTGTAGCGGCGCATCAGTTCATTATATTGTGAATTGGTCAGAGCCATAAAAAGTCAATCCTTTCTGTGATAATCATTCATTTGAATCTTGACTATACTGCTTTAAAATCTTTTCCATGTAATTATTATTTTTGCGCTCAGTAAAATTACGAAACTGCTGTGTACCCTTTGCGACAGAAGAAGCACGGTTTGAACTGGTGCGCTTTGCAGCATCACTTTTTACCTTTTGATCGCGCTGATTTTCAGCAGCCTGTGCATCAGCAAGTGAATGCACATTTTTTTCCTTCCAGCGCTTTAAGATGCTTTCTGTAAAATTAACATTTGGGCGCTGACATTTTTTCATCGTGATATTGCAGGCATAAACATAGACATCTGTAGGAAAACTGTAATCCTTGATCCATTTATTGATATATTCAAGCTGAGCCGGAGCAGGAGTCTGATTGTATAAGCCATATGCCTTCATGATAGCATAGACAGTATCATTATGAAGCAGGTTGTACTGACGAATAGCATCAAGTGTATGAAGACCCTTTTGATGCCAGGACTGGGCAACAGAATCAATAAATTTCATATTAAGCTTGCCCTTGCAGTGATTAGCGCAGTAATCAACAAGATAATCAATGACATCTGGTGAGCGGTTAAACTGAAGATACCAATAGCCAAATGATTCTGTGTCTGCATAATTAAGCGGATGCGAAAAATACTGCTGCCATGCCGACATATACATGTTAAACTCTGGATCGTTCTCAAGAAGAATCAGCTCCTCTTGGGAAAGATGAAGTGACTGTATAGAAGGGGTCGCATTTGCAGCAGAATGTGTAGTAGTTTGTGTGGAAGCCATTGAGCCAGAAGCATTTGCAATGGTTGTATTTGCAGGAGAAACTAAAGCAGGAGTGGGCGTAGGAATTACAGATTGTACGCTTGGAGCAGGTGCAGCTGTCTGCGTAGGTGCAGTCTGTGCAGAAGCCTCTGTCTCTGCCTGAATAGATGGATCTGTAAATGCAACTCCTGACAATTCGTGACCCGATGTAAAGCTAAGGCGCATCAAACCAACAGATTCCCAATAACTAAGAGAACGAAGTACCTCGCGCTCTGAAATATCAAGCCTGTCACTAATTGAAGCACTGCTTAAACCAGTGGCTGATGTCGAGACAGCGCGAAGCAAATATAGGTAAACCTTTACATCCGTACCGGAGGCGGCAGGAAGAAAACGGTCTATAAAATAGCCGGGAACAACAAGGGTATCTATGCTGAGCCGGTTCTCCAGTAAAAGAAAGGACATAAAAAACCTCCAAAATCCAAGTATCATCTTTGTAAAGTATAGCACAAGTTATTTCTTTTGAAAAGCGATAAAAAATCCCCAATTATTTCCCTTAGGATCAGGGCAAGCAATTGGGGATTTTGCGAATACCTTATTTAGAAATTAAGTCTTCTCCGATTTTTACAACATCACCGGCGCCCATAGTGATCACCAGATCACCAGAGGCTGCGTGCTGCAAAATAAATTTTTCAATTTCTTCAAAGGTTTCAAAGTAATGAGCACTTGTACCAGCCTGCTCTAACAAAACGCGGATATTGTCGGAGCTTATGCCAAGATCATCAGTTTCTCTTGCCGGATAAATTTTTGCAAGAACGACCTCATCTGCTAAGGACAGAGCTTTTGCAAAATCAGTAAGCAAAGCTTTTGTTCTTGTATAGGTGTGCGGCTGGAAGATGCACCAGATCTTTTTGTGAGGATACTTCTTTGCAGCAGTAAGTGTCGCTGTGATTTCCTGCGGATGATGTGCGTAATCGTCAATAATAGTAATTCCATTTACGACACCCTTCTTTTCAAAGCGTCGCTGTGTGCCATGGAAATTCAAAAGACCAGCAGCAATGGCATCCATTGAAAGATTCAGCTTTTTGCAAAGGGCAACGGCAGCAAGTGCATTGTAAACATTATGCTCTCCAGGAACACTTAACTGAATGTGACCAAGTGTAGTGTTGCTTGCATCTGTGACGTCAAAGGAAGCCTGAGCAAATTCATTATATGAGATATTAGAAGCACGATAATCGCAGGATTCTCCGTGTCCAACAGTGATAATCTCGCAGTCAAGTCCATTGATCAGCTCAGAAAGATTATGAATATCACCGTTAATTACAAGTATTCCATCCTTTGGAAGCTTTTCCATAAATAAGCGGAAAGAATGACGGATATCGTCAATGTCCTTAAAGAAGTCAAGATGGTCTGCTTCAATATTCAGGATAACTTCCATAGTGGGATAGAAGGATAAAAAGCTGTTTGTGTATTCGCAGGCCTCAGTGACAAAAAGATTTGAGCCACCTACGCGAATATTTCCTCCGATTGTTGGAAGAATGCCTCCGACAGAGATTGTCGGATCAGTATCAGCAGCCAAAAGAATTTCAGTAACCATAGAGGTCGTAGTTGTCTTTCCATGAGTTCCAGCAATGTTGATTGCCGTTTTATAGTTTCTCATCAGCTGTCCAAGAAGCTCAGCTCTTGTTAACAGCGGGATATTGCGCTTTGTTGCATCAACAATCTCTGGATGTTCAGGATGGATCGCTGCTGTGTAGACAACGACATCTGTTCCCTGTGGAATGTGAGAGATGGACTGATCATAAAAGATAACAGCGCCAAGTGAGGACAGATGGTCAGTCAGAGGTGATTCCTTAGAATCAGAGCCGCTGACGGTAAAGCCCTCCTTCATTAAAACCTCAGCAAGTCCGCTCATGCTGATGCCGCCAATTCCAATAAAATAGACATGGCATGGATTTTCAAAATTAATATGGTACATGGTACTTCCTCCGAATAATCAAGTTAAATAAGCAAAGTCAATACTGAAAAACAGTTGTTTCTTAACACAAATTCTGCTTGATTTAAGTATACTCGATTTTGGAGGAATGTAAAGCGTAAATGTTATTATGCTGTGCGAATGAACGCCTATTCACAAAACCGCAATATTTACAGTATGCCCGAAGGTGAATGGATTTCACGAGCCGGACA